>JACCDW011155724.1_pt1 | contig 13264 bp, 12 predicted proteins | sample 7449781 | NCBI WGS metagenome assembly JACCDW01 (sample SAMN15323449, study PRJNA562643) | freshwater metagenome | isolation source: river surface water | place: USA:Blue River Watershed | collected 2017-08-18 | reverse complement strand
TAGAAAACAAAATTAAAATACAATTACAAAAATTACTTAATGAAGGTATGGAACCTGAAACGGTTAATTATATGTTTTTTAGTAATTTAAAACAAATGCATAGACAATGTGAATTATTGTTAAATGAGTTTGACCCTGAAATGATTGATTCTATTTTACAAAATGGGCATGATTGGGCATCAGACCACATTGCAGAGGCAAAAAACAACATGGACCAAGTTTTTGATTTTTTAATGAATGAAAAAACTAAAAACCAAATTCAAGAGAGTGAAGAAGAACTTGAAGAGGGTAAAAATAAACCAACAAAACCTGAATTATGGTCAAGAGCTAAATCATTAGCTAAATCAAAATTTAAAGTTTATCCATCGGCATATGCTAATGGATGGGCAGCAAAGTGGTATAAAAGCCACGGTGGTGGTTGGAGAAAATCAAAAAAATAATATGATGGAGAAATCAGTATCTTGTAAAGATTGTGGATGGGAATGGGATTTGGCTGAAGGGGGTAGTGACCCATACACATGTCATAAATGTGGATGTGACAATACACCAAAAAATAAATTGAAAATTCAAGTTAGTGAAGAAGATTTAATTTATATTGAAGAATCTATCATGAATGGTGAGGTCCTCAAAGAAGACCTTAGAAGATGGTTTAAAGAAAAATGGGTAGATGTTTCAAAAAAAGTAAAAGGAAAACACCCACCTTGTGGTAGAAAAGAAGCAAAATCAAGTGGATACCCAAAATGTAGACCATCAAAAAAAGTATCGAAAGATACACCTAAAACTGCCGGTTCTTATGATAAGAAAGAAAAAAAGGCAATGACCTCACAAAAGAGAAGAGCAGAGAAAAAAGAACCAAAAACAGGTAAAGGTAATTTACCAACATTTACTCGTTTTGATGAATCACAAACAATAAAATTGGCAATTGATAATCTTCACAATATTCAAACACCACCAAGACTAACTTCTTTATGTGAAAATAAATCAATGATAAGTGAGGGTTTACAATTTCACATTGATGAATCATTACCATTGGTAGAAAATGTATTTAGAATTTATTCCGAAAATTTCTTTGGAATTTTTACTGAAGCAAGAGATTTATTTAATAAGGGATTTTTATCATTAACCGGTGATGATTTAGAATTAATCAAAACAGATATTGGTGAAACAGGAATTTATGAAGGTGAAGAAGTTTATTTAGACGTACCATTTGTTGATGGTGAGGAAGAATATTTGGTAGAAGCAAAACATAGGGGTAGAAATGTCAAATTAAATAGACCATTTAGAACACCGGGTGGACCTAAGAAATTCGCGGTATATGTTAAAACACCTGGTGGTAACATTAAAAAGGTAACATTTGGTGACCCTAATTTACGTGTTAGAAATAATAACAAATCAGCAGCAAAATCTTTTAGAGCACGACACAAATGTGACCAAAAGAAAGATAGAACAAAGGCAGGATATTGGTCGTGTAACGTATCTCGATATAGAAAGGCGTTAGGAATTAAATCATCAAATCCATGGTAAAACCATTTAAGGAAAATTACAATGAAGGGTTCTATTTTAGAACCTTTTCTTTTAATACCAATACATCAGAATTAAAATGGCATTTTGATGAACAGGATAGAATTGTTGTTTGTGAACATGATACCGACTGGTTAATTCAGTATGATAATCAACTACCCCAACAAATAATTAAAAACAAAGAGTTTTTTATACCTGAAGGTGAATATCACAGAATTATAAAAGGTAATGGTGACTTAGTTGTGAAAATTAAAAAATTATGATATATTTGTGACATGAAGGTCACTAAAAACGGAAATCATTATATTTTTGAAGTATCATTAAATGAAAAAGAAACCTTATCTAAAATAGGTGTTTTAGTAGGTAAAAAACAATGTAAATTTTTGTATTATGCAAGTGATAAATTATACTATCAATCGGACATTAAAATTGATTAATAGTAAATAATATCAACACCACATTCACCTAACATTTGTCTTGATATTTCTTGAGACTCCAACCATTTTTCTTTATTTTTTGTTGTACATTCTGTTTTACAGTAAACAGTTGTAATCCCTGAATTTATGATTGCACGAGCACAATCAGCACACGGTAATCCGGATGTTAAATAAATTGTTGCACCTTTAAGTGACACACCTATACGTGCAGCGTTGTAAACTGCATTCCTTTCCGCGTGTTCAATCCAAAAGTATTTAATGGGTCTTTCTTGACGCTCGGGTAAATCGTCTCTTAAACCACGAGGAAATGAGTTATATCCTGTTGATAATATTTCTTTGTCTTTACCAACAATTACCGCACCAATCTGTGTTGATAAATCTTTTGATTTAAATTTAACTTGTTCTGCGATGTTTACAAAGTATTCTTTCCAATTCATAAAACAAATATAACTAAATAAAATAAAAAAAGGGACAATTTCTTGTCCCTTTTTTGTTATATACTTAAGAAATATTATCTTAAAGTATCCAACGAGAATGTTTGAATACCATTTACGTTGATTACACCGAAGTAACGGTTGTTAACCATTTTCTTAGCGTAACGAGTCATAATACCCTTGATAGGAGTAAAGTTAAATGGATTGTACATTGTTGGAGTTAATTGTAAAGGTACATATGGTGCGTAGATGTAACCAGCATCCAATAATGATTTACCTTTGTGACCAATTAAGATTTTTCCTGCTGGGAAATAAGGGTCACGGAACACTTGGTAACGACCAGCTAATGTACCGATTTTCTCAATACCCATGTTGTATGAATCTTGCTCAGGACCAGCGTTAGAAACGTGGAAGTACTCTAAATCATCGAATACTGCAGAAACCTCAGAAGATACAACAATCCAGTTAGCACCACCTCTTAAAGTAGTTTTGTGGATTTGTGCAGAGATTTGGTTAATCTTAGTGATAAGAGTTTGGTTCCAGTCTTTTTGAGTGTAACCTTGTAATGTAGCACCTGATGCTCCACCATATTTCCACTCATTGTAATCCCACTTCAATGACCAAGCAGCACCTTTACGTAAGTCACGTAAGATTTCACGGTCAACTTCAGCAGCGATTTGCTCAGATAATAAAGCTGTTAATTCAGCTTCAGCATCGATATTGTGGAACGCTGATACGTCTTGTGCTAATTCTGGAGACCAGCTAGCTCTTAATTTTCTTTCAGTTACAGAAACTGTTACTGAAGCTAAATCAAATGATACTTCACCGATTTCCTCTTCGAATTCTAATGAATCGTAAGTACGGAAAGTTAATGTGAAATCAGTAATCGCCGCACCAGCATTGATTGTTGCATTTGAATAACCTGCAGTTGATGAATATGATTGTAAATCAACGTTAACGTAGATTTTACCTTCTTCATCACAGATATCATCATATCTTCCTGATGGATAAGTTGATTTAGTTGCTTTTGAACCGTACTCAACAATACCTTTACCATATTTTTGAGTTACAACTGTAAAGTTTTTAGATGTACCTGACAATTTAACCTCAGCAGATGCTAAGAATTCTTCAGTATCCATTGCGTTACCGTTAGGTCCGATTAATTTACCTTGACCATCTTTAGTGAAACCACTAAACATCAACACAACTGAAGATTGAGTTGAACCAGTTAAAGCGTTAGGGAAAGTTACGTCTGCAGCAACACCGTTAGAGAATGTTACAACTGCATCTGCTGATAAAGTTTCAGCTGAGTATCTTCCTTTTGAGTAGTCATATAAACCACTTGATGCTGTATCATCAGCCTCATAGAAACGGTCATATAAGTTTCTGTTGCTGTCTGAATAACCATCAGTTGTTGAACCTGTTCCAGGCCATCCGTAAGGTGCGTAGTGACGACCAGCATTTGCCTCTTGGATTTTTGGAATGAAGTAGAACAATTTACCGATAGGTAAGTTCATAGCTTGTACTGAAACGATATCGTTTGCTAATAATTTAGAGAAAACACGACGAATGATTGGGAAAACCACTGTTTCGAATGAACCAGAAGCATCAGATACTGCTGCTTCATTGATTAAATACGATGCTTGGTTTTCGTATAATTGTGCGATGTTATCTTTTTGGTGACCATCAAGACCCTCTAAGAATCCTAATTCGTCCCATTTTTTGATGGTATCTTCTTTGATAACGCGTAGGTGTTTTAACCCGATGTTACCAACCATACCTGATTCTAATAATGCTCCCATTTTTTAGTTTTTAGTTTTTATTTTTTTTTATTTATTTTTATTTTAATTTCGACATTAAGTCCTTCATTCTCTTGAATTGAGGATTCTCGTATGCCTTAGATTCTGACAACATTTCTTGTGAAGATGATGTTGTTGGATTAGCAACAATTTTTTCTACAACTGATTCAGTTACAGGTTTTTTGTTATCTAATTCACTTTTTATTGTTTTGAATAATGATTTAGATTCTTCAATAGTTTGAATTGCATCGAATCTTTTCAAAATATTCATTTTTTCTTGTTTAGTTGTTGAGTGTTCAGTAAACAAACGATTTGAATAAGCTAAACTAGCATTGAAAACTGCAATCTCATTAAGTTTCTCCTTAAATAAAACAACTGCTTCTTTGTACATTGCATTTTGTTTCTTTAATTTTTCAACTTCACTCAATAAATTTTGATAGTCTTCGTTTACTACACCTGAACCGGCTTTGTATTTTTTCTTGCTAGGTAAACCTGCTCTATCTGCACCACCTTTATTACCGTGTGGATTAGATTTTGTTCTAGCAGCTTCTTCCATTTCTTCCTCGTGAGTTTCTTCTTCCTCTTCTTCCTCTTCTTCGTCTAATTCGATTTCGTAGATGGATTCATCATCCATTTCTTCATCATCCATTTCTTCATCAGACGTTTCTTCTTCTTCCTCCTCATCTAATTTAATTAGGTATTCATTTTCACCATCACTAAATTCTACGGAGTCTTCGTTTTTCTTTACGATGATACCATCTTCAGGTTTCATTGCCTTGAAAACTTTCATAACTTCTTCATCAGAAGCTCCTGTTAAGTCTAAAGCATCTTCATCTCCCATTTCATCATCCATTTCATCTCCCATTTCGTCTTCCATGTCTGATTCTTCATCATCCATTTCATCTTCCATTTCGTCTTCCATTTCTGAATCAAGTTCGTCTGAACCACCTTCAGTTTCATCGTTATCGAGGTCACCTAAATCATCAGCATCATCTGCTGGTATTTCATCTTCTTCCTCTTCTTCAGAAGCACCTTGTTCTTCCATTGAAGTTTCTTCAGAAGTTTCCTCCTCTTCTTCTTCATTGGCAACAACGTCCTCCTCTTCTTCTAATGTTTCTTTAAGCATTTCATTTAGTTCTTGTTTCATTGTTGAAGCAAGTATACCTTTTGCATTCTGCTTAACGGCTTCTTCAAGTGTATTAATTTGAAGTAAAGCTTGTTCTAGAATTGATTTTTCAGTCATTTTTATATTTTGATATCTTATAAATAGTTGTGTTTATTAAAAAAACCTTTTTTACAATGTTGAAATCCAAACAAAATTTATTTTTTAGATAAAAAACTATCCAAATTTCCCATTAATTTTTTCATCCTATCATTTAGTTGTGGTTTTTCCTCGATTGACTCTTGATAGTTGTCTCTTTCAGATGGGTCTTTAAAAATATATGCACCTGGTGTTGAAGGTGATGACACTAAGTCAAAACATACTAATTCAAAGTCATCTTGAACTATGTTTCTTCCTCCTTCACTTTTTAATGAACCTACACCACGTGATGAAATACCCAAGGTTGCTCCATTCATTAACAAATAAGCGGCTTGGTCACCTTTAGTACTAACTATACCCATTTTTCTCCAACCGGGTGTTGTAAAAATTTTAATTTTACCCATTAGTATTTTACCATCCCAATACGTTTCAAGTATTGAATGTGAAATTCTATCTAAATCCAATAAAGATGATGATGGGTGATTTAACTCGTTTAGAGCACTACCCTTTTTGATAATTGATTGATATTTCTCTACCTCTCTTTTTAATAAAACTTCAGGATAAATTCTTCCGTTTTTATTTGGGGTATCGAATTTTTGTAAAACAGCATAAAGGATTAGGTCTTGAGAAAAGTCCACATCCTTCATTTCAGAAATGATTTTTTTATTTTCGTCAGGGGAGATATGACCGGCGTCGTATTCAATTAATATACCTCTCCCCGTTTCATTGGGTCCTAATACCTTCATTTATAGTTTTTACTATAAATACATCGATAATTAAGTTATTTCTTTGATTTGTGAAAATTGTATAAATTTTTGTTTGTTAAACCATCATCAATAATATTTTCTATTATTCTTTTGATTTGTGTTTTGACATCTTTGGTTCTAATATCAAATTGTTTTTCAACAAATAACGTGACTTCCAAATTCATAAAAGAACGTTTTTCTAATTTGATTCCCTTTGTTCTAATATCCAAATCAACAATACATTGTGGTTTAAAATTTTCATTTCGGAGATTGTATAGTAACTCTTTAATTCTCCTTCTTGATTTGTAAATTGATGAATCAAAATCATCATTATCATTTTCGGGTTGGACCCACGAATTTAATTTTAGGTATACTGTTTTTAAGTTTTTATGGTCAACTGTTCCGTAACCAATTTTAACATTACTGTATTCCCCTAATGGGATATACTTTCCAATTTTCATTAATATTTCATATTTTTTCAATTTATGGTGTAATTGAAAATATAATGAAAAAATATTTCAAAAACAAAAATATTTATATATATTCGTAAAAAATAAATTCTATGATAATTGTTGATGTAACAAAAGAAAAGAATATTGAAAGTGCTTTGAGAACTTACAAAGGAAAGGTTGTTAGAACTAAGTTAATTCAAAAACTTAGGGAGAGACAAGAATTTGTTAAACCATCTGTCACCAAAAGAAAACAAAAAATTAAAGCAGTTTATATTCAAAGCAAAAAAAATGGTCTTGATTAAACAAGACCATTTTTTAATTGTTGTAGTCGATAGTAATTAAACCTCGACGTTTCCATTTCGTTTACTTCGTTTCTTACTTGATTTAATTTGTTTGTTAAGTCTGTATCATTTGATTCTGTTAAAATGGTATTTACCTTGTTTAATACTGATTCTTTTAAATTACCAATTTTGGTGTTTAATTCATCATCACTTAGTGAAATAATTTGTTTTAACTCGTTTTTTTGTGATTCATTTAATTTATCCCCATAAAGTACATTGAAATTGTTAGCTAAAACGGCATATAATAGATTTTCATTTTCAACTATTGTAATGTCTGGTTTTTTCTCTTCTTTCTTTTGTTTTGTTAAATGCTCAATTAAAACTTTTTTTGCCAATATTTTCTTGTCAACATTATTTAAACTATCCTCTTGAATTAATAAATCCAAACTACTGTATAATTCATTTTCATTAATTTCCACATCTTTTAAATCCTTTGTTAATTTTTTTGTGATTTCGGAAATATTTTTGTTTTTTTCTTTTAATATAGATTTAATTTCTTCGATATAAACATTTGCAGTTTTTTCATCTTCAAAATATTTTTTTTCCATATCTTCATAAAACAGATACATCTCTTTAAAGTCTTTGTTTTCTTTAAGTAAACTTAACAAATCTTTGACCTCTTTTTTATTCTTATTTGAGTAAGATTCGGTCAATTTTCTTAACAGTTTACTTTTTACTATACCGAATTTGTTCATATTTAATCGTTTAATATTTCATTTATTTTACTTTCTACTTCATAAATATTCTGTTGAGCCTTATTAACATCAAAAAGGTCTTCAAATTTTAATTTTTCTTCACCCAACATACTTAAAATTTTTGATTTTTTTGTAACTGACTCACTTAAAGGTCCTTCACCACCTCCTGCCGGTGGTGTTGGAGCACCACCCATTTCAGGTAAACCTCCACCTTCTGCACCGGCTTCACCACCCGCAGATTGTGCTTCTATTTTTTCTCTTTCCTCTTCAGGTATACCATACTTAGCATCCACATTATCAAATATACCAGAACGTCTAATAATTAATTGAGTATTCATCAATTCAGTACCGATTGCTCTTTCTAAACGTTGTTGTTGCAAATCTAACAATACTTCAGCGTCACTCATACCAAGTATATTCTTTTTAGCCCATGTATGGGATACAGGAAGAATACCCATTTGTGATTGGTCTGATGTTGCGTCTTTATAAAGTGTAACTTTTTCTTTCCACTGCTCAATCTTTAATAAATCAGATTGTGCTGATGGATTAGTTAAACCTAATGAGAAATTATTTAGTTCGTCTTCTAAACCCAATAAGTATAAATGAACTAAAGCAATTTTATTTAATTCCTGTATGATAGATTTTTGAATTCTGTTAATGGTTCTTGCAAAACGAATATCCATCAAAGCTAAAGTTTTACCCTCACCAACTACCTCCTCAAATCCCAAGAATGCTTTAGGTATACGAAGCGCCGCCAATAATTTCTTTTGAATGTACTCAATATCAGCAATTTCACCCAAATTTTGTGCTCCGGGTAAAGTTTCGATTGGATTAGTTTGTGCCGGGTCACGAACTGGTATGAAATAATCTTGGTCAACCGCCATTTGATTATATCTCATATCAACATTACCATTTCTCGGGTCTGTAACTTGGTCTCTCTTAAATTTACTAGCAACTCGTTGTACATACGGTTCAATATCTTTATCGTCCATATTACCAACAAACACTTTGAATACACGTCTTTCAGGTGCTCTCGAAGTTCTATATATTAACATTGCATCTTCAGCAAGTAATAATTGTTTCCAAATACGTCTGATTTTATCCAACATAGAAGTACCATATGGCAATTTTCTATCATCACCAAGTAATCTAAAGTGTGCTATTTCCCATGCTTGGAATTCCAAATCCTTGTTTTTCCAATGGAATCTTAATTCTCTTGACGGCATTTTCTCATTTGGATTAATACCCAAATTCGATTGTTTACTACTTGAACCTTCAATTCTTTCTACCTCAATATTTGGTAATTGTTGACAACCAATAATACCCTTTTCAGGGTCGATTTTTAAATACACAAAGTTGTCACCATACTTACACAAACCACGAGTCCACATCTGTAAATTGGTATTAACATCTAAAACATTTTTGAATAAATCTTCTAAAATACTTTTAACTCTATTTGACTCTGAATAAATTGTTAAAATTTCACCCTTTTCAGACATAGTTGTTGATTCTTCAGAATATATGTCTAACGCCGCAGAAATTTCCGGTGTAAATTCCATAGATTCATAATCATAATATGCGGCTAATCTATTTGGTTCGTAATAAACTGATTGGTTATACAATGACTGGTCAAGTTTAGTCCACTTGTCCGCAATATATGTCGATTGTTGAGCTTGAAGTAATGCTCTTTCGTAATCTTCTCTGCTGTCAGTTTTTAGTAACTCATCTTTTGAAAAATTAAAAGATGGAGTTTCTTCAGGTCTTAATCTACCCGGATAACCAAATACTTTGGTTAATCTTTGAAAAACTGTTAAATTTTGATTTGCCATTTATATAAATACTTTTTTTTGTAATATAAACTAAATTATTTTGAATGGAAATGTTATTTTCTACCACCCCCAAACAACCAAGAATATTCTTGATATTGTTCTTTTGTGTATGCCGGTGTGTTATTTTGACCATTTCCGGCATTCATAGACCCAATTTGGTCAAAGAATGTTCCATATGAATAAAATGATTTTTGTGGTTCATATGTTCTTTCTGAAACAGTCCACGACTCAATCATCGCTTTGTTTACCGAACCCGCTCTTTCAAGTTGATTAAAACACATATCACCAGCATATAATGCCATTGACATACTCATAATAGCATCGTCATGTGCACCTTTCATATGGTCAGGTCTTCCATTTATATAAACAAATGTGTTTAATTCGTTCATCAATCGAGACGACCTTACAGCAAACCCTTTTCTTAATTGTTCTTCAAATGAAGAGACAATTTGTGTTCTCTTGTTATTGAAATTTAAACCCGGTATCTTTTCCATTGCTTTGGAATTATACTCCCATATATTCTGTGTATTAATACCATCAATATAAAGGTTTTTATAATTCATTTCTTGCAATTTTCTTGATGTTGCAATACCCATACCACCGGTGATGTCAATTACTATAAATGAGTTACCATAAATCACACCCCATTTATAACAAATTGCAGCCAAATCGTCAGGTGGAATTTTACCGATATACTCGAGTACTTGTTCTCTCTCATCAAAATCGATTATATTAATTGATGAAAAGTCTTCACTATCACCTCTACTAACATCAACACCCATAATATAACGATGACCTTGTACTGGTTCTTTCCATTGCCATAAAGTACCTTGCATGTATTTCTCAATAGGTACCCTAATCATATTTTTTCTTATATTTTCTTGAATTTCACCGGGTACGACACCGTCACCTGAACCTAAAAAGTCACACTCTAATTCTTGTGCGATTTTACGTCTATCGTATTTGAATTTTTTAGACATCGATTCAAACCAACTTGAATATGGTTTATAACCTTGTTCCTCTAATTCTTTATATTTTTCAATATCAAAATCATACAACACAACTTCATTATCATCATATTGTTCTCTATTTAACATGTAATGACATATATCGTTACATTTTACCCATCTTAAATCTTTTGTGTAACGAGGGTCTTTAAACCATCTTAAATCCGTAATATGAAAATCGTTTATTCCTCGTATTGCTTGGTCATATACACCATAATAAATTGGGTCGTAACCATTTGGTGTGGAAATAAGAATAATCTTACCACCCGTTGATAAGGACGCCATAGACGCCGCCCAAAAATCTTCACCGGCTTCAATATACGCCGCTTCGTCAAATACAAGAATTGTTGGTGTATAACCACGAAGTGCATCGGGAGATGTTGCTACGGCTTTAACCTCACAACCATTGTTCATTTTGAAACGACTTTCTGAGTTCTTATCAGGTGAAAACCCAACATTAATCCAATCCGGCCATTGGTCCAAAAAGAAACGAACTTTATTTGCCATTTCAACGGCAGTATCTTTTTTATTTGCAATAATAAGAACTCTATCAGGGTTTTCAGGTTTAGCTGTTTGTATTCTTTTTGATAACCAAGCGGCGGTAACAGTTGTAACACCGGCCTGACGATATTTTCTTGTTATATTTTCGTTATAATCTTCGTAGTCTTTTAATAATTGAATTTGGTCAGGAAACAACTCTAACGGTACAAATGTTTTTTGTGTATTATCAAATGTAGTTAGATATGTTTTCAATGCATATGGCGTATCTTTTAATATACGTGCATACTCCTTAAGTTGTTCTAATTTAGAATTCATATACTATAAATACAAAAAAAGGAGGTTAAACACCTCCTTTTATTTTTATTTGAACTTATTAATGAAATCATCATCCGACTCCTCATCACCTTCATCACCTAAATCATCTTTTGTAAGTCTAATTCCTTTTTCTTTAAAAATACTATTCAAATCATTTAATAATTGGTCATCATTAGTGGTCTCTGAAATATCATCAAGTTCTACTTGATATTGTTGAACGGCTTTTTCGTATTCTTCATCAGTCAACACTCTAACAATACTATTATAAATCAATGAAATTAATCTTCTACCACGGTCAGTTTGACCCATAATCTCTTTCATTAACACCAAGAACTTCTTAGCAGGTAATGCAAAAATTTCCATTACGATGAAATTTTGAAGACTTCTATTATGTTCTTCTAAAACATCGGGAGGGAATGACTCATATAATCTACGCCAAATTGCTGGTCCCAAACGTAAATCCCAAATTTCATATGCCAACAATTCTTGTTTATCTCTGATTTCCGTATACATTTCTTGTGATGGTTGACCTTCAATTGCTAAAGTTTTCATCATACCTTTTAGTATTTCGTGAATCAATACAGGAAAGTTAACACCTTTAACTATGATGTTTGTTTTTCTTGGGTCAATTCTATCGTCTTTAGGTAAAAACTCTTCTGGTTCACCTCCGTCATCATCCCCATCTCCACCAAAATCTCCATCATCATCTTCCTCATCATCAGTTTGAGTTGGTCTAATAACATCTACTCTACCAGCAATTGATTGATTTTGTGCCATTTGTAATAATGCGGTATCAAACTGCCAATAATTTAAATCATTGACTGACATCATTACACCATATAAATTATATAATTGGTCTGAACCAGTGATTTGTCTTAATCTTTCACCTAAAAGTTGATACATCCAATGACCCTTTTTAGATGAACCCGCAATAATCGCTTTAATCAAACGAAGTTTAGATTCCTCCAATTCTTGAGATGAATCAATTTTTTGTGCGTCTTGGAACAATTCCATCTCAACTTCTCTATTTTCAGGTGAGATATTGGCAATTTCTTCATCCGATAATTGTTCTTCATCATTAATATTTGGGGATTCTTTCTTTTGAGGTGAAATTTGTCCACTCATATTAAATCCTGAAGCATTTGGGTGTTCTAAGTCAACAATGAAATTTATATCTTTCTCGATGCTACTATCTAAACCCATTTCTTTCAATACAATCTCAATTGCCAACTTAATAAGTTCTTCTTTATGTGAACTTTCAAGTGTTTGAATTGTTCCATGTGCTTGCATCATCATCGTGGTCAATGGACCCATATCCGTACCCCTAATAGGACCTTGATAATTAGTTATCTGTCTAACTTTTTGTACAACTTCTCTATATCTTTCAGAAGCTAACAATTCAAAGAAATTTTGGTCCGCTCTTCCTGTTGAAGGAGTTGGAACAATACTAAGTGGTAAGTTACCTCTTTCAAGGTCTCTTTCAACTGAAGGGTCAGGTCTTTCAGGACCTTCATAATCTATAGCCATCTCTTGTAAATTTTGTTTTACCAAAGATAACAATTTTTTCTTTGTAAATTCCATATTTTACTTTTTACTTTTTAATTTACTTTCTGCCAAAGCATCAGGTCTTGGGTTAGGTCCGGGTCCCGGTTGGAATGGGACTCTTCTTTTTGGTTTTTGACCAGGTTTTACTTTTGGTGGTGCCTTTACAGGTGCCGGTGCCGCTTGTTCTGCTGCCTCTTGAGGAACAGGATGGTCTTTTTTCTTTTTTTCTTCTTCCTTCTTTGGTTTACCCTTTTGTTTTTCCGGTTCGGGCTCGTTAAATCTTCTCATTGGGTCTATCTCATACGGAGGTCTCAATGGATTAATTGGTGTACCATCTTGACGCTTTGGTAATTTAAATTCTTTAACTAAAGCATCAGGTCT
>JACCDW011705919.1_pt1 | contig 13265 bp, 8 predicted proteins | sample 7449781 | NCBI WGS metagenome assembly JACCDW01 (sample SAMN15323449, study PRJNA562643) | freshwater metagenome | isolation source: river surface water | place: USA:Blue River Watershed | collected 2017-08-18 | reverse complement strand
GGTGACCGAAACCTTCCCCGGCCGCCCCGAGGCCAACGCCCTGCTGACCCGCCCTGCCCGCGCCCCCTGGGCCGTCTGAACGCGGCCCCGAGGCTGGTGGGCCTCCCAAATGGAGGCTCGCCGGCGCTGCCGGCCGCTCGACCGCAGCGGGAGACACCGGCGTCCGGAAGCGCGTCGGCGGATCGGGGCCGGAGTAGGAAGGAAGGTTCGAATGGGCCCAACCCCTCTTCCGGGCTATCGAACCGGTGGACTCGGGCGAGTGGGTCACTTCCGCTACGACTTCCGGAGGGCCCACGGGGGCTGATAGGTGGCCAACAGCTTGACCTCTCATATTAGCTAATCTTAGTCTACTCGAGTCGCGATGAAGACGATTAAGGTCAATATGCATCAGGCGAAGACGTCGCTTTCCCAACTCGTTCAAGCAGTGGAGGAACGGGGAGAGACCGTGGTGGTGTGTCGGAATGGCCGTCCCGTCGCCCGATTGGTCCCCCACACGGGCGAGTCGCTGGACCATTTTCGGCGCGACCCACGTCTTGGCGGCGTGCTGATGGAAGACCCGTCCGCTCCCTTGCCGCCCGAGGCTTGGCCTGAAGCGCAATGATCCTGCTGGATACCTGCACCTTGCTTTGGCTCGCCATCGAGCCGACGCGCCTGAGCGGTGCCGCCCGCGAGGCGATCGTAGGCGCGGGTGAGGACGCGTTTGTCTCGGCCTTCTCCGCTTGGGAAATCGCTTGGAAGCACCGCAACGGCGGTCTGCGCCTCGATCTCGAGCCGGAGCGTTGGTTTCCACTCGCGCTCGAGATCCATGCGCTCCGGGAACTCCCCTTGAGCGGCGCCATCGCGCTCCGCATGGCCGCTTTGCCTCAGATTCATCGCGATCCCGCCGATCGGTTCCTGATCGCTACCGCCCAGGAGCACCGGCTGTGTCTCGTGACTCCGGACCCGCTGATCCGTCAGTATCCCGACCTCATCACCGTGTGGTGAGGTGGTGACGCTTCACGTCGACTCCAGCACCTTCAATCCCTCCGCGGCATCCCGCGCCAGCGGGGCGGGGGAGACGGGTGAACCGACGGCCTTCCGCATCCAAAGGTCGGGCGTCAGGCAGCCGAGGCTCGTGATGCGCTTCGTCTCGGCGGCAAGGTCCTTGCCGCGCAGGTACGAGCGGATCTGGTGGCTCATCATGTGGCCGAGCGTGTAGTCCGGCAGGTACAGTGGGTATGCGATCATGTGCTGGTACGCGGCGAGGATGCGGTACGGATCCGGGCCGAAGTCGCGCTCGAAGTAGGTTTTCCAAAGGTCGTCCGCGATCTGCAGCACCGCGGTGCGGAGTTCGGCTGCGGTCGCCGTCGGGTTTGCGTAGAGCCAGCGCCACGCGCGGAGTTCCAGAAGCGAGGGACCGGCGATCTGACAGGCGGCGAGCATCGTCGCCACCGCGTCGACGGCGAACTGGCGGTCAGCCTCGGCGGCGCTTTCGACGCCGATGACGCGCTTCGCGAGCGACTGGTAGAGAAATGCAAACGCCTCCGTGCACGCCGTGTTCGGTACGCCGCGCAACGCCGGCCGCGCCACGAAGTACGTCGAGCACAGTTGCTCAAGGTTGTGGCCGAGCTCGTGCATCGCGGTGTCAAAGCCGTCCCAACCAATCTCTTTTTCGAGACTCGATGTGCGCAGCCACGCTGCGTAGCCGGTGAGTTCAGGCCGCATCGCGTGGCCCGCGCCCTTGCTGAACTCGACGCGAATGTGCGTGCCGAGGAAATCAGCATCCTCCGCGCTGAAGCCGAGCTCGCGCAGCACGATGGGCAGCTTCCGCTCGAAATCCTTCAAGTCGGCGAAGCGTGCCTTCACCGCCGCGTTCAGCTCGGCCGCGGGCTTTGCCTCCACGATGTCGTCGAAGTAGATGTCGAACGGCTCCAGCTTCCGGCCGAGCTTCTTGGTCATGAACGCCGCGATGTCCTTGCGCACGGGCGACTCAAGCAGGTCGACCATCAGCTTCTCGACTTCGGTCTCGGGCATCTCGCGTTCGAGCGCGAATTTGCGGGCAATCGCACTCGGCTCATCCGGGTAGAGCGGATCAAACGCCTGGGCCATGTGGAAGTTCCGGATCCAATGCTCGTAGCGCACGAGGCCGAGGAGTTCGCCCGGGTCGCCGCCCGCCACGGTGTTGGTCTCGGGGTTCCAGTCGCGCGTCTCCTCGCCCTTCATCACGCGCGTCGGGATCGTGCCGTCGATGTGGCGTGCCATCACCCAGGTCAGCGCGCGTTGCTTGTGGATGCCGTCCGCGTCGCCGTAGCCGGCCTTGATCTCTTCGCGGACGAGCCAGTGCGCGATCAGCCGGCGGTTGGCCTCGAACCAGCGCTTGCCGTTCGCGTCGATGACGCCGCCCACCGGCACATGAAAGTCGGAGACGAACTTGCCCGACTCGAACGCGTTCTTGCGCGCGCGGTCGGAGAGCTCCGCCGGAATGCGGGGGCCAAACTGGTGCGCCACGCGGGTGGCCGCCCACTGCTCCGGCGACCACGACGGTCCGTCGCGGAGCCTCTCGTCGAGCGTGGGTCGCGAAAAGTTCAGGAGCGCGAGGTGCGCGAGCTTCTGGCGATAGAGCTGCTCCGAGAGATCCGGCGAGGGATCAAACTGCGCGAGGATGTCATCGACGCCCTCAAACTCGTCTCCGCGCAGGTCGTGGTGGCGGCGCAACGTGCGGCGCATCTCGTACAGGTGTCCCGTGATCTGCTCGAGCGCGCCCTCGATCCGGGCGAGCAGACGCGTGCGTTCAGCCGGTGCGGCGACGAAGTGTTTCGTGCAGAACGCTTCGAATGCCGCGGCGTCACCATCGGCCGCGCTCCACCGGGCCGCGACGCGGTCAACCCCGGCCTGGATCACGGCGTGGTGCGCCTCGCCGTGCTTCGCGACGAGCGTGGCGATCGCGCGTGAAGACGCATCGCCCAGCGCGATGGGCGGAGGAGTCGAGGTCGGAGCGGAAAGGGACGAAGCGGCCGTGGCGACGGTCATGGTTGTGTGGGTTGAAGGGGCGGGGACGCGGGAAAGTCGGCAAGAGGAGACGTCGGAAAGCGGGATCGAATCGAGCTGGAAGTGAGGGCAGGGTAGTGGTCCGTGGCCTCGCTGGTACGAAGGCGGGGGCGAGGACCATCGCTTCTGCCGCCCCGAGGGGCGGTAAGTCTGGGTGGAACCGGTGGGGTGGGCGCAGCGGGGTGGCGTGGGCCGCAAATGGCGGCCGGACTTGGCAGTGAGCCGGGCGTGACTACGCTGCGAACCATGAAATCACGTCTAGGTCCGAGCTGTCGGTTCTTCCTTGGCCTCATGCTGCTGGCCGGTCTTCGCTCCGCGGGCGGAGCGGCCGAGGCCGCGGCAACGCCTGCGAGTGCCGCATCGAACGCATCAGCGGCTGAGGCCGCGCCGGTCCCGGCGCTGCCGCCACGGGTCAAGGCGCCGACCGATACGGCGGAGTTCCGCCACCTCGTGCTGGAGAACGGTCTGCGCGTCCTGCTCGTGTCCGACGCGAAGTTCAACAAGTCGGGCGCGGCGCTCGCGGTGAGCGTCGGCCAGATCGACGACCCGGCGGACCGCGAGGGCATGGCCCATTTCCTCGAGCACATGCTCTTCCTCGGCACGGAGAAATACCCCGACGTCTCGAGCTACGACAACTTCATCGGCACGAACGGCGGCTACAGCAACGCCTACACGGCGTCGGATCACACCAACTACCAGTTCGAGGTCCGGCATGAGGCGTTGGTCGAGGCGCTCGATCGTTTCGCGCAGTTCTTCATCGCACCCCGGTTCAGTCCGGAATTCACCGCGCGAGAGATTTTCGCGGTGCACAACGAGGCGATGCGGCACATGCAGAACGACATCCGCCGCATGATGAACGTGTCGCGCGAGCTCTACGCGCCCGGCTCCGGTGAGAGCAAGTTCTCCGCCGGCAACAAGGACACGCTCCAGGGCGCCACGCCGGAACAGGTACGCGCCTTCTACGAAGCGCATTACTCGTCCGACCGCATGGCGCTGGCGCTGGCCGGCAAGCTCTCGCTCGACGAATTGGAGAAACTGGCGCGGGAGAAGTTCGCGGCCGTACCGCGTCGGAATCTGCCGACGGTGGAACGAGTGCCAGCCTTCCTTCCCCGCGCCTCCAAGCTGCGCCTCGCGCAGATCGAGCCGGTCAAGGAGCAACGGCTGCTCACGCTCGAATTCGTCGTGCCGTCGACGCGGGCGCAGTTCGCCGCCCGCTCCGACCTGCTGCTCAGCCAACTCCTTTCCTATCCCGGCGAAGGCGGACTCGTCGCCCGACTCAAGCGCGACGGCCTCGCGAACTCGGTCTCCGGCGATATCTGGGATCGCACGCCGACGTACGGATCCCTCTTCATCCAGATTTCGCTCACCCCGGAGGGGCAGGCGGCTTATCCGCAAGTGCTGGCGTCCGTCTTCGCCTACCTCCAGCACCTGCGGAGCGCGCCTTTTCCTCAGGATTTCTTCCAGGATCGCGCGCGGATCGCGGCCCTCAACGAAACTTACCGCGATCGCGGTGAAGGCGCCGAGCTCGCGACGCGCCTCGCGAATCAGGCCCTGTTCTTTCCGCTGGAGGTGGCAGACCGCGCCGGTGAGGTGTGGGGTGCGCCCGACGAGGCCTCGTACCGGCAGCTGTTGGCGTCCTTGGTCCCGGAGAATGTCCTCGTCTCGCTGATGGCGAAGGGCCTGAAGACCGACCGGGAAGAACGCATTTACGGCACGGCCTACAGCTATCGCGAGGACGCAGGTCCCGCCTTCGCCAGCCTGACCTCACCGCCGGCCATCGCGGGCTTCGCGCTGCCGTCCGCCAACCGCTTCCTTCCCGGTGAGACCCGGCTCCTCGCCGAGCGTCCGGTGCAGCTGGTGAACGAGAATGGGCTCTCGCTGTTTTATGCGCCCGACACGGAGTTCCAGCGTCCGCAGACCTCGCTGATCTACCGCTTCGTGCCGACGCGCGCCGTGGGATCGGCGGAGTCGGCCGCGCTGCTCAGGCTCTTTGACGCGTGCCTGCGCGACCATCTGGAGGCGGCCGGTGGAGAGGCGGACCTTGCCGGTCTGGACCTCTCGCTCGAAAGCACGCTCGAAGGCTTCAAGCTGTCGGTGACGGGGTTTGGTGATTCGCCGCTGCGCTTCGCGGAGTACGTGGCCGGACAGATCCGGACTTTCCAACCAACCCCGGAGCGTTTTTCCGCGCTGAAGGAAATCACGCTTCGCGGCCTGCGCAGCTATGCGCAGACCGAGGCGTACATGCTGGCGCGGGACCGCCGCGATGCGCTTTCGCGGGAAACCCACTTCCTGCCAAGCGATGAACTCGCTCGCGCGGAATCCGCCGCGTGGTCCGAGGTCCAGACCTTTGCCGCGACGTACTTCGGCCGTGGCAAGCTGGAGGCGGTTCTTCACGGCCATGTCGCCCCCGATGTTGCCGTGGCCGCCGCGCGGGCCTTTGCGTCGAAGCTCGGCAGCACGGCGGCGGAACCCGCGGAGCTGCTGCGCCGACGCCATGTGGCGATCGCGTCGGGCGAGACGGTGTTGGATGTCGCTCCCACGCCCGGCGTCAATTCGGCCTACCTCAGCGATTATCTGCTGCCGCCCGATTCGCCGCGGGTGCGGACGTCGGCGTTGGTGATGTCGAACTTCATGGCGGACCTATTTTACAGCGAGCTGCGCACGAAGCAGCAGCTCGGTTACATCGTGGGTGCTGGCGCTGGGGGATCCGGACGTCAGCGGTACCTCTCGTTCACCGTCCAATCGAGCGGCTATGCAGCCGACGACCTGCGCCGCCGCGCTGAGACCTTCATTTCCACGCTGCCTGCCCAGCTGCAGGCCACCACGGACGAACAGTGGGCGACCCTGATCGCGGGTGTGCGCGCCACGCTGGAGGAGAAGCCCAAGGGCCTGCAGGAAAAGGCGGAGCAATTCTTCGCGCAGGCCTTCGTGCAGGGCGAGGACTGGGATCGCCGCCGGGAATCCCTGGCGGCTCTCGATCAACTCACCCGCGACGACGTCGCAGCGCTCTTCGCGCGCAGCCTAGACCCGGCCACCGCTCGTCGCCGCACTATCCTGCTGACGACGACGGGACATCCGCCGACCGAGACCTTGACGCCGACGTTCACCGATCGCGCGGGCTGGAAGCAGCAGCGTGCGATCGGAGACTGATCGCGGAAGGGAGCGCCGCGATCGCTCGCCCGTCGGGCGATCGCGTGATCAGTTGAGGTAGATCGCCTCGTTACTCTGGAAGAGCGCGTGAGCGAGGCGAGTCCAGGGGTCAAGCGGGCCGCGGCTCTCGACCATGAAGCTTGCGGCGCGGTTGGCCGCGCCGCGCGGATTGGAGCGCTCGCGAGCGGCGACCTTCGTGCGTGTGCCGGCGGCCGGACTGGACGAGAGCGCTGGCGCACGCTGCACGTAGTCGAGCGTGAGCGAGAGCTCCGCCGCCGTGGGCTCGCGCTGGAAGAGTGTTTGATAGAGATACGTTACCCGCGCCGAATCATCCGGAAGCGATTGAAACATCGCCCGGCGGGTCAACTCGCGTGCGGTTTCGATCACCAGCGCGCTGTTCATCAGGAACAGCGCCTGCTGCGGGACGGTGGTCAGGTAGCGTCGTCCCGAGGGAACATCCGGATTGGGGTAGTCCCATTGCGTGAACAATTCCGGCGGGTTGCGTCGATCGAGGAAGAGATAGAGGGCGCGTCGCCGATGCTGCACCTCTCCGTTAGGCAGGATGGAACGCCCACCGATTGTGGGGTCGAGCGTGCCCGAGATCGCGAGCAGCGAGTCGTGCATCTGCTCGAACGACAGCCGGCGCAGTGGGGCGCGCCAGAGCAGACGGTTCTCCGGATCAGCCGCTACACCGGCGGGATGGGATCCACCCGCCTGCTGGTAGGTGCTGCTCAGTAGGATGACGCGGTGAAGCTGCTTGATGGAGCCGCCCTGGGCCAGGAACTCCGTGGCCAGCCAATCGAGCAGCTCAGGATGGCTCGGTGCGCCGCCCATGCGGCCCAAGTCGTCTGGTGTATCCACAAAACCGCGACCAAAGTGTTGCTGCCAGATGCGGTTGACCAGCACCCGGGCGGTCATCGGGTTGCGGGGATCAGCGATGGCTTCGGCTAACTCCAGCCGACCGGACCCACGGCGCCAGGTCGGACGCTGGGTGGGGTGGGGTGAAAGCGCGGCGAGGAAGCGCCGGGGCACCGTCTCGCCGGTGTTTCCGGCCTCACCGCGCAGGAGAATCGGGTAGTCGCGGCTTCGCGGCGCATCCGTCAAGGCGGGTGCGCGCGCGGGCGCGCCGGCATGGGTCAGTTCGAGCTGAGCGATCTCGCGCTGCAGCGCGCCCTCGCGACGGATCAGCTCGCGGCGGCGGTCCGGGGTGAGTTGGCGGCGGCGACGCAGCTCCGCGAATTCGGCCCGCAGTTCCTTGTCCTGCTGCGCGAGCGACTTCGCCTGCGCGAGGTAGTCCTCCAACTCGGGCGTCGTCGGTACGCGAGCCTGCAGCGCCGGCGCGGTCAACGGAGATGCCGGTTCCACGGTGTTGGCCAGTACCCCGTACAGGGAATAGTAGTCCGCTGTGGGGATCGGATCGAACTTGTGGTCGTGGCAGCGGGCGCAGGACACGGTGAGACCGAGGAAGGCCTTGGAGATGACATCGATGCGGTCATCGATGATGTCGTTGCGCCGTCCATCGTGCTGATTGCCCAGCGTCAGAAATCCGAGCGCGGCGAGCCGTGAGTGATCGTCCGAGGGCACGCGTCCCTCGTCCTTCGCGGTTTTGGCATCCGACTCGATGAGGAGATCGGCGGCGATCTGCTCACGGATGAAGTCGGCGTAGGGACGGTCTTCATTGAACGCCTTGATCAGGTAATCGCGGTAAGTCCAAGCGTGGGGAAAGCGCGGATCATCGCGCCGCACGGGATCGCCCTTCGTGTCGGAATAGCGCGCGAGGTCCATCCACAGCCGGGCCATGCGCTCGCCGTAGTGGGGAGACGCGAGGAGGCGATCCACCACTCGCGCGAAGGCATCGGGGCGACCATCGGAGACGAACGCGGCCACTTCATCGGCTGTCGGCGGCAGCCCGGTGAGGTCGAAGGTCACGCGGCGGAGCAGCGTGCGCGGGTCGGCCGGACCGCTCGGCGAAAGTCCGGAGGCCGCGAGTCGCTGCCGGATGAAGGCATCGATGGGCGAACGGACCCACGCGTCGTTCGTCGCGAGAACCGCGGGGCGTTGGAGCGTCTGGAACGCCCAGTGCGGAGCGTTCGGGGTGGCCGCTGCTTCGCTGTACGCACCAGCGCCGGCGGGCATGGGCGCGCCTTGGGCGATCCATGCGGTCAGGTCGGCGATGATCGTGTCCGGCAGCTTCGGGCCGTGGTCCGCCGGCGGCATCTGCAGGTCCGGATCGTCGTGGCGGACCGCCTGAATCAGCAGGCTCTTGGCCGGATCGCCTGGCACGATCGCCGGGCCCGACGAACCGCCTTGGAGCAGGCCGCTGCGGCTGTCGAGCACGAGGCCGCCGCGGATGCGTTCGGCGGAGTGACTGTGGCAGGCGTGACAGCTCTCGCGGAGGACGGGTTCGACGCGGGTCAGGAAGAAGGCGTCATCCACGGGCGTGGCCGTAGCGGACGGTGCGGTGCGGTCGGGTGTTCGCGTCTGCTCGGTCAGGGATCCCGGCGCGCCCACGCCGACGCCCGCGCGCGTGGTCGCGGAGCGGACGGGGGCCTCAGATGGGCTGACTGCAGCGGTGGCCGCGCGGAGGGAGTGGGGTGCGAGAGCCGCACTGAAGAGCAGTGCGCCGGTGGCGCAGAGGAACGTTGACCATCGACCTGTGAAGGCCGACGTGGAGCGCGGTGGCGGAGTGCCGGAAGAGTCGGGAGAGCGGGGCTGCACGGCGCAGGGCAGAGCGGCGTTAGGCCAAGATGGGTCGCACGACGCGACCAGCGACATCGGTCAGTCGGAAATCGCGGCCATTGTGGCGGTACGTCAGGCGGCGATGATCGAAGCCGAGGCAGTGCAGGACGGTCGCGTGCAGGTCGTGGATGTGGACCTTGTCGCTGACGGCGGCGGCGCCCAGTTCGTCGGTCGCGCCGTGCACCAGGCCGCCCTTGATACCGCCGCCGGCGAGCCAGAGTGAGAAGGCCTTGGCGTTGTGATCGCGACCTGGGTTGTCGCCGCCATTGCGGTCGCGGGTGGGCTTGCGCCCGAATTCGCCGCCCCAGATGACCAAGGTGGAATCGAGCAGGCCGCGGAGCTTGAGATCGGCAAGGAGGGCCGCGAGCGGTTGGTCGATCTCGCGGGCCTTCGCGGTGATGCGGTCCTCGAGATCTTGGTGGTGATCCCAGCCATCGTGCCAGACCTGCACGAAGCGCACGCCGCGTTCGACCAATCGGCGGGCGAGCAGCATCTGCCGGCCCTGCGCGGTTTCTCCGTAGGCGGCGCGCGTGTCGGCGGCTTCGCGGGACAGATCGAAGGCATCGGTCGCCTCAGCCTGCATGCGGAAAGCGATCTCGTACGTCTCGAGCCTCGCCTCGAGCGCGTCCTCGCGGGCGAGGTTGGCCGCGTGCAGCTCGTTGAGGGAGTGAACGAGATCCAGCTGACGCCGCTGCTCCGCCTTGGAGGCGTAGCCGTTGCGGATGTTCTGGATCATCTGCTGCACGGTGGCGGCGGTCGTGTTGATGCTCGTGCCCTGGTAGAGGCCGGGCAGAAACGCCGCGCCGTAGGAATTCGCGCCGCCGGCCGGCAGTCGGTTGCCGCGCAGCGAAATGAATCCCGGCAAGTTCTGGTTCTCCGTGCCCAGCCCGTAGACCGTCCACGAGCCGAGACTCGGTTTGGTGATGCGCAGCGAGCCGGTGTTCATGAACACCGTGGCGACATCGTGCGCCGGGATGTCGGTGTACATCGAGCGGATCACCGCCATGTCATCGACGTGGGCCGCGGTTTTGGCGAAGAGCTCGCTGACCTCGATGCCCGACTTGCCGTAACGTTGGAAGGTGAAGGGAGAACCCATGGCCACACCGCCGTCCTTGCCGATGGAGCGTCCGTCGAAGCGCGTCAGCGCGGGCTTCGGGTCCCAGGTGTCGAGGTGCGAGGGAGCGCCCTGCGCGAAGATCTGGATCACGGCCCGTGCCTTCCCCGGAAAGTGGGGAGCCCGCGGCGAGAGGGGATTGCGGGTGACGCCGGAGGCGACCTGGGCACCGGAATCGAGCAGCGTGGCGAGCCCTAGTGCGCCCAGCCCCATCCCCGTCCGGCTCAGGAACTGGCGCCGCGTGAGAAATCGGTCCGCCCACGCCTGCGACACGCCGGTGCAGGGTCCGCCTGGCATCGCGAGGGGATCGGAGTTGGGCGGCGATTCGGGCATCACGACGAGAGCTGGCGGAAGAGACGCCCGAGATGGCCCCGAGGTTTCGCGTGTTGGGTGAGACGACGCGAAAGAGGGCGGCCGTGGTTTACTTCACCACCGGCCGCAGAACGAAGTTTCGGTAGGCGATGCCGCCGTGATCGCCCTGCAGGTAGATCGGGCCGGGGCGGAGCGGATCGGACCAGAGGGCGCCTCCCGTGCAGCCCGGCACGGGTTGGTTGTCGATGATGCGCTGGCCATTCAGGATCACGGTGATGTGACGATCGACGAGCGTGAGGTCGAGCGTCTGCCACTCGCCGGCCGGCTTTTCCGCGGAGACCGTGGGGGTGATGCGGCTGTAGACGGAACCCATGTAGTGGGAGTCGAGCGGCTTGCCGTACGAATCGAAGACCTGGATCTCGTAGATGCCGCGCAGGTAGACTCCGCTGTTGCCGCCGGGCGGTACGCGGACCTCGACGGTCAGGCGGAAGTCCTCGAATTCCCGGTCGGTGCGCAGATTGGCGTAGCGGCGCTTCGGCTGTCCCGGGGCGGGCTCCTCGGTGACGTTGAGGAGCATGCCGTCGCGAAAGGTCCAGCCGTTCGCGGCGCCGGCCTCGAGGACCCGCCAACCGGTCAGATCGCGGCCATTGAGCAACGCGATCGGGTCGCCGAAGCGCACGCGGGACAAGTCGGGCCGCGGCGGCATGGCCGGGGTCCGGCGCCCGCTGAAGTCGGCGCGATCGAACCCGGAGCCGTCGATCCGCGGGGTGGTGCGGGTGAGGTGCAAGACGTCGCCCTTGGCCTGGGCGGTGATCACCTCGGTGAACTGCTGCTTGCGCAGCACCTTGCCGGAGGCGTCCTTGCGCTCGACCTCACGCAGTCGCGTGAGGGTGGCGGTGTCGCCTTGGATCACGACGCTCGAGAGCGGCACGACGCTGCCGCCGCCCCAGAGGATCGAGCCATCAATCCAACCCTGCTCTTGGTTCAGCTCGAGCCAACCGGCCGCGCCGTTCGGCAGCGTGAGCTCCCAGCGGTCGAGCAACGTGTTCTTGGGAGGCACGTTGTCGGCGGCGGCCGTGCGGGTCGAAACGAGGCAACCCAGGATCGCGAGCAGGGAGCCAACGATCCAGAAGCGAGGTTGGGGAAGGAACGGAGTGGGCATGATGGCAGGAAGAGAGGGATCGAGGGGGCAGAGGAAGGCAGTGGTCAGTGAAGCGTGACGCTCAACGGGGCGAAAGGACTTCGCTATCTTTTCGAAGGAGCGAACGCGGAGGAGAGTGCGACGCGGCGGTGGGGACATGCAATCCAATCGAGCGCCCTCCCGCAGACGCAATCTTCTCGAAACCGCCGACCGGTGGGGCGCGTCACTTATCGGATGGAATTGCCGCCGATGACCTCAATCGAAGATTCGCCCGGCTTTCTCCGCCGCATCTGGGAGCGTCGTCGCGCGCCGCGTCCGAGGGTAGCCCGGTCGGCGGTGATGCTGAGCCTCATGATGGTGGTGATGTCCGGATGCGGCGCAGGGCTCGTGGGAGCGGAGGACGGCCGGCGGCCTGGTCCTCCGGAGACACTGGCCTACGGTGCGGAGCCCCTGCAGGCGCTGGACTTCTGGCGGGCGCGTGGGCTGGCCGGGGGCGCGCCGCTCATCATCTTTGTCCATGGCGGTGGCTGGCAGAACGGCGACAAGCGGGGGACGCAGCGCTCGCAGCAGGTGCCCCACTACCGGTCGACCGGTTATGCGTTCGCCTCGCTGAACTATCGCTTGGTCCCAGCGGTGAACGTTGAGACGCAGGCGCAGGATGTCGCCATGGCGTTGAAGTATCTGATCGACCGTGCCGCCTCGCTTGGTTTCGACCGGAAGCGTGTTGTGCTCATGGGCCACAGCGCCGGGGCGCACTTGGCGGCGCTGGTGGGTACCGACGGTCGATACTTGGAAAAGGTCGGGCTTGGAGTGGGCGACCTCGCGGGGATCGTGCTGCTGGACGGTGCTGGGTACGACATCGCCGCGCAGCTCAAGGAGGCCGGGCCGCGGCTGCGACGCACCTACCGGGAGGCCTTCGGATCGGATCCGGCACGGCAGCGAGCGCTCTCGCCACTGTCGCATGCGCCGGCCCCGAACGGGCGATCCTTCCTGATCCTGCATGTCGAGCGCTCTGATTCTGCGCAGCAATCGCGCGCGCTGGGCGAAGCACTCCAGGCCGCCGGTACGCCTGCGGAAGTGCGAGGCCTGCCGGGTCGGGGATTGTCGGGGCACATGGAAATCAACGTCGCGCTGGGCGATCCCGCCTACCCGGGCACCGCCATCGTCGACCGCTGGTTGGGCACTTTATGGTGAGACTTCACGGTTACCTCCGCTGGTTGCTGATCATCATGGGCGCGTCGAGTGTGGCCCCGCTGGCCTCCGCCGCCGGCGTGGATGCGCGCGTCGAGTGGGTGACGCGCGCGGTCACGGCGCCGCGGGTCACGCAGCAGACGTTCCAGAGCACCGCGGTGGGCCGCCTCGTCAGCTACCACCTCTACGTCCCGGCGGCGTATGACACCGACGCCGCGCGCCGCTTTCCGGTGGTCTATTGGCTGCACGGCTCCGGCGGTGGCTTGCCCGGCATCGAGCCGATGGCGCGGCAGGTCGACGAGGCGATCGCGGCCGGAAGGTTACCGCCGTGTCTCGTCGTCTTCGTCAACGGCATGAACTTCGGAATGTATGTGGACTGGAAGGATGGATCGGTGCCGCTCGAGACGGTCATCGTCACGGAGCTGATCCCGCACCTCGACGCCGCCTATCGGACGATCGCCACGCGCGAGGGCCGGCTGATCGACGGCTTCAGCATGGGCGGCTATGGCGCGGCACGACTCGGATTCAAGTTTCCCGAGTTGTTCGGGGCGGTCTCGCTGATGGGAGCCGGACCGCTTCAACCGGACCTGC
>JACCDW011970658.1_pt1 | contig 13266 bp, 13 predicted proteins | sample 7449781 | NCBI WGS metagenome assembly JACCDW01 (sample SAMN15323449, study PRJNA562643) | freshwater metagenome | isolation source: river surface water | place: USA:Blue River Watershed | collected 2017-08-18 | reverse complement strand
GAATTGAATCATTCCTCCCTTGGAAGCTCCATATGCCGCAGGATTCCCCATATTTGTACCCTCATATAGGCGCCAATCTGGACCGAATTGGCCATAAATTGATGAGATATTAATAATGCTGGCCCCAACTGATTTTTTCATTAATGGAGTAAAGCCTTGGCAAAGTTCAAACACTGCTGTTAAGTTGACTTCAAATGCCCGACGCCAACTTGCTAATGATTGGCTTTCAAAATCAGTGTTCCAGCCGGTTAAATCTGAATTACCTACAAATGCTGCATTATTAATTAAAATATTTAGTTGATCAAAATCTTTTTTTATTTTAGTTATTAGCGCTTGACGATCTTCTTCAACTTCAAGATTTATTTCAAAAAAACCAACTTTTGTACCCCACTTACGTTTCACTTCTTCCGCAAAAATACCTAAAGATTTACCTGGTAAATCAACCAAAATTAAGTTCGCGCCCAACTCGCTCAAAGTATCTGCAAAGACTTTTCCTAGACCGCCAACCGCACCAGTTACCAACGCTGTACGCCCTGTTAGATCGGAAAGTTGCTTAAATGTTGGCATGATCTATTTTAATACCTTGGTTTTATGCAAGAACTCGGCAATTTGAAAATCTAATGATGTATCGATGTCAATTGCTCTTTCTCTTGGAATTTCAACGCCTACAACTCTACCTTCAAATATAGAATTTTTGGTCAAAATGGTCTCTGGTTTTCCAACGTAGCAAACTGTAGTTATATCAAAAACCTCCGGTGTATCTTGTCTCCTTGAAAACTGATTGCCTTCACGAATTACTAGATCGACTAAATTGTTTGAATCTTTTCTCACCATATTAAAATATGGGCTTCGTTCTGACGGAGTAATTCCAATTACGAAATCTGCTAAACCCTTATTAAACTCATTTATACAGTTTTCAACATCGGTTATAGTTCGCAGCGGTGATGTAGCAGGCAACGAAAGGAAAACATCAGGTAGTTTGCCATCGACACTTTCCATAAACTTTATAAAATGCTGCCAAGATTGCCATTCAGGGCTTTCATCAGTTGCCAGTTCAGATGGTCTAATAAATGGAACTATTGCGCCTGCGGATTCAGCAATTTTTGCAATTTCTTCAGAGTCCGTGGAAACATAGACGCGATCTATTTGTTTGATACTCATGGCAAGCTCTATGGCCCAAGTTATCAGCGGTTTTCCATTAAAATTCTTGGTGTTCTTGTTTGGTATTCCCTTTGAGCCGGATCTTGCAAAAATACAAGCAACGGTCGACATTTGAACTAAGCCCCTTTTTCTAACTTCGATTAACTTGGATTTGAGTTCCGGTTGGAGCTGATTCTAAGACAGATTCAATCACCTCTAAAACATGAAGTCCATCAACACCGTTAGCTTTTGGAGAAGCACCAGAGTTTATGCATTCAACAAAATCATTCCATTCTTTCAAATACGAATCATCAATAGGGCTGTTTGCTTTGAATAAAATCTTCCAAATGGTTTCATCTTTCTTAAGAAGTGCTACTTCTTGATTTAGGCCATCCCACTTAAGTGTGCCTTTATCACCAACTACAACACAATTTCGCCGCCTATCTTGCCTGATAAAATCCATAGTTAAATTTGCAACCAATTTAGGATTGTTTCTGTTTTCAATCCCCAACGTCAGAAAAGCTGAATCCTCTACGTCGATTTCTAGAGAACTCTGTTTCATCACTGTTGCCCTAACCCAATTAATGCTCCCAAAAATCCAACCTAAATAATCAATTTCATGGCTTAGTTCCAACAAAACGCCTCCGCCGAGTTTGCGATTTGCAGAGACGGTTTCCCGGTAATCAATATTTTCACGCCAACTTGGCAAGAATTGTCCAACTTCACAGTTTATCAATAAGGGCTTGCCAATAATTTGCGAATTAATGTGATCTCGAAAATTCATTAAGGATTCGTTGAAACGAAGGTTATATCCAACGGCCAAAATACTTTTTTTGTCCTGACTAATTTTTACTAAATTTAAAACGCCTTCCATAGAATTTGAAATTGGTTTTTCGATTAATAGGTGAGTCCCAGAACTTGCTAACAAAGTACTAATTTCCATTCGAGAGCTGGATGCGCCCGAGATAACAGCTATATCTGGCTGAAAACTAACTGCATCTGCAACGTTAACGAAATGAAAATCTGGGTTTAGGATTGAATCTAAATCCGCTCTATTTGTTAGAAGCGCTATCACCGACTTCGGAAATAAGGTTTTTGCGATATCTAAATGCTTTTTACCTGCACTTCCAGCACCAACAATTAATATTTTCTTAATCATCACAAAAACTCTTCAATATACGCAGACCAACTTCTCCACTTTTTTCTGGGTGAAATTGACAACCAGTGACATTATTTTTTTTCACTACCGCAGCCAATTTATTTCCACCATATGAAACAGTTGATACTAAATTCTCTTCATATTTGGGAACTGCCATAAAAGAATGTACAAAATATGCAGATTCACCGGGTTTTACTTCAGAGAGAATTGTCAGATCCCAATTTGGATGAGTAGCGGTGGTTTCAAGTTCCGCCCATCCAATATGTGGAATTTTCAATTTTTCACCTATAGGACTTGAGGACGGGACGGGTACAACCCTTCCGGAAATTAACTCCAATCCTGAGGTTAAAGAGAATTCAGTGCTTTCATCAAAAAGCAGCTCCATCCCTAGGCAAATAGCCAACAATGGGCGTTCGGTTTGCGCAAATTCTTTAATCACTGAAATCAAATTAAGTGTCTTTAAAGCGCCCATCCCGTCTGGAAAGGCTCCAACACCAGGAAATACAACTCTTTGAGAGCCAAGAATTACTTTAGGATCGGATGAAATTGATACGGAAGCTCCACATTTTTCTAGACCGCGTTGAACGCTAAGCAAGTTACCAACACCATAATCAATTACTGTAACTTTAGTTGAATTCATGATTTCTCACCAAAATTCCATTTAACATCAGTTCTTGTCTTATCTCAGAAAATGTTGCTTTCTTGTAGTGCAAAATATCTGCCATAGCCACTGCGCTTGCATCCCCTTTTTCAATTACATCCACAGCGTCTCTTAATTTACCCATGCCTCCACTTGCAATTACTGGTATTTCTACTTGAGAGCTTACGGCTTTTATTAGCTGACAGTCATATCCTTTTTTTGTTCCTTCCATATCAACTGATGTTAACAATATTTCACCTGCTCCGTAATTGCTTCCCTGTTTTGCCCACTCCACTACATCTAGACCAGATCGTTCACGCCCATTTTCAGTTAATACTTCCCAAGAATCGCTTGATTTTCTCTTAGCCTCAATCGAAAGCACAACACATTGGCTTCCGAATTTTTGAGCTAACTTAGTGATCAAAATTGGATCTGCAACTGCGGCTGTATTGATTGCCACCTTGTCTGCTCCAGATCTTAGGATTTCTGTGGCATCTTCAATTGACCGAATCCCGCCACCCACTGTCATCGGAATAAAAATATTTTTAGCTGCATCTTTAATTATTTCGCCTAAGTGATTACGGCCGTACAAACTTGCAACACTATCCATATAAATTAATTCGTCCGCACCCTGTTCATAATATTTTAATGCAAACTCATTAGGGGAGCCAATAACTCTTAATCCTTCTAGATGTACACCTTTTATTAAATTCGGTCCCTTAATGTCAAGACGTGCGATCAATCGAACTTTTTTCATATTTAAATGGTCAATTGTTGAAAATTGGATTTCTCAAACTCCAACTACCTGAATCATACTTCCATATATGTGGTGAACGGAAAGTATTTGTTAACAACTCGAAATATTCCCTATTCATAATCGGATTTTCGAATTTTTTACTTGCAACCGGAAACTCTTTTTCCGGCAAAGAAAGATAGGTGAATAATTCATCAATGAAGCGTTCTGGAAATTCGTGATCGAATTTCTGTACCAATGCAACGCCTTCTTCTCTAGTTATATCGCCCGAACGAATTTCTTGGGCTGCGTCATAACTTGCTCTTCCAATTCCGAACTTAATTCCAGTTGTAAAATAATGCAGGTCATCAATTCGGTCATCAATGCTGTTGTACTTAGAGTATGTGCCAGGAGTACGTTCTGGAGAAGCCTCGAATCCGCCGTGTTCTACTGCATAGTAATAGCAAGACTGAGGATGCCACTTTAAATAGTAACCCAAATAGTGCACTTCAATTTTCTTTTCAGCAATTTGATGTGGGTTAGCTGGTAAATATGGTTGTAAATCATTTTGATTTAGACCGAATTCAGATTTAAGTTCTGATATCGAAACACCGCCAAGATGGATTTTTGACTGATCTTGTTTAGTGAAATAAGACCAATCTCTTGTCGCACTTTCTGTATCGCCAAGTGGGTTCCCATACTCTGCTTCATTTTCGCCAAAAAAAACTAATGGGATATCAAATAGCAATGCCATTTTAGGTGCTAATGATTTTTGGCCAAACATAAAAGCTTGAAATGGATGAAATAGTAATTCGGTAGAAAGTCTAGTAAGTAAGCGATGTACGCGTCCATTTGGAGTCATTAAATAATTATCATGCCCAGCATTTATCCAAGCATGAAAATTTTTCCAACCCCAATCTGTGTAAATGTGCGGGGCCCAAGTAACTGTTAATGGATGCATCCCATAAACAGTTTTTAAAATATGTGAGGCGTAAAAACTGTCCTTCCCGCCTGAGCCTGGAACAATACAGTCGTAAGAACCATCATTTTTTCTATGTTTGTCGCAAAGCTCTCTTAATTGTTTGTCTCTATCATTCCAATCAATTTTAGCTTTTTTCTGTTCTGTAAATCTGCATGCATCACAAATTCCATCTTCATCAAAAAAAATCGTCTTCTTGGTTGAATTAGCAACATGATCATATTCCACTGCAGAATTTGGTCTTTGGTTAGTGATTACGCATTTTTTACAATACTGAACATCGGGAGGTAGTCCATATTTAACATCAAGCGTTTTATTTTCAGCACTGAATCTACTTAAGTCAATTTGGTTAGGTTGGGGTATGACATTCATCAAATATTCTCAACCCTTTCGAAATTTGTTTTCATTGGCAATCTCAAGATCAATTGGTCGTCCAATATCAATCCATGATTCGTGCAATGGGTAAACAATAACCTTTTTATGTAAATTTTTTGAAATTTCCAATATTTCGGGCATATTGCGGAATTTCGGCTCTTTAATGAAATCTAAAACGTCAGGTTCGAGCGCATATACGCCGGCATTAATCAAATTCGAAATAATAGGTTTTTCTTCGTATGACTTTATTTCTAAACCATTGATTTGAACTACGCCATATGGAATCTGGAACTCGTGAGTGTGCACCGCAACCGTTGCTGCAGCATTTTGCGCTTTATGAAATTCTAAAAAGTCTGAGTAGTTAATGTCGGTTATAACATCTCCGTTGGTAACTATAAAAGCACTATCAGGTTTGTTAGGAAGAAGTGAAAGAGCCCCTGCCGTACCAAGAGGTGATTCTTCGTGCAAATATTGGATGCTTGCACCAATTTTTTGACCGTCCTTAAAATATTCTTTAATTACATCGCCGAGATAATTTATTGCAATCACAAAATGGTTAAAGCCTTGGCTCTGAGCACGCTTAATTATGTGTTCTAAAATTGGAGTCCCAGACACGAGCAACATTGGCTTTGGTGTTTTTTCTGTTTGTGGTTGAAGTCTTGAGCCTTTTCCTCCAGCCATAATTACCATAACATTCGAATACTTTGCTTGAGCTGAAATTTCATCCCAAAGATGCAATCCAATAACTTTATTTTGTTCATTGACTATAGGGATTTGTAAAATCTTGGTTTTTTCCATCAACTCTAAAATCTCTGAACGGTTAGCGTTTTCACTAACGGTTCTTGGATTTGTGTTCATAATTTCTTCAATTGAATCATTAAGCGTTAACCCACGTAACATGCCTCTTCTAAAGTCTCCGTCTGAGACTGTTCCCAGTAACTGTTCATTTTCATCTAAAACGAGGGCAATTTTAATTCCTACTTTATTGAGCTGCTCAATTGCAATTTTTATTGGAGTCCTAGTATTTACAATTGATTCTCGCCACAACGATTTCTCCATTTTTAATTTGCTCGTACTGTTGGCATTTCGAAATTATAGGTCATAAAACGATTTCTTGACCAAATTGGTTAAGTTGTAATTCTTAATAATTGTATAAATCTTGTTACTCGCACCACCATCTCCATATGGATTAATTGTTTTTTGAAGTACCTTATGGAATTTCTTGCCGTAAATTTTCTCTAAAGCATTCCCGATAGAATCTCTTTGCAACTCACAATTAACTACGCTCCTAGCAAACTCTCTGCCAAGTTGTCGGTCACCAATGTTGATAGTGGCTTTTTTGAAGGTAGGAATTTCTAATACTCCACTCGACGAATTGCCAATTACGCCATCACAGTACTGAACTGCAGAAAAATAATTTTTTTGACCAAATGAATTAATATAAATTGCATTATCTCTCGATTTAATAAACTTCTGTATTTCGTTTTCGATTTCATCTGATCCTGGATCCGCATTTACTCCGGTAAAAATTAGATTAATATCTTTATATTGCTCTAACGCTTCGAGCAAAATCTGAATTTGTTCTACTGGAAGTTTGTTTGAAATAGTTTCGGGATGAAATGTTACTAAAAGATTTCTTTTCCCGAATTTTTGTCCAATCAAGTTTTCTATTTCTTCCCGACTTGAAAACTTCATTCTACTTATTGCATCAACGCCTAATCCTCCAAAATTAAATACTCTTTCAGGGAGCTCGCCCATCTGGATTACCCTTTTTCTGCTTTTTTTCGTTGCAACAAAATGTAGATGTGACATTTTTGTTATTGCATGTCTGATTGAATTATCGAAAGCCCCTTGTGATTCTTCTCCTCCGTGTATGTGTGCTACCGGAATATTTAGTAACAGCGCTGATGTTGCTGCTGATAAAATCTCATATCGATCACCTAGAACTATCATCAAGTCTGGTTTGGTCTCAAACAATACTTTTGATATTTCTATCTGTGCCTTACCCATTGACCTTGCTGCACTCAAGAAATCAATTTTTTCTTCAACAATTTCTACTTTAAAATCAATCTGAAAACCATCATCTTCAATTTCTCTATAAGTTTCGCCATGATTAGGTGAAAGATGCGATCCTGTAACAATAATTTGTAAATTCATCTCTAAGTCTGATCGGATTAAGTACATCAGATTTTTTAGAAGTCCATAATCAGCACGACTTCCAGTCACAACGCATATTTTTTTACTCAAGTTCAATCATTTCGTTAACAGAATAATTGCGCCGAGCTTCCTTACCTATAACTCTTACCCAATTCATTGGAGATATTCCGCTAGCAGGTCGCTTGGAAGTTAAATTGTCTTCACTGAATAATTCTCCTTTATTTATAGCCTTTTTTGCCACAATAGATCGGCGAATTAGGTTTATATTTTGTAATTCGCCTAAAGCGGCTTTCTTTATTCCATCCCCAAAAGCTTTCTCAACGTTTCTGATGCTTTTAATCATTTCGTTTAATTCATGAGGCTCAAGACTAGATTGGTGATCAGGGCCTTCCATATTTCTGCTCAGCGTAAAATGCTTTTCGATAATAGTTGCCCCTAATGCAACGGCAGCAATGGCTATTTCAATCCCAAGCGTGTGGTCTGAATATCCAACTTTCACCCCGAATTCGGTGGAGATTTTTTCCATAGCCAATAAATTAACTTCATTGAAATTTGCAGGGTATGCAGACGTGCAATGCAAAACAGTTATTTGATTTATTAAAGTTCCGGCAGAAGTTAAAACTTCAAGAGCGGCATTGATTTCGGACATATTTGATGCACCGGATGACAAAATTATTTCTTTTTGGTATCTTCCAATGTGGCGCAAAAGAGGAAAATTAGTAATTTCTCCTGAAGGAATTTTAAACACCTCTTGGCCTAATTCCTTCAAAAAGTCTGAACTTTCAGCATCAAAGGCCGTTGACATAAAATTTATATTTAAATCAGCGGATTTTTGTTTTAATTTGAAATGCTGATCTCTTGAAAGCTCTAATTTCTTAAGAAGATTTAATTGAGTATTTTCTTTGCCTGAATTATTCTTTTGATATTCTGCAACCTTTGTATTAGGGGTTACCAAATTTTCTGCGGTGAAAGTTTGAAATTTCACAAAATCTGCACCGCAATCTGCCGCGACTTCAATTAATTTTTCTCCAAGGCTTAAATCTCCGTTATGGTTAACTCCAGCTTCGGCAATAATTAAAACACTCATAAATTCAGTCGCCTACATACCTTGTGTTATCAGGTAAATCATTTTTAACAACTTGACCCATCCCAATGAGGCAATTATTTCCAATTTTAACTTGTTCTTTGATTACCGATCCACTGCCGACGAATGTACTATTTCCAATTTTTGATTCACCATTCAAAATTACTCCTGTTGAAATATGCGAGTAATCTCCTATGTTTGTCCCATGCTCAATAATTGCTCCGGTATTTATAATCGAGTAATTTCCAATTTTTGTGCTTGTATTTATCGTTGTATTATGCATTACAACAGTACCTACACCAACTTGAGAACTCTTTGAAATTTGGGAGTGTGGAGAAACTACTGAGTGAAAATTGAATCCTTTACTTAACAAATCACCTACAATTCGAATTCTTGTTTCTGCTGATTTAATTTGACCAATACCAAGGACAACATCCTTGGTTAAACTCTTTAATTCTTCTATTTCCGAATCTTTTCCTATAACTTCATAACCTAGAATTTTATTTCCTATTTCAAACTCAGTTCCAATTATCCCAATTATTTTAAATTTTCCAGTTTCTTCAATTAAATCTATGCATGATGATGCATGTCCACCAGCACCAATTAACAGAATTTTCGTTTTTGACATGATCAGTGCTGGATTAAATTAGAGCTACTCGGAATGTTAATTAAAGAATTAAACAATTTCTGTGAAATCTCCAGATCCATAGAAGGATTAGTTTTGTAGGGTTGCAGAGTACTTATCAGATCCCAACCGGGCCTGCTCATATATCCATTGGAATTCAATGCTTCTAAAATTTCGTTGCGAGTGTTCAAATCGGGGGAATTCAATTTAATTGTTTGTAACCAATAGTTGCTCTGACAATCCATAGGTTCTTTAATCAATTGAACTTCTTCAATTTTCGAGAACTCAGTTTCGTATTTCTTAAATAAAATTCTCTTTAACTCTAATTTGGATTGCACATTTTCTAGTTGAGCACAGCCTAAGGCTGCATTTATATTTGGCATGCGATAGTTATAGCCTATTTCATCGTGCCTAAAGGCCCATTTGTCTGGAATTTTAGCTGTCGTGCTTAAATGTTTTGCATGTTTAGCCAAATCTGCATCATTCGTAAGAATCGCTCCTCCGCCACCCGTTGTTATTGTTTTATTTCCATTAAAGCTCAGGGTTCCCATTAATCCAAAGGTTCCAGTGTGCTTTCCTCTATAGAAACTGCCTATTGATTCGGCAGCATCCTCCAACAAAACCAAATTGAATTTTTTTGAAACTTGAAGTAATTCATCTAATTTAGATGGGTGTCCAAAAGTATGCATCACAATCAACGCTCTAATAATTTTTCCAGTTCTGCGGTTAACGGTTAAGCCGTCGGAAACTGTAGTTATTTCCGCTAAATATGCAGCTAGCTTTAACGGATCTACGCCAAAGTTTTGATCTTCAATATCTACAAAATGGGCCGTTGCACCACAATGTGCAACGGCATTTGCGGTTGCTACAAAAGTGAATCCTTGAACTAAGACCTCATCTCCCGAATTTGTTCCAGCGAGTTTTAAAGCCAAATGCAACGCAGCGGTTCCATTTACAACTGATACTGCGTATTTTGCGCCCGTGAATTTTGCCAATTCAACCTCAAATTGGTCGACATACTTTCCTACCGAAGAAACGTAACTGGAAGCGACACAATCCAGGAGATATTTTTTTTCGTTACCATCAAAAGTTGGTTCATGCAATTTTGCGGGACCTTCGCCAATGCTTTTCCGGACACTATGAAGAATTTTCTCAGCTAATGAACTTGATTGCATAATTGAATGATATCTAGACGTTATAAAGTTCTGATTTGTAAGAAACCAAGTTTTCGGGTTGCGTAAACCAATTAATTGTTTCGGCTAATCCCTTTTTGAATCCATCCAAACCAGCATACTTGGGTTCCCATCCAAATAAATCTTTAGCTTTGGTATTTGATGCAAATAATCTTTCGACTTCAGAACCGATTGGTCTGATTCGATCTTCATCTAAAGTTATTTTCGATTCGGATCCAATTAATTCTGAAATAAGATTGGCAGTATCGCCAATAGAGATTTCAAATCCACTTCCCAAATTTACAACTTCACCTAGACCGGTATTGCTTTCTAGTGCCGACGCAAAACCTAAAACTGTATCTTTCACAAAACTAAAATCGCGAGTCGGCGACAATGAACCCAATTTTATACTTTTTGCACCGTTAGCTATTTGAGTTATTATTGTAGGAATCACAGCCCTTGCTGACTGACGCGGTCCATACGTATTAAATGGCCTGATAGTAACAACGGGTACTTTGAATGAATGAAAAAATGAGTATGCAAGTTGATCTGCTGCAATTTTAGTTGCTGAATAAGGTGACTGTCCTTGTAAAGGATGGTCTTCTGTAATCGGAACAAATTTCGCGCTGCCATAAACTTCACTTGTAGAAGTATGAACTACGCGCTTGGTCTCCAATTCTCTTGCTGCTTGCAGCACATTTAGTGTTCCTTTGATATTTGTATCTACATACGAGTCAGGGGATGTATATGAAAAAGGAATTGCAATAAGGGCAGCAAGGTGGGCAACGGTGTCGTTGCCTTTAATTGCACTTTTAACGCCATGCGGATCTCTGATATCTCCAGTAATTACCTTAAAATTTCCTTTAATGCTTGGATCACATTTATCAAGCCAGCCCCAGGAATTAAATGAGTTGTATTGAACAAAAGCTGTAACTTCATATCCTGTACTAACTAGCTCTTCAACTAAATGAGATCCGATAAAGCCATCTGCTCCTGTTACAAGGATTTTAGAACCGGTAGCCATTTTAATTAGTATTTTTGGGGGCAAGATTCAAGTAGAACTTCATTTTACTCCTTGAGTTCATTGGCATATTATTTTAGGAAGCCTTTAATCAAAATCTTCATTTCGCAAATTGTAACAGAGACGCCTTTTACTTAAATACTAGCGTTCTTTCGCCCATGGTTAATGTGTTGAGATGATTTGAAAAGTTGTACAAAGAGTCTTTGTTGCCTGACATTAGATTACCAGAGCCAAATCCCCTAAGGTGAACCCCCCATATGCATCCATCGACCCCATAATGTTCTATATTCTCGCAGTTTTTCTGTAACTTAAATGGCGCTATTCGAATTTCATTTGCAAGGTATCTGTATTTGCTGGGCACCCAACTCTCAATCACTCTACCTAATTTAAAGTAAAGGTGTGGGCTAATATTTTTTAATTGATTCTTTGTCACATGCATATCGAAGAATAAAACTTGTTTCTTTTCGCCCATTAAATAGGTATCTCCTAGGGTGTCAAATTCAGTATTGATACGCCTTCTGTTCATAATTAGTTTGGATAGCAACTTAATAACTTTATTGTTTTTTAACTCAGACATATGTGAAGATTTAAACTTACCTTCTTTAGTTTTCCAAGAAATTGGTACGCGATCTAGCGGATACCAAGAAAAATTCTGCTGAAAAAGAGATGTTTTAGCAAAAACAAAATGCGGTGCCATTGATTTTGATTTCTTCGCATACCAAGTTATGAACCATGGTGTGGCTATTGCTTTATATTTTCTATGAACCATTTCTTGAAAACAGTAATTTAGGATTAGATTCCAATCAAGCACGATAAAGTCTGGATCAAGAATTAAAAGATATTCGGTTTTCACATGCGAGCTGGCTAATTCCAAAGCACTGGAATGTTGGATTCCTATTGAGATTCGACCGAAAGTTTCATCCAATTTCGGCCCCTTTAGTACGAGTAGATTCGGGTCCTCATTTTGGTGTCTCAAAATACTAAGATCCTTTACGTCATTATTAACGATAATCCAACGAACATTAATGTTTTTATCTCTTAATTCAGCGTAATTTGATTCTAAAAATGGCTCATGAAATTTCATTGCACACGTAACTATTGTAAGTTCCATCTTACCTATATTTTTCTCATAGTTTAGAATACAGCTCTTTCAAGACTGAAAAGTTTCCTAGATCAAAATACTGTCCGCTTATTGGTATTCCCTTTACTTTGTATCCTAAGTCAATAAATGATTGAAATTGCTCGCCAGGATGGTTGAGCTCTCGATTTAAAGTATCTCTATCCAAGTTGAATCTAATAATTCCCCACATATATGGAAAATCGCAATCATTCACTTTATCTACGGAACGGATCGCATCATAATTGTTTTCATCAATAAGCACTTGGCCAACTTTCCCTTTCAAATATTCTTCACATTTCCAAAGTCCAAGAGTTAAGTCAGAATCGATAGATAAAATTTTTTCGTAAATATTGGAGTTGGGTTCAAATATATAAGTATCAGGCATTCCTATAACCAGTTCTTCGTTTACTTTTGATAGCCTGTACACCGCATCGCTCATCGTTGAAGGTTCGAGTTCAATGATTTCTGCTTTTATCTTTAGTTCTGCGAGTATCGGCATCCAAATGGATCTAGTTGAAATCCTAACTTCATCACACACTTCAAGCATTTGACTTACATGCCATTCAATTAAAGTCTGATTCGAAGAAATAGGTAAACAGAATTTTGGGATTCCAGAAATTCGTGTAGCTTTTCCGGAGGCTGGCAATATACCCACTCTTTTTTTCATAAACACAACCTACACTCAAAAACGATTTGTGGGCCCTGTCGGGATCGAACCGACGACCCACGGATTAAAAGTCCGTTGCTCTACCGACTGAGCTAAAGGCCCCAATATTAGAATTTTGATCTAATTTTGTTTACGTCCTCATACTATCTTACTAAAGACCAATATCAAATATAATGGATATCAGGATGGCACTTCTACTTAAAACAAGTTTAAAACATTAGAGTTTTAGCAAAATCGATCTTGTGATCCAATAAAATGATTAGAAAGTAGTTTGAATTTAATTTAACTTCTAATAACTGCTTCCAACAATAAATAATGGAATTTAACTCGTCCAAATAATTTTAGAATCGCAATATTCCCCCTTTCGCAAAACGATCAAGCCTTTAAGGAAAGT
>JACCDW010890243.1_pt1 | contig 13266 bp, 11 predicted proteins | sample 7449781 | NCBI WGS metagenome assembly JACCDW01 (sample SAMN15323449, study PRJNA562643) | freshwater metagenome | isolation source: river surface water | place: USA:Blue River Watershed | collected 2017-08-18 | reverse complement strand
GGACTGTTTTAGATATCAATTTCGGCCACCGCCACTCAATAAAGATTCGCGGCGCCACTTCCCCGGTGCCGCGCATAACTTTAAAAAGTTCGATTCCGTCGAGTAAATCCGTTAAGTGGCGGTGACCAAAGTTGATATCAAGCTAGAAGGTACAAAGTAAAAATTAAAAACCAAATATTTAAGAAGTAAATATCAGAAGAGTTAAGAAGGAAAGGGGAAGTAGATGAATGCAGAGTTGAAGCATGTTCCAGTTGCACTAGATCGTTGCATTGACTTACTTGCCCCAGCGCTTATAAATAAAGATAAACCAGTTGTTATTGATTGCACATTGGGTTTAGGTGGACATGCCAAAGCAATGCTCACTAAATTTTCAAATTTACACCTAGTAGGCATTGATAGAGATTTAACGGCACTAGGGATCTCAACCCAACTACTAGCCCCATATAGCGATCGAATCAATCTAGTTCATGCAACTTATGATCAAATCGATTCAGTTTTAAAGGATCTTGGAATCGCTAAGGTAGATGGAATCCTCTTTGATCTAGGCGTTTCATCGATGCAGTTAGATCAAGCGGATCGTGGCTTTTCATACTCACAAGAAGCACCGCTTGATATGCGGATGGATCAATCCGCAGAATTAACTGCTGCAGTAGTTTTAAATACTTACTCACATGGCGAGCTAGCCAAGATTCTGCAAAAGTATGGTGAAGAGAAATTTGCTAGCAAGATCGCAGAAAATATTATTAAGGCAAGATCTAGCGGAAAGTTACACACCACTAAAGATTTAGCTGAAATAGTAAAAGTTTCAATTCCAGCACCTGCACGCAGAACTGGTGGCAATCCAGCTAAAAGAACCTTCCAGGCCTTGCGCATCGAAGTTAATCAAGAGCTTGCGGTTTTAGAGCGTGCCATACCAGCTGCTTTAAATGCCTTAAGTGTTGGCGGCCGCCTTGTTGTTATGTCTTATCAATCTTTAGAGGATCGAATTGTTAAATCATATTTTGCTGCAGCAACACAGGGCACTACACCACTTGGTCTACCAGTTGATCTGCCTAATTCAGCAGCAAAGTTCAAATTACTATTAAATGGAAGTGAAGCAGCTGAGCAAAGTGAACAAGATGTAAACCCTAGATCGCAATCTATGCGCCTTCGCGCCATCGAGAGATTGGCGGCGTAATGGCGATCTTTGATTTTGCTCCAGCTATTGAACGCTCGCGCAGAGCGGTAAGTCAGACAACAACTAAAGCTGTTTTACGTTTAGTACCTGAACTTGAATCTGGCAAAAAAGCTGGAGATAAGGCATTCATTACTTCAATTAGCTCAATATTTATTATCGGCCTACTTGCTCTTTTAATTATAAATACCGCGTTGGCACAAGATGCTTTTAAGTTACAACAATTAAAGCAACAGGCAACAGTTCTAGCAGATCAGCGTGAGGCAATTTTGCGCCAGGTTGCGGAGAAATCATCACCAGAGAATTTGGCCGAGAGCGCCGCAAAACTAGGAATGGTTGCATCCACTAATCCAAGATTTTTAGATTTATCGGTTAAGTCGGTCAAACCATGAGTAAAAATATGATGACTCAACAACAATTGGTACATGATCGAATCCGTAAATTAGTTGCAATTGCCATTGTTATTTTGATGTTATTTGCACTTCGTTTGATTGATCTTCAAGCGGTGCGAGCAGCTGGCTTTGTTGAACGAGCAGAGAATGAGTTAACTAAATCAGGCACCTTGCTGGCTCCAAGGGGAACTATTTATGATGTAAATGGCATTGAATTAGCTAGAAGTGTTTCAGCAATAAATATCGCAGTAGATCAAACAGTGGTTAATGATCCACAAACTGCAGCCAATTTAGTTGCACCAATTCTTGGCATGTCTGCCGCAGAGTTACTTCCGCAATTAACGGGAAGTAAGCGATATGTACTAATTGCAAAGGATGTAACACCAGCAATTTGGAGAGCGGTTAACACCACAATTACCGATTACAACAAAAAGGTAATGAGCGAGAAAAATGGAATTACCAAACGTTTAGCTGGATTTGTGCCTGAGCGTTCATACATTCGTGATTATCCAAGTGGGGGATTGACCTCCTCATTGGTGGGAATAATCAATAATGAAGGAAATGGCGCAGCTGGAATTGAGAGCTCTTTAAACTCTTTGTTAGCAGGAACAAATGGTAAATATTTGTATGCAAATGGACGTGGAAATATTATTCCTGGTTCAGAAGATGTAAAGGTTGAAGCTAAATCTGGCACCAGTATTCGTTTAACAATTGACCGGGATGTGCAATGGGTCGCACAAAATGCAATCAATGAAGCGGTTGCATCATCACGTGCTAAATCTGGAACTGTTGTTGTCATGGATCCAAAGACTGGTCACATACTTGCTCAAGCAAGTGCCCCAACCTTTGATCCAAACAATTCAGCAACTATTACCTTGGAGAAATTGCGAAATCCTGCAGTGCAAGAGGTATATGAACCTGGCTCTACTGGAAAAGTAATTACAGTGGCAGCAGCATTAGAAGAAAAGAAGGTCTCGCCAGAAACTGTGTTTACCATTCCATACTCAATGAAAATCTACGATCGCACCTTCCATGATCATGAGAAGCATCCACCTCAACGTTTGACTACGGCAGGATTACTAGCAGTTTCCAGCAATACCGGCTCGATCAAAATTGGAAATATGCTGGGCCAAGATACTTTGTACAAGTATTTGCGAAAGTTTGGCATTGGTGAAAGCACCGATTCAAAACTTCCTGGTGAATCTGCTGGAATTTTGCACCCAGTTAAAGATTGGTCTGGCGTATCTCTACCAACAATTGCATTTGGTCAGGGTTATTCAGTAACTGCTATGCAGGCAACCTCAGTCTTTGCAACAATCGCTAATGATGGCGTGCGTGTTAAACCAACAATTTTGGCAGGAGTTGTTGATCAAAGTGGAAAGTACACCCCAGCAAAAGCTGTTGCAGGAGAGCGAGTTCTTAGCGCTGAAAATGCTGTCAAGATGCGAACCATGATGGAGAGTGTTGTATCTAAAGATGGCACTGCTCCAACCGCTGCTATTCCCGGTTATCGAGTTGCTGGAAAAACTGGAACTGCAGAGCGCTACAACACCGCATGTCGTTGTTATAGTGGATACACCGCCTCATTTATTGGTTTTGCACCAGCTGATCAACCTAAATATGTTGTTAGTGTGACAATCCAAGATCCAAAAGGTTTGCACTGGGGTGGCGCACTTGCCGGTCCAGTATTTAAAAAGGTAATGAGCTTTGTTTTGCAAAGTGAAAAGGTCAAACCAACACCAGCTGCACAAATCTTTTACTCATTAACTGAGAGTGCCTTAAAGAGTAAAACTGGAAAGAGCGCATAAACCATGTTGCCTCGCCCCAAATTAGTAGGTAAGAATTTAAAGGATTTTGACAGCACTTTATTTGATCAAGAAATCAAAATATCTGGTGTGGCCCTTAATGCAAATATGGTTAAGCCAGGGGATTTATTTATTGCACTACAAGGCGCAAAAACACATGGGCTGAACTTTGTTGCTGAAGCAATTGCAAATGGTGCGGTTGCAGTTCTGTCAGATAAGTCGGCTGACATCTCAATTCCAATCTTTATCTCTAAAGATGCTAAGCGGTTGGTTGGAAAAATATCGGCCTGGTTTTACGAAGAGCCATTCTCTAAACTGTTTGCAGTTGGCATAACCGGCACAAATGGCAAGACAACTTCCGTTAATTTACTAAATCAAATTTGGCGGCTCTCTGGTAGAAAAACTGGAGTAATTGGCACGATTGGTACCGAAATTAATGAAACCAAATATTCAGCAGTAAGAACTACGCCAGAAGCATCTGAGCTGCAATCAATTGCAGCCTTGATGATTCAAGAGAATGTTACAGATTTGGCGATGGAGGTTAGTAGCCATGCCCTTGTACAAGAGAGATTATCTGGTGCTCACTTTAAGATCGCCGGTTTTACCAATTTAACACAAGACCATTTAGATTTTCATGGAAGTATGGAGAATTACTTTGAGGCAAAAAGCAGATTGTTCAATGATGATCTGTCAGAACTTTCCGTAATAAATATTGATGATCCATATGGGAAAAAACTCTTTGCGCTAAAAGCAAATAACGCGGTTTCGGTATCACGAATCGATAAATCGGGGGATTGGCACTATCAAAGCATTAAAGCTAATCACAATGGGTTTGATGTTGAAATTGTTAATAAGAAAGATCAATTAATTACAGGCAATTTTCCATTATTAGGGGAGTACAACCTGGATAATTTAATTTTGGCAGTGGCGATTGCTGCACAATCTGGTATTTCACTCGCTGAGATAACTGCGGCCATTCCAAATTTAAAGAGTGTTTCTGGCCGGCTTGAGCAGATAAATCTTGGCCAAAATTTCACGGCATTAGTTGATTATGCACATACTCCTGACGCGGTTGAGCGAGTTCTAAAATCTGCGAGGGCATTTACATCAGGAAAGATCATTGCAATTTTAGGTTGTGGTGGGGATCGCGACAAAGGAAAGCGACCATTAATGGGTCAGGCGCTGAGTAATTACTCAGATATCGCAATTTTTACCAGTGATAATCCACGATCAGAATCACCTGAACAAATACTCAAGGAGATGGTTGGAAAGCAAGAGGTTGCAGGCCCAAATAAAGTTATCGTTGACCGCAAAGAGGCCATCAAATATGCAGTCTCAATTGCGCAAGTTGGCGATACTGTTTTGTTGCTTGGCAAAGGGCATGAGGTTGGCCAGGAAGTAAATGGAGTTACTGCTGCATTTAGCGACCTTATTGAGTTAACTGATGCGATTAAAAAAGCGGTGAAGAGTTGATCAAATTAACAGTTGCTAAATTTGCCGAGTTAGTTGATGGACAAATTAAAAATTTAGATCCATCTGAGATTTTAAATCAATACCCAGTTATAAACTCGAAAGATGCCGTGCCAGGCACATTTTTTGCTGCATTTGTTGGCGAGAATGTAGATGGCAATTTATATGTAAATGATGCAATTGCCAACGGCGCAAAGTTTGCTTTGGTTTCCAAGTTGGTAGATGCGCCATCAATTCTCGTTGCTGATGTTGGCCTTGCCCTATTGAAGTTAACAAGCTACGTAAGAGATCAAATTAAAGATCTGAAATTAATTGGAATAACTGGTTCGCAAGGAAAGACGACAACTAAAGATTACTTAAACTCAATTCTTTCATCGGTTGGAGAAACTGTTGCAACTCAAGGAAATCTAAATACAGATATTGGCGTTCCACTGACCGTACTTCGATGTACAGAAAATACTAAATTTTGTATTGTGGAAATGGGTGCCAGGCATGTAGGTGATATCGCTAAATTAACTAAGGCGACAAAACCAGATGTAGGAGTTGTACTTTGTGTGGGAAGTGCCCATCTGGGTGAGTTTGGTTCTGTTGAAAATATTGCCAAAACCAAAGGTGAATTAATTAGAGAGTTGCAAGAAAATCGCGTTGCAGTATTGGGAAGTTATGACCAATTCACGCCAAAGATGGCAGATGGCTTGAAATTGTCAAAGTTAATTATTGGCGAGGATGTAAGAGCGGCTGACCTTGAATTACCAGGTGGATTTGCTCATTTTGATTTGGTTACCAAATCAGGGCGCGTTCCAGTTTCACTTCAACAATTAGGTGAGCATCAGCTTCCGAATGCTTTGGCCGCAGCTGCCGCGGCTTTTGCACTTGGTATTAGCAATGAAAAAATTGCGGATGGTTTAACAACAGCAACACTTTCCAGTAAATGGCGGATGGAGATTGCTGAATACGGTGATTTAACAATCATTAATGATTTTTATAATGCAAATCCCGAAAGTATGAAAGCTGCTTTGAAGAGTTTAGTTTTGCTCTCTCAGGTGGGCGGCGGTGCCTCTTGGGCAATTCTTGGAAAGATGCATGAGCTGGGGGAGAGCGAGAAAGCCGCCCATGAAAGAGTGGTCGAATACGCGGCTCAAATAGGCGTAGATCATTTTGTTAGCGTCGGTACTGATCTGTATGAACACCAGATGCAAAAAGAAATATCACATGAGATGAGTTTCCATAACTGCAAAGATCTAGATGCTGTTTTACAGTTATCCAGTAATTTTTCAGCAGGCGATGTGCTTTTGCTCAAAGCCTCAAGATCTGAAAAATTTGAGAATATTGCTGAGGCCTTTAAGGCTAAGTGGATGGAGAATCAAAGTTGAAAGGCATTTTGCTCTCAGGTGCGATCTCCGCGATCTATGCATTCTTCGCAACCCCAGCTTTAATTAAATTTCTAGCTCGTAAAGGTTTTGGCCAATTTATTAGAGATGATGGTCCAACCTCTCATCACACAAAACGTGGCACACCAACTATGGGCGGTTTGATTTTAATCTCTGCTGCGATTTTAGGCTACGGCTTGAGCCATCTAATTACTGGAATCTCAATGACTACCTCTGCTTTGTTAGTGCTGGCATTAGTTGTTGGCTTGGGAGTAGTTGGATTTATCGATGATTATTTGAAGGTGGCAAAGAAAAGATCTCTTGGTCTTAATGCCAAGCAAAAGATATTTGGCCAGATTTTAGTTGCTGGCAGTTTTGCTTATGCCGGATTGCAATTTCCAGACAAAGATGGTCTGACTCCTATTTCAACCAATCTATCGACAGTTCGTGATACCTCAATTAAATTGGCTTTAGTGGTTGTAATTATTTGGGTTGTGCTAATGATTCTAGGTACAAGTAATGGTGTTAATTTAACTGATGGCTTGGATGGATTGGCTACCGGAGCCGCAGTAATGGTTTTTATCTCCTTCATATTGATTGGTGTTTGGGAGTTTGGGCAAAGCTGTGCAGTATCTCCCGGTCTTAAATGTTATGCAGTAAGAGATCCACTTGATTTAGCGGTGTTAGCAGCAGCCTTTGCTGGAGCATGTGGAGGATTTTTATGGTGGAATGCCTCACCAGCCAAAATATTTATGGGAGATGTTGGATCACTTGCATTAGGTGGTGCACTGGCTGGTATTGCAATAACTCTTAGAACCCAATTACTACTTGTGGTTTTAGGATTTTTGTTTGTTTTGATCACGATGTCAGTAATCATTCAGGTTGGTTACTTTAAATTAAGTGGCGGCAAACGTATTTTTAAAATGGCACCGCTCCAGCATCATTTCGAGTTAATTGGTTGGGGAGAAGTAACGATCGTTATCAGATTCTGGATCATTGCCAGCCTTGGGGTTGCCGCTGGTTTAGGTCTTTTTTACGCGCAATGGGTGGTTTCATAAAATGTCATTTATTGCCCAACTAGCGGGCAAAAAATGTTTAGTAATCGGTGCAGGTGTAACTGGTCAGGCACTCAAAACAGCTTTAGAAAATTTTGGCGCAACGGTATTTATCTTTGATGAAAATAATAAGACGCAAACAGTTAGCTCACTACCTGCGCAAATCGAGCTAGCAATTACCTCTCCTGGCTGGCGACCAGATCATGAAATCTTTAGAGAGTTAAATAAACAGGGTGTACGAGTGTTAAGTGAGATTGATTTTGCCTGGCTGGTTAAGAGCGAGTTATCACCAAATCAAAAATGGGTGGCTTTGACTGGAACTAATGGGAAAACAACAACTATTCAGATGGTTGAGAATATCTTTAAAGAGGCGGGGATTAATGGCGCAGCTTGCGGAAATGTTGGCGAGACTGTAATTGCTGCGGTGTGTAAATCACCTGCATATGAATTTCTTGCCTTGGAGCTATCCTCATTTCAAATCGAGTGGAGCCAATTGCCAAAGTATGAATCGGTTGCTATTTTAAATATTTCCCCTGATCACATTGATTGGCATGGATCTTTTGATTCCTACTCAAAGGCGAAATTGAAGTTATTGAGTCAAGCCAAGCGGCGAGTATTGAATAAATCTGATATCGAAATAAAAAATAGATGCGCACAGGAAAGTGATGTAATTTGGTTCTCACTTGATACGCCAGCGCCAGGTGAAATCGGATTGGTAGAAGAGCTGTTGATCGATAGAGCTTTTTCGCCAAATCCCCAAGAGGCTAATGAAATCTCTGAATTAGTCGATATAACACCAACTGTTCCACACAATGTTTTAAATGCGATGGCTGCTGCTGCGTTGGCTTTATCTATCGGAGTTTCATATCAGGATATTAAAAAAGGGTTGCAAACATTTACTACCGATCACCATCGGATGGAGCTAGTTCGCTCTCACAAAGAGATTAATTGGATTGATGATTCAAAGGCAACCAACCCACATGCTGCCGCCGCTTCGATCATGGGTAATCTAAATGTAATTTGGATTGCGGGTGGTTTAGCAAAAGGTGCAAGTATGGATAATTTAATTGAGCAATGCGGCAAGCGAATTAAGAGTGCAATTTTGATCGGCAAGGATCGCGATCTGATCGCAAAGGCAATACAGACGTACGCTCCAAAAGTTGCCATTCAATTAATTGATTTTAAGGTTGATGCCAAGCAATTGATGTCAGATGTAGTCAGAGCAGCTGCAGATATTGCAGTTGCCGGCGATACAGTGCTGCTAGCGCCCGCATGCGCCTCCATGGATCAATTCTCATCATATGTTGAGCGGGGACAACTCTTTGCACAAGCGGTTAAAGCGCTGCCATGAGTAATACTTCAGTAGTTAGAGATTACGCACGCATCTTCAAACGCCCAGAATTACCATTTTATTTAATTCTTTGGTCGGTTATTGCATTATCTGGGCTTGGCTTAACAATGGTTTTATCAGCATCTTCAGTTAAGTCATTGCAAGATAATGGTTCCACTTACTCAATCTTTGTTAAACAGTTTTTCTTTCTGATACTGGCAAGTGGCTGCGCATACTGGGCCTTTAAAGTCCGAGGAGCCATCTGGCTTACCTTGGCTAGATACGCTCTCCTATTATCAATATTTTTCCTAGCGCTCCCGCTGGTTCCTGGCCTAGGTAAAAATGTAAATGGAAATAGGAACTGGATTGAGTTTGCTGGCTTTACCTTGCAGCCTTCTGAGTTTGCCAAATTTGGGTTAATTATCTGGTGCGCACTCCATCTTAGAATCACTGAATCAAAGAGTGCGGATGGATTAATTAAAAATCCATTGGTTGTTATTTTGCCTGGAGCAGTTGCTGTTGAATTATTTGTGCTGGGTCAGCGCGATCTAGGTACTGGCATTTTAATTTTTGCAATTTTAGGTGGAATCATCTTTATCGCTGGAGCGCAGTTAAAATTATTCGGATATGCCTTTTTGGTAGTGGCTTCAATAGTGGCTGTTTTAGTAATCACAACTCCAAACCGAATGAATCGCTTTGCTGCTTTTTTGAATCCATTTGATGAGCAGTATTACAAATTTGCTGGTTGGCAACCAGCTCACAGCATTATGGGCTTGGCTAGCGGGGGATTATTTGGCGCAGGTCTCGGAGCAAGTAAACAAAAATGGGCTAATTTGGCAGAGGCGCATACGGACTTTATCTTTGCGGTAATTGGCGAAGAGCTGGGATTACTAGGCACCTTGGTTGTACTAATACTTTATGCGGCACTTATTTATTCAATATTTAGAGTTGCACTAAAAACAAAAGATACATTTTCCAGGTATGCAGTTGCTGGAATCGGATGTTGGTTCTTAGTTCAGGTAACGGTAAACATTTCATCTGTTACCTCTCTACTTCCAGTCATTGGCGTAACACTTCCCTTTATTTCATATGGTGGCTCATCTTTAATTGCTAATTTCTTGGCTATTGGCTTTGTTTTAGGCGTGGCACGCAGAACTCCTGAGATTGCTGAGGGAATTAAGGCTGCCCGCATGCGAAAATTGGGGAGATGAATCCCAAGATAATTTTTGCAGGTGGCGGCACTGCAGGACATGTTGAACCCGCACTTGCTGTGGCAACCCAACTGCGAAAAGTTAAGCCTAATTTTGAGGTAATTTTTGCCGGAACCAGGAATGGTTTAGAGAATCAATTAGTCCCGGCAGCCGGATTCCCATTGGTCTTCATTCCAAAAATTCTACTTCCAAGAGAGTTAACCTTAAATCTATTGATCTGGCCATTTAAGTTTGTGGCCGCAATCTGGCAAGGCATAAAGATCTGTAAGGATGCGGATTTAATTATTGGTTTTGGTGGTTACGCCTGTCCGCCGATTTATCTAGCTGCTGCAATTTTACGAAAACCAATCATGGTTCATGAAGCAAATGCCATTCCTGGTTGGGCGAATAAATTAGGGGTTAAATTTGCTACCCAGGTATTTGTGGCATTCTCATCGGCCAAGGGAAAGATTGGAAAGTGGCGAGGTGCAAAGTTAATTGGAATGCCACTTCGGGCTGAAATATTAGATAATCACAAATTATCACCAGCCGAGCGAGCATCCCTTCGCAGCGATCAAATTAAAAGATGGGAGTTATCGGAAAGCAAGCCGATTTTATTAGTCTTCGGTGGATCGCAAGGTTCAAGGCACATAAATGAAGCAATTATGCAATCACTCTCGTTTTTTACCGAAAACAATATCCAGGTAGTTCATTCGGTTGGAAGAAATAATGCATTACCGACTTCAACTGAAAATTACCTACCGGTTCCATATATTGAAAATATGGCCGCTGCCTACACGGCTTGCGATTTGGTAATTGCAAGAAGTGGCGCATTAACTTGTGCAGAATTGGCAGCGGTCGGAAAGTTTGCATTGTTAATACCATTGCCAGTTGGAAATGGTGAGCAATCTGCAAATGCACGTGATTTAAAGGAATTAGGCGCAGCACTTGTAATTGAGGATAATAAATTTAATGCAGATTGGTTGATTTCTAATTGGAGCGAGCTTATACGTTCGGCGAAAAATTATGTTCCAAAAGCTATGCCAGATACTTCAGCCAGCGAGATGATAAGTACAGCAATTGTAGATTTGCTAGAAAAGCGTAGTAAATGATCGATCTAGAGAAGTTGGATATAAAACAATTAGGTAAATTACACGTACATTTTATTGGTATCGGTGGCGCGGGTATGAGCGGTATCGCCCGGATTATGTTGGCAAAATCTATTGACGTCTCCGGTTCAGACAAGAATCAATCACAGATGACGATTGCTTTGAAAGCACTTGGTGCTCAGATTTACATCGGACATGATGCAAAAAATGTTGAAGGCGCAGATTTAATTGTGGTTTCAGCAGCTATTGCCAAGAACAATCCAGAGTACGCAGCAGCGATTTCTGCAGGTATTCCCATTGCTGCGCGAGCAACTGCTTTATCTTGGTTGTTATCTGAATCTAAATCTGTGGCAGTGGCAGGCACACATGGCAAAACAACCACGACTGCGATGTTAACCGTTGCCTTACAAGCGGCCGGAGCCGATCCATCCTTTGCAATTGGCGGAACAATAAATTCAGCTGGCACAAATGCCCATAGTGGAAGTGGCGATGTTTTCGTAGTTGAGGCGGATGAAAGTGATGGCTCATTTTTGGCGTACAAGCCATTGGGTGCGATCATCACAAATATCGAGTTAGATCATGTTGATCACTTCACGAGTGAAAATCAATTATTCGCCACCTTTGCAGATTTTGTTGGCTCCATAAAATCTGGTGGTTTTTTAATCGCCTGTGGCGATGATCCTGGGGTTAAAAAGTTAATTGAAATGAGCCATGGATTAGATTTAAAAATCATTACATATGGACAGGGGCCAGATAATGATTATCAAATTTCTAGAATCCATTTAAATCCAACTGGTTCTACCGCTCAAATCACAATCAATGGCAGAAAGGCAGGGGAGTTGTCCCTTGTGGTTCCAGGCTTACATAATTTGTTAAATGCTTTGGCCGCCTTTGCAGCTGGTAGCGCCCTTTCAGTTAATGAAGAGAGGTTAATTCAGGGCCTCTCATCCTTTACCGGAACAAAACGTCGATTTGAGTTAAAGGGTGAAGTAAATGGCGTAAAGGTTATAGATGATTACGGCCACCACCCAACAGAGATTGAAGTTACTTTAACCGCAGCTAAAAACTTAGCTGGTACCGGCCGGGTTATCACAATCTTCCAACCACATAGATACTCTCGAACAAGCGCATTCACAAAGGAGTTTGCCGAAAGTTTAGGATTGAGTGATTTTGTCTACTTGCTTGAGATATATGCAGCAAGTGAAAAACCAATGGATGGCATCTCCTCACTTTTAATCTCTAAATTAATGCCACCGGAAAAGGTGAAGTTTGAACCTTCAATGTTGCAGGTTGTAAATGATGTTGTCTCTGCCGCGCAACCGGGAGATTTAATCTTGATTCTAGGCGCTGGCGATGTGTCATCTCTTTGCGCTCCAATCTTAGATTCATTGGCAGCTAAAAGCTCAAATACCGAGGTTTAATTTTGCTGGTCAATAAATACAAGAGGTTGATATACATTTCTAGTGCAATCTCTTTAGTTGCTTGCCTTGCATATATCTTGGGTTGGTCCTCGCTATTAACAGTAAAAAAGATTGAAATTTCTGGGACTAATTCAAAATCGGTAATTGAAGAAGAGTTGCGGAAGAGAGATCTCTCGTTAACTGTCGGAATGAGATTAGCCAGAGTTGATTTGCGAGGAATCAAATCAACTTTATCTGAAATGGACTGGTTGGATTCATACTCGGTCGAGCGGAATTGGCTAGCTGGAGATGTCCAACTCGCAGTCATTGAAAAAATTGGAGTTGCTAAGGCACTTATCGAGGATGGCTCGACCATGTACTTTGATGAAAATGGCGAACTATTTAAACCTGTATCCAGAATCCAACTATCAACAAATAACAAGTTGGCATTAGTTACATCAGAGAGCAGATCATCGGGGGATTTGGCGGGGGTAGTGGCGCTTCTTCAGGGTTTACCAACGGAGTTAGATTTTCTATTAACTGAGATGAAGGGAATCTCTGTTGGTAAATCTGGGTATTTAAATATGATGACGAAAATAGGTGGCAGGGATGTGCAAATTAATTGGGGTAAGGCTGATTCCTTAGACCAAAAATTTCAAGTTTTGAGTGCACTTCTTGAACTGCCAGAAAATAAGGCTGCCAATAACTTTGATTTATCAATCCCAGATTCGCCAATAGCTAGTTAAAATCAACGACTTTTCACAATTTTATTTAGATTTATTAATTTGAAATCCATCAATTAAATATCTGATTAATTCGTGTCGGTGATTGATTGCTTATGCAGTAATGCCTACTTTTGCGTAATCGTAAATGTTATAACTTTAACTCTCGAGTAGAGGTTTAAAGTTAGGGATGAGGCAAAAAGTGGCAACACCACAGAACTACCTAGCTGTTATCAAAGTTGTTGGTAT
>JACCDW012076808.1_pt1 | contig 13267 bp, 12 predicted proteins | sample 7449781 | NCBI WGS metagenome assembly JACCDW01 (sample SAMN15323449, study PRJNA562643) | freshwater metagenome | isolation source: river surface water | place: USA:Blue River Watershed | collected 2017-08-18 | reverse complement strand
TTGATATCATTGAAACCGGTAATAAGAATGATAGGGAAGGACATTCCGGCAGAACGAATTGCATGAACAATTTCTAGTCCATTAACCGGCCCCAAAAAAATATCAAGTAATAATAGATCAGGTTCAGAATTACGAAATGATTCTATGGCATCTTCCACAGAATCAAAACAAGATATTCCCGCATATTTATCGACCAATGTTTCATGAATCATTGATGACAATGCAGGATCCATCTCAAGCACAGCTATTGAATATGCCTGAACTGACACGATTTTCCGCTAAAAAATATGAAACATGTCATCACCCGAAGCGAAACTCCGGTGCTGCTGTGATGCAATACGAATATATGAAAAGATGTATAATATTCTACAATTCACTGGCGAAAAGTCACCAATCATCGAATAATTGAAATCATACCTCGATGAATATTGCCTGTTTTTTCAGTGATGACATAACCATAAACGCCGTTTGTAATATCACTCGGTGAAATATGGTTAAACGTTGTTTGTGAACCATTTACGGATGTAAGTATGATGTCTGCATCATGAAAAGTAGGATCAATTTGTAATGATTGAATATTGGTATTCCAGAAAAGTGGCTCACGATTTACAGATTTAGTATCATGTACAGAACTTACATTACCAACATTGAATGTTAGAGAAATAGTTATTCTATCTGAAGGATCTTCTTCATTGAAGAAAGCAAAATCTAATATGGAAATTCCTTCTTTAGGTTCATTGAATACAGCATAATGATCAATATAAGCTGTAAATGCACTTGTATCTTGACCAGGTTTTAATGTAAGTGGCTTACCACCAGCAATATTCCTTGCATCTACTACACCGAATGAATAGCATTGTTCCCAGCAAAAGTATGCCCTATGCGAAGGGGAGATTCTAGAAGTATCCATTGTTACCCAAACTTTTACGGGTGAAGTACTGATATTCTTGACATGGAGGTTGATTTTAGCAATATCGACATCCAAATCAAAATTGACAGGCCCACTTGGACTTTTAGTAAACTCTAAACTTTGTGCAGAGGAGGTAGAAAAACCACCCAAGAATATCATTAGCAATAAGGCGTATACGTATATATGAGACTTCATGTTTAGTATGTATAATTGTTGCACATTATGGGGAAAAACTACCGAAAACTTGGCTTAACAGCAAGTTTTTTTTATTTTGTACATGGCTTTTAGGCTTATTCATGCCAAATGCAAAAGTACTTACTCACCTTTCTCTTTCGGAGCATTTATGAGAACCATGTTCTTGTCTCTATCATTCATGTTTCTTTCGCTTTGCAGCATCTCAGAATTATATGCCCAAGACAATGTAAAGCAAGTAATTCCTTCAGCTTCGACCAAGAATATCAAAGGTGAAAAGGTTAATTCTGCCACCATCACCAATGATGGTAAACCAATCTTATTGAACTTTTGGGCAACTTGGTGTAAACCTTGCATACAAGAGTTAAGTAATCTAAGTTCTCTCTATGAAGATTGGAAAGAAGCAACTGGAGTTAAAATAGTAGCAGTCTCAGTAGATGATGTTCGAAATTCTGCAAAAGTTGCTCCTTTTGTCAATGGTAAACGTTGGGAATATGAAGTATATCTTGATGAAAATGGTGATCTCAAAAGAGCTATGAATGTAAATAATGTACCACATTCATTTTTGATAGATGGAAATGGCAAGGTTGTATGGCAACATAATTCTTATGCCCCCGGTGATGAAGAAAAATTATATGAAGTTTTGAAACAAGTTGCTGCCGGACAGGAAGTAACCGGACATTAATTGAATATCAATAAGCCCATCAAGTAAAGATGGGCTTATTATATTAGATCTATTATCATAAGGTCATATGAAATCACTTTTACTTTTTACATGCATTTTTTGTATTTCATTCCCTCTTATAGCTCAAAATCAAAGTGATGGTACTATAGGTGGTAATTTTCAAATTGATGTACAATCATATTCACCGGACTCCCTCATTGGCGCCCAAAATGTTCCTGAGAAAGTACGCTCGAATGCTTTTCTCAATCTGAACTATACCAAAGGAAATTTTAGTGCTGGAGTGCGTTATGAATCATATCTGAAAGAAATTCTTGGATTTGCTCCGAATTGGGGAGGAAAGGAAGGGAATGCAGGTATTGGATATCGCTATGCTCGTTATACTAATGATGACTATGATGTGACCATTGGTAATTTTTATGAGCAATTTGGCAATGGAATGATTCTTAGGACATATGAAGAAAGAGGTCTAGGATTGGATAATGCTCTGGATGGAGTTAGAGCTAAACTCACAATGGTAAAAGGTTTACAAATTACTGGCGTATTTGGCAAACAACGATCATTCTTCAATGTTGGTCCTGGTATTGTTCGTGGAATTGATGGAGAATTGTTAATTGAAGATTTCCTTAAAAACTTTGGTGACAATCTATCAATTCTTCCTGAAGGATGGAGACTGAGATTTGGTGGTGGTGTTGTAAGTAAATATGAACAAGATACAGATCCAACATTGAATCTGCCCGAAAATGTACTTGCATTTAATACACGTATGACTTTTCAAGCAGAAGGATTTGCTCTCGATGCAGAATATGCCCATAAAATAAATGATCCAAAGACAACAAATGTCAATACATTCAATCCTGGAAGAGCATTATATGTGAATGCATCATATTCAGCTCCTGGCCTTGGTATAAATGTATCTTTGAAATCTCTAGATAATATGGATTTTCGCTCAAGTCGTCGCTCACAATTGACCGACCTTGTATTGAATTATCTCCCTGCTGTCACAAAACAATATACATACCGATTATTAACACTCTATCCATATGCCACCCAGCCTAATGGTGAAATCGGTTTACAAGCTGACTTATTATATACGTTTCCTAAAGGTAGCTTCCTTGGTGGTAAATATGGTACATCAGTTAATATCAATTACTCTAGAGTTCATTCCATTGATTCTACTAAAAACTTGAGTGATTCAAATGCGATAGAAGGTAATCTTTATAACACAAAATTTCTTTCATTTGGCAAAAGAGTATTTTTTGATGATATAAATATAGAAATACAAAAGAAATGGTCTAAAGAATTTAAAACCAATTTCGGATTCATGCGCCAATATTATTTGAAAGAATTAATTGAATTGCTACCTGGTACCGGTGCGATTAGGTCAAATGTATTCACCTCGGAATTTATTTATTCGCTCACTACAACCAAAACAATTCGAATTGAATTACAGCATATGGCTGTTGAGCATAGAAAGATAGATTCTTTAGGTAATGATAAAGATGCAATTAAAGATGCAAATGGTTTTACAATCTCTCCTAAACTGGATAATAATAATGGCAGTTGGATTTATGCATTAGCGGAATATACAATTGCTCCACAATGGTTTATTTCAGTATTCAATGAATATAATTATGGTAATGAAGATCCTAATCGTAGATTGAATTACCTAAGCGGTAATATTATCTATGTAAAAGACGCACTTAGATTATCTGTTGGTTATGGCCGAGTTCGCGGAGGAATTCTTTGTGTTGGTGGTGTTTGTCGCCCTGTACCTGCATCAAATGGATTTTCACTTTCTATTTCATCCACATTTTAATCTTGAGGTTTTTCAGTATGAATAGATATTTCTCAGTAGCGATTTGTGTGATGTTTGTTATGCTCCTTTCAGCATGCGATGAAATTGCACCGCCATATAAACAGTCCGGTGGCGTTGTTGTTGTCACAGGTGAGCAGAAAGTATTGATTGAAGACTTTACAGGATTCCGCTGCGGAAATTGTCCTGCAGCAGCAGAAATTGCTCAAAATTTATACAAAGCATATAAAGGTAAAGTGATAGTTCTTGGCATTCATAGTGGGCCTACTTTTGCTTCTCCTAGAGGAAAATTATATGTTGATGATTTTAGAACACCGGTTGGTGAAGAATTATTTACCACTTTTCTAGGTGCAACAGGTGGCCAGCCTAATGGTATGGTAAATAGAGCAGGTAATGGCAATAAGATTATTGCACCGGATGGTTGGTCTGCTCAAGTTGCTGCTGAACTTGAAAAAGAAGCTAAAGCTATCATTGATCTGAAACCAAAATACGATACTAATACCCAGATACTAACAGTCGATGTAGATGTTCGATGGTTGGCAGATGGGAGTCAAGATGATCACTTAGCTTTGTATTTGAGTGAAGATTCAATCATCTATCCACAAAAAGATTATCGCAGACCATCACTTGGATTATCTGAAGATGATACCAATTTTGTACATATGCATGTATTACGATCTGCAGTAGGAGAATTCGGGACATGGGGGGAGCAAATTCCTTCTCAGAAATCTGGATCAAAGGTATCAAAAAGATATACTTTAAGTTTTTCTGGAAAACCATGGAAACCTAAGCATTGCTCTGTAGTTGGAATACTTCACAGCAAAAATGAAGGAACTATCATTCAAGTAAATGATGCAAAAATTAATTAACACTAATGAGGTTTTTATAATGAGTTCATCTAATTCACCAATAACTGGTATGTTGAAATTTATCGGTGCTTTTGTAATCAGCATCATTACTCTTTCTGTTGCCATGTTTCTTGCTGGCACTATATCACCAGGTGCAGATACACTCGGTTCACATCGTTGGATCACAGGCATACTTCTCACTGTGCTTGGTATGACGATAGGCATTGCAGCAACATATGCTCCTAATCCATTAGATGATCCAAAGAATGCTAGTTCTATTTTTACGAATATGTTCGAATGGGTAGGAATGATGACATTCTTTGGTGGTCTTGCTTTATTTCTTTCAGCCCAAGCCTCACAATTTAAATTCTAAATAATTATTGCGAATCAATACATGAATGTCCTCAATTATGAACGCGACACACTCGCCGTACATAATGGTGAATTGACATATACAGAAATCACCACTACATCTCTTCGAAATATAGAAGAGACGAAATCACTCAATGCTTTTTTGCATCTTCATACTGACGCATTGAACTATGCAAAGGAAGCTGACGAGCGTCTACATAATGCTCCTATCTTAAATGGAATGACCATTGCAATTAAGGATAATATATCTGCAATGGGAATGCCAATGACATGTGGCTCTAAAATGCTTGAGCATTTTCAGCCGATGTATGATGCCACAGTAATTGATAGATTGAAGGTACATGGGTCTACCATCATTGGTAAAGTCAATATGGATGAATTTGCCATGGGATCAAGTGGAGAGACATCTTTTTTCGGTCCTACGGATCACCCTATGTTTCCAGGATATGTCCCTGGTGGTTCTTCTTCTGGTTCAGCTGTTGCAGTGGCTGCAGGATTATGTCATGCTTCATTAGGTTCAGATACAGGAGGATCGGTTAGACAACCTGCAGCATTTTGTGGTATATATGGTTTTAAGCCCAGTTATGGTAGAATTTCACGCTATGGTTTAACTGCATTTGCTTCCTCACTTGATCAAATAGGAATTTTTTCAGGTGATCTGTATACCATGGCAAGAGTTTTTGATGCAATTTCGGGATATGATGAACATGATTCAACAAGTGCAAATGAAAAACCAACTCAATCATATGCAATAATAAAGAATCAGAAGGTTGATCTTCACAAACTCACATTGGCAATACTTCCTGATGATGAGTTAACTGGACTAGATCCTGAAGTCAGAAAGATCTATGATCAAACTATAGATCTCTTAAAGAAAGTTGGTGTGAAGTTCATTCATGCCTCTATTCCAGGATCAAAAGCATGGATTCCAACTTACTATATCCTTGCAACAGCTGAAGCTTCTTCTAATCTTGCTCGATTTGATGGAGTTCGATTTGGTTGGAGAGATAACTCGGATTCAATCGATATGACTTCAGCTACAAGAAGTTCAGGATTCGGCAATGAAGTCAAAAGAAGAATTATGCTTGGTACATATGTACTTTCATCTGGATATTATGAAGCATATTATGTGAAGGCTCAAAAAGCACGCCGAGCAATCTCAGAAGGATATCTTTCTATATTCTCAAAAGCAGATGCAATGTTCTTGCCCACAACTGCTGGTCTCCCTTTTAAAAGAGGTGAAAAGAAAGATCCATTAGAAATGTATCTATCAGATTACTTTACTGTATCTTCTAATATTGCAGGCATACCTTCAATTAGTTTTCCTGCAGGCAATTCAGCTGATGGTTTTCCAATTGGAATGCAATTACAAGCTTCGCTAATGAATGATGAGCAGCTCTTGTCCATCACACATGCCATTTCAAGCATTATATCGACATAATATTGTTCCTTTTTTTCAAGGATTATCCATCTGTCGATCACGATCTTACATATCTTCATTGAAATAATATTATGTATTTCAATGATGTTTTCGCCCAATCTCTTAAGCCAAGAGATTGTGTGCTTTTTACCCTCAGGTACTTCGAAATCATTGACTTTTCTACAGTCACAGCGTCAGAGATATGTTAAGATATCTGAGCTAAGTAAGCACATTTTACTTGGTACTAATTATAATCCTGCAAAACAAATCTTATCATTTAAAAAAGGGAATCTCTCATTTGCTCCTCAATCAACAGTTTTACATCTTACTTTAAATGATGGTTCCTCATATTCCACTAGAATGAAGCATGCAATCTTGAAACAAGAATCTGAGCATTATGTACCTTTCGATGATTTTGTAACCGCAATTAATTCACTGGGACTTCATTCAATTGAAAAGAGAAGTGATAATATCTATCAGATTGGAAAAGGAGTAAATCCATTACTTGCTTCAACATTTGCTATCCCTGAGGAAATGCTTAAAGAGAACAAACATGATGAGGCTGAATCAGAAAGTTCAGATGGAAATGAAGATGTTAATCCGAAAGAAGATTTGATTGTAACATCTGAAAAAATGGATTATCAATTAGATAAAAAAAGACAGAACAATAAAGTTCAAACACCGAATGAAAAAAAACTACAAGCAATAGTAGAATCTGCAGAAGCCGCAAATACTGAGAAATGTACAATTACTGGAATATCATTTGAAAAGTCAGATGATGTATATACTATAGTATTCTTCACTAATATTGGAATAGAAAAATTCCAGAAACCAGAAATCAGGGGTAGGGAAGTAATTATACGTTTCCCAGATGCAGAAGACGGTACAAAAGCACTTCAAAAATTCATGACTTTCCCAAATGTAAAAGCATTTTTAAAAGAGCGAATTAGAAATTATTTACTGTATACAGTAAGATTTTCACAGGACGTGGAAAAAGCTGAAATTAAAAAAGTCAGTTCTCGTTCTGTCCAAGTCTTGATAACCTTGAAACCCACTCAGAAAAATGATTTAGTTCCTAAGGTAAAAGGTGCATGGGATTTAGATGTTATAGTATTGGATCCAGGTCATGGCGGTGAAGATGTTGGTGCAATTAGCATTAATGGTCATAGAGAAAAAGATATTGCATTATCAATAGCTAAAAGAGCGAGGGAGTTATTGAGGCAAGAACTACCAAATACTAAAGTAGTAATGACAAGAGACGATGATACATTTGTGGAGTTATATAGAAGAGGTCAAATCGCAAATAAGAATAAAGGGAAATTATTCATAAGTATTCATTGTAATTCTATGCCAATAAAACCTCATCCTGCAAATGGATGTGAGTCCTATATTCTTAGGCCAGGAAGAAATACAGAAGCTGTCCGTGTGGCGGAAAAAGAAAATGCTGCAATAAGGCTTGAGAAAGAGCAAGTCAATTATGAAGATATGAGTGAGGAAAAGCTTATAATTTCAACTATGGCTCAATCGGCATTTGTAAAGTTTAGTGAAAAATTTTCAGCTATGCTTCAAAAAGAAGTATCTAGTAAAAGCGGATTATTCAATCGTGGAGTGAATCAAGCAGGTTTTTTGGTTCTAGTAGGTGCTTCAATGCCAAATGTATTGTTCGAAACAGGGTTCTTGTCAAATATTCAAGATGAAAAAGTATTGTCCTCTGAAAGTGGACAACAGTTGATGGCTGAGGGAATAGTGAAAGCCATTAAGCGATATGCATTTGAATATGCAAAAAACAATTAATCGATTAGTTCAATATATTCTGAATATGCCCCAGTAATTCCTTTACTTGCTCTTTAGTACATACATATTTCACTCCATGTGATTTAGCTTTATGGATGCTTTCATGATCATGTTTGATGTCTGTATATGCAATTATGGTAATTGACTGAATAATAGGTGAACTTCGAATAACATTGAAATATGAGAAAGCATCAAATGATTCAGCATGCAAATTTACAATCAGAAAAATTGGGATATTTTTTTGCATCAATTGATGAATATCGGGAGGAACTAAAGAAAAACCAAATTCAGATTCATGGAAAAATGAAGTAAACTCATATTGTTCCATGATATTATCGGTAAGTAAATGCCAATATGCTTTCATTTAATGATCTATATCAAAGAAATTCATAAGACCTTCAACTTGTTCTAATTCCCATGCTGATTGTTCACGCTTAAAACAGTGATACAAATTCCGTAGCATTCGAAATAGCATATCTTCTGAGTCAACAGGTGCTAGCATTGTATCAGAATAGGGAATTCCCGCTTTAATAAGAAAATTCAAACAATCTTCTTTGGATAAGGTTAAACCATAATTATAGACATCAATATAGGTATCAAGTTCTCGGGATTTTACCAAAAAATGCAAAGGCATTCCAATGCCTTCAAGTTCAATTCCAGACTTATTACCAAGTATGATATACAACAATGATAATGCAAGTGGAATCCCAACTCTTCCTTCTGTTACACTATGAAAAAAACAATGCTCAGGTAAATAATAGTGTGAGGTAGGAGGACGATAAGAGAATTGATCAAAGAAAACAGAATTTAGTGAATTAATTCTCTGTTGCTCATTCTTAGCTTCTGTTCTTTCCATATGCTCTTTTACAGCATCAGACATTGCATTAAGATGTGCTTCGATGATCCAAGCATTAGATTCTGGATATCCAAAATGCGAGAGAAGGTCAAATAATGTAAAAAGGTCTGGAGATACTTGTCTATTACGACAAGTCAATACATAATCCTTTACTTCTTGCAACCCTTCTTCTTTTAAGTTTTTCAATACATTATTGAGTGTAGTAATAGCTTGTTCCGAGACTTGATTTTCTATTTCTAATCTAATGATTGGCACAATTGAAGTGCCAAATGAAGAGAGATACTGCTCTATATGAGTTACTATGTCCTCATCAGTATCATCCAGTAAGGACAGTGCAGGTGATATTTTTTGCGCTAATTCTTGCTCTCGATCAAGTATTGTAAATTGCTTGCTCATTGGCTTATAATCGGAATTGTTCCTGAAATGCTTTTATCAATACATCAAAAGCTTCTTTTGGTGAATTGACATAAGTTATTGCATTTAAATCCTCTGCAGAAATCATACCTGTTTCTACCAAATAATCGAAATTGATTACTTTTTTCCAGAATTTTTCTCCATAAATGAGTATTGGCATCTTTTTATTAATCTTTTTGGTCTGAACCAAAGTGAGAATTTCCATTAATTCATCTAATGTTCCAAATCCACCAGGAAAGATAACTAGTGCTTTTGCCATGAAAGCAAACCAATATTTTCTCAGGAAGAAATAGTGAAATTCGAAATTTAAGTCTGGTGATATATATGGATTCGGCATTTGTTCAAATGGTAGTGAAATATTCAGTCCAATTGACTCTCCTTCAGCCTCGAAGGCACCTCTATTTCCAGCTTCCATTATTCCAGGGCCCCCACCGGTACAAATTATGAAACGTTTGGGCTTGGGCAACTGTAATGACCATTCTGTGAGCATTTTAGCAAGATCTCTTGCTTCAAGGTAATATTCTGTTAACTCTCTTTGTTTATCTAAAATGCGAATCTTTTGCTCAATCACTGATTTCTGATCATCACTGCATTGTTCTGCATGAGCTTTTAGTGATTCATATTCATGATGAAATTCTTTTTCAGATCGAATTCTCGCACTTCCAAAGAATATAATCGTATTATTAATGCCATGGTGCTTAAACTGTCTTTCAGGATATAAGTATTCCGAAAGAATTCGTAATGATCTAGCATCACTTGAATTCATGAATTCATCATTATCATATGCTTTTGGAGCTTTGTTTTCCAATCTTTTAGGTCTCATATTATCATCTTCTCAAAGGTAATATATGTAGTACTGCATCTATTGTATCCCCTTGATGCTTAATCTGAATATGAGTTTCATCATAGGAATGTTCAAACCTCACATAGCCAAGCCCAATAGTAATGTTGTTGAGTGAGAATGCACTTGTGATAATACCTATGTTTTCTTCATCGATATACAATAGATCATCTTCACTAAATGTAGACTCGGAATAAATGCCCATCAATCTTTTGTTTACTTTATTATAACTATCTAGTCGAGCAATAATTTCTTGTCCTATATAGCATCCTTTCTTGAAATCGATTAAATGTAGAAGACCTGCTTCAAGAGGATTATATGATTCAGACAATTCATGAGCATATATACCTAGCCCTGATAAAATACGCTCTCTATTCCAATCTTCCGATTCTAATTCAGGAATATCACTCTGATTTGTAAAGAAATCGAGTAAACCATTATCTTTTTGATCTATGATGATAAATTGCATTTCATGTATGGGGATTGTACGAATTGCAAAACGATTACTATGAGATATTGATTGCATTTCTGAATGCATTGGTAGAGTTAGTAAATCACTACCTATGAATTGTGAAACAAAATCCAAACTTTCAGGACCATGAATCGTAACCATCTCTATATCATCTTTCATTGTTGTAAAGCGTATATTCTCCATGATGATATATTTCTTAAGCCATGAAATAACATGTTGTTCATTTCCATGAGAAGTAAGGATTAATGTATGGTCATTTCGATGAATTACGGTAATAATATCAATGATTCTGCCTTTCTCATTCGTAAGAATTGTTTGCTTTCCCATATGGATTTGCAGATTCAAGCATCCATTTGTGGAAAGTCTATGAATCAAATCTATTATTTCCTTACCTTCAGCTTTTATGATGCTAGGAATGCCATTTTTAGACCACCATATTCTTGGAAGTTGGATGTTATGCAATATGTCTTGTAAATTCATGGGTATTATGTTAGTATCGGATGAATAATGTAATTTATGGCGATTATTGACGAATATAATGTAAAAAATTGACTATGACATTGCATAAAATCTTACTCGTATTCACTTCATTCCTAGTGATTTGTCTTTCATTGCAAAATACTTCACTTAATGCTCAATCAGGATATTGGAGAGTCTTCTTTAAAGATAAAGGAAATGAGATTGTAGCACCTGGATCTAATCTGTGGTATAAGACCATGGCCTTACATTCCCAAAGAGCATTAGACAGGAGAAAAAAGAATAATCCTAAAGCACAAATAATTACTAATGCTGATGCACCAGTAAACGCTGACTATCTTAATGCGGTTTCCAAGTTGTCAGATTCTTTAATGCTTACTTTACGCTGGTATAATTATGCAGTAATTAAGACTGACTCACAAAGAATTGAGAACATTAAAAAATTATCATTTGTAAAAGGAGTGCAGAGGACAGGTGTAAAATATTTCCCTGTACAAACGATGACGGCTTATAATAGTGCATTTGTAAAAACTCAGAATCATCCATTAGGAAGAGTGAATTCAATTGATAATTGTGGGGTTTTTCGATATGGTCCCTCCTTTAATCAAGCTTCTTTACTACAAATACCTCTTATACATCAAATGGGTATCACTGGTCAAGAAGCTGTGCTTTCATTTCTCGATTCAGGATTTCGCTGGAAACAGCATTCCGCAACTAAGAATAATAATGTTATTGCAGAATATGATTTTATTCAAAAAGATTCCATTACTGCAAATCAAATAGGCGATGTTCCTTCGCAAGATTATCATGGTTCAATATGTTTTTCTACTGTAAGTGGATTTCAGCAAGATTCTTTAATTGGAATTGCACCATTTGCAAGCTTTATGCTTGCTAAAACTGAGGATATCCCAACAGAACAACATCTTGAAGAAGATAATTACGCTGCAGCTGTTGAATGGTCTGAAGCATTGGGTGCTGATCTAATTTCAAGTTCATTGGGTTATTCTGCTTTTAATCAGCCATTGGAAGAGAATTACACTTTTAGTGATTTCGATGGAAAAACTACCATTACTTCTAAGATTGTGAATGAAGCAGTAAAACGTGGTGTTATATGCATTACTTCTGCCGGTAATGATGGTCCACGTGATAGCACACTTATCACTCCATCTGATGCAGATAGTGTGATTTCAGTTGGCGCTATAGCACCTGATGGAAATACTCCTGCTAATTTTACATCTAGAGGTCCAAGAGCTGATGGGAAAATAAAACCAGATATAGCAGCACAAGGAATTGGAGTAGTATGTATCAATCCTGGTGATACTTTGGCACTAACTGCTGCAAATGGTACTTCACTAGCTACTCCATTAATTGCAGGTGCAATGGGACTTATGATTTCTGCATTTCCTGAAATTCCTGGATATACTCTAAGAAATGCACTTTTCGAGACAGCAAATAATGCAAAAGCAAAAGATAATTATTTAGGACATGGACTTGCAAAAGTACATTCTGCAATGTTAGATATAGGAATTCTTGTTTCTCCAATGATAACTTATCCAGTGAGTCAATATCAAAGAATAGTATATCTCATTCAATCATCATATCCCATTCTCAATGCTACAATTCATTATCGAAAAAAAGGAATGAAAGATTTTATTGCCATTCCTGCTTTCAGGCATGATACCACAAATGCTTGGGCTATCGACATTCTCAGAGATACTATTACTCCAGGTGAATATGAATCATATATTGTTGTAAATGATGCGAAAAGACAGAGAGTATGTCCTCCTAGAATCCCAAATCGTGATTCTGTTCATATGTTTACTCTCAATGAATCAGTATTGCCATGTGGAATCTCTGAACAGAATTTACCCAAGCATACTTATCCAATGTCCGTACAAAATGAAATTTTTAATAAAACTGGACATAATATCACTCATACAAGTACATATTATTGTTCAATATATTCTTTGAATGGAACTATGATTGAAAAAAAAGAAATGAAATTACAAGAAGGAACATATACAAACCATGATTTAAGCATGCTATTTCAGTATGATCAAATGATTGGTCTTATTATTCAAGATGTCAAGGGCATAGTTATTTCAACCATTCTTCCACCATATCAGAACTGATTATGCATATCTTGATTCTTGGAGCAACATCCGCAATTGCT
>JACCDW011436257.1_pt1 | contig 13267 bp, 13 predicted proteins | sample 7449781 | NCBI WGS metagenome assembly JACCDW01 (sample SAMN15323449, study PRJNA562643) | freshwater metagenome | isolation source: river surface water | place: USA:Blue River Watershed | collected 2017-08-18 | reverse complement strand
GTACAGAGGAGTTCCATAGTAACTTTGCTGATTTATTGTACAAGCAGATGAAACCATTTTATGACTAGTCATTATGAAGCAGCCGCAGATGCGGCACAACAACAGCTAGATGCTATTAGTCCCACTATGTGTTACGCAAAGTGGGCGCAAGTATCTATGCACTTGACTAATGGCATGACACATAGCTGCTATCACCCCCCAACGCATAGTATTCCTTTACATGAGTTAGCTGAAAACCCGAGCGCACTACATAACACCTTAGAGAAGAAAGAACAACGTAAGGAGATGCTCAACGGTACAAGACCTGCTGGTTGTAGTTACTGCTGGCGCATTGAAGATGTTGGCGGTCGTAGTGACCGCATATATCGCAGCGGAGAATATTGGGCACAGAATGCTAAGGAAGATATTAAAGCAGCAGGGTGGGAAGGTAACATCAATCCTCGCTATGTAGAAGTCAACTTTAATCAAGCCTGTAACTTTAAATGCAGTTATTGCAGTCCGCATCTAAGTACAAGCTGGCATCAAGAGATTAAGGATCATGGTCCCTACCAAATTGTAGGTGGAGAGCATAATAATACAGAAAGTTTAGCTCGTGCAGGCTTAATGCCCTTGCGTGTAGCACAAGATGAAAATCCATATGTAGAAGCATTTTGGAAGTGGTGGCCCGATCTTTATAAAACCCTAGAAGTGTTTCGTATGACTGGCGGTGAGCCACTTATGGACGTTAACACTTTTAAAGTACTAGACTATGTGTATAAGAATCCTAACGCATGGTTAGAACTAAGTGTTACTAGTAATATGTGTCCGCCTAAACCGCAGCTAATGGATAAATTCATTGATGCGGTGCGTAAACTAGAAGAAATTCAAATTTGGGAAGATCCAAATCGTTTCAATCCCAACAGTGGTAATAACTGGTATGTGGCACCAGCTTGTAAGAACTTTGCTGTATTTGTTAGCTGTGATGGTTATGGAAAGCAAGCAGAGTATATGCGTAACGGCATGGACTTTGAAGTACTAAAAAAGAATGTGTTGCGTATTCTACGTGAAACAGACAACACTACTATAACATTTATTAATACATTTAATGCACTTAGCTTGACCAGCTTCCGTGAATGGTTACAGTGGATACTAGAACTACGCGAAGAATTTGCTAAAGACCGTCAAGGAACAAAATACATACCTATTCCAGATAATGGCGGCCATAAACATCCGGATTATGAAATATTACCTAAACAGCGAATTTGGTTTGATATTCCGTTACTACGGGCACCACTATGGCAATGCATACAAGTAATGCCTGAATGGTATCAAGACTACTTAGAAGAAGCAATTGCGTTTATGGAAATTAACCGCGCAAACGAAGATCATATAGATTACAGGGGTTTCAAAGATTTTGAAATAGATAAAGCCAAAAGAAACTTAGAATGGATGAAGGCAGGTAATAAATTAAGCGAGCTCGATAAAACAAAAGCTAGAGCAAACTTTTATAAGTTTTTTACACAGCACGATCGAAGAAGAGGCACAGACTTTCTAACTACATTTCCAGAAATGGAAGATTGGTGGCATATTTGCCAAGCAGCGGAGGCACTAGTATAACTATGTCAAAGATAGTATTTTTAGGAGATAGTTTAACCGCAGATATTCCATATGGTGAGAAAAAAAGCTGGGTTAAAAAATTCTGTACAGAGTATGATTTTTCCTATAAAAATCTAGCAGTAACAGCTGGTAATAATAAAACTCAAGTGATCAAACTACAGCATTATTTGCTAAGTGATGAATATGATAAAAATGATATTTTCTTTTGGGAAATAAATGCAAGCGGTAGAATCAATGTATTAATAAATCGAAAACAAATAGTTAGTGGTAAAACATTAGAAGATGCTGTAAATACCTCAAAAGAATCAGAATTTATCGAACACATTACCAATGTAAGTAATGTATTTGGAAATGATAATTATGGTATGATACTGTGCCAGCCACATTTAAATCTATATAGAAGATTTGTTGATCCCTACGATTTACAGAATGTTGAAGAGTTTGTATTACAAGAAGTATTATCACAAATTAAATTATTATCACAAGCAGGACATTTAGTTATTGTAGTGTTAGGCTGGCGCAACTGTCTAGCTGAACATCATAAAGAAATTTTCTTTCAACAATTAAATAAAACAAACGCACATATAATAGATGCAGAAATTTTAGAATGGTGTATTGATCAAAATTTACCCGTAGACGATGATGGTATGCATCCCGACCAATTAGGTGCTACATTATTATGGGCTAAAGCACATCTATTACCAATACTACAAAAATAAAGCAGAGGATAAACAATGGGACGTAAGCAGGGCGAAAGCCACAGAGAATTTAAAAAGAGAATGATTGACAGCGTCAGCGAATCATTCTGTGCAGCTAAGTGGCTCAATGCTACTATTTGGCTAGGACATGGTGGTACAGCTAGTTGCCATCACCCTCCCGCACACAATATTGATATTGCTGACCTTAAAGATAATCCTAGTGCTATTCACAATACCAAGCACAAGAAGAAAATGCGCGAAATGATGCTTGAGGGTAAGCGTCCAAAGGAGTGTGAATACTGTTGGAAGATTGAGGATATGGGCAAGGATGCTGATGGCAACGAGCCCGTAAGTGATCGTACATACAAGACTGTTATCTATGATGACGAAGACATCAAGAAGATTGCAAAGTTAAACCCCAACGAAGATGTTAATCTTAAGACACTTGAGATTGCATTTAACCGCACCTGTCAGTTTGCATGTAGTTATTGTAACCCTGCATTTTCTTCTACATGGGTTAAGGACATTCGCAACAATGGCGGCTATCATAATATCCGCAGTGACGCACGTGGACACTTTATTGATGACGCACCATATGCTGAGCCATTTACCCGAGATGAGTTCAATCCATATGTAGATGCATTTTGGCGCTGGTGGCCTACACTTAGTCAGGAACTAGAAGAAATTCGTGTTACCGGTGGTGAGCCCACAATGACCCCAGACATCTATAAATTGTTTGATTGGTTTAAGGAAAATGCTGAAACGCCACAAGCACAGAAAATGCGTTTGGCTATTAACAGTAACTTAGGTTCTAAGAAAGAACTCATTGACAAATTAATTGCAGGTACACAGTATATCAATCGTTTCCACTTGTATACCAGTTGTGAAGCATACGGCCCACAAGCTGAATATATTCGCGATGGACTCAATTGGGAAGAATGGACACATAACTTTGAGCGTATTTGTAGCGAAGCACGTATTGAAGGGTTGCATATGATGATGACCATCAATGCACTTTGCTTGGACACTATTGTGGACTTCTTTAACTGGATGCTAACAATGAAACGCAAGTATGGACATAATCGTCCTGGATTTACCTGCAACATTCTACGCTTCCCTAGTTTTCAAAGTCCACTTACTCTCCCTGATGAACTACGTAAGAAGTATCATGATCAAATCTTTAACTGGCTTAAGGAAGTGCGTGAGAAAGACGAGCGTGATGCAAATGGTCTACCGTTAGTGCAACCATGGGAACAAGATCAAGTGAGTCGTCTAATTGAGTATCTAGACGTTGTTAAGACTCCACACCGTAATACTGCGGACCGTGAACTACTAGAGCATGACTTTAAGGTATTCTACGAGCAGTATGACGCACGTCGCGGCAAAGACTTCCGTAAGACTTTCCCTAACTTTGTAGAGTTTTATGACAGTATCAAAGTATTCCCGTTGGCTAAGCCTGAAGCTGATATTCAGCAGCCAAAGGATACTACAATCTACGCACATAGAACAGTTAGTGAAGACGGTGAGGTAGTTGTACAAGACATTCGCCATCGCAAGACGGGGGAAAGTATGGAATGGTATGACAATCCATTAGACCCTGAAGCACGAGCTGAAATGCTTAAGAAGATTGGCGGTAGCAGTATTGGTTGGGATACAGATACTGATGGACTAGGTGGCATTGAAGGCGATGAGAATAGTTAATACTACAACTAGAGAATCTATTGTATCAATGCCAAGAATAGGCACTTGGACACTGGTCAAATTCTTTAGAAATCTGAACCCTGCTGATCCAAATTGGGTCCATTATAATGAAAAAAATGGTTTTATGTATGACATAGATCCTGCAAATCCTGATTCATTTAAAAACAAGATGGCTTACCATGATTGGAAAATAACAGTTGTATTACGAGATCCGTGGCAACGATATGTTAGCGGTGTATGCGAAGTTTTATTTGGCGGGAGCGCAACAGGGTTCTTTCCAACTAGAGCAGCCGACAATAAAGACTTCGCAAGAGCTAAACTTTCGCATGAAAAGCAAACAGATACAGAATTAAAAATATTCTATGTTAGCGATGAGTTACGAGCTGATTATAACTTTATAAGAGGCACGCTGGAGAATATGTATGCATTTTGCAACTATGACATTAGTCTAAATGAAAACATGCATACAAGAAATTGGCTCAGTAATATTGTTCATGCGACGATGTCAAGTAACGATATACAGGTTGTTGATATATCATCTTTACAAACACATCTAGCAAAACAGTGGCCAAAGACACATTTTAGTTTGTACAATGTTACGCCATCAGTGCTTAAAAATAATGTTGAACGAGCATTAAGCGATATGATAATGCATGATAAAATTTTTAGAAACAGGATTGAAGAATATCTCGATCAAGAAATTTACAGATATAAATCTTTAATGCAACAAGCTAAATGACAAAACTATACGCAAATATCAGTATCGATCATCAAAATCAGGGTCACATTCTAGAAGGTAGAATTGTAGCTGCTGCTCAGTGTAATGCTGATGCAGTAATAATACACAAGACTACACCAGGACTAACCATACCTGAAGAAAAGAAGTATGTGCCTGTATCCAGTCGCTGGGGTACACTATCTTATATTGATTTTGCAAAACGCTGCGAGCTTGACGATGATGCTGTATCTTATATTATCCAGCTATGTGAACGAATTGGCATACCTGTAATTTGGTGTGTTACAGATAATACTAGTGCCGAGTATATAAAAAATCGCACAGACTGCGGCACTATAAAAATTCACAGTTCAGCGGTCAATATTCATGAGCTAGCAGTATTTTGTTCAAATAACTTTGAATATGTTATATATCCGCATAGCTTAGAAGATTATACACTTTCCTACTACAAAAAAAGCAAAGACAAAAACAAGTATTCATTATACTATACACCTGAGGGTGACGATACTGTTAATTTAGAATCACTGAATTTTAAAATGTTAGACAGTCTAAAGCACTCACATTTGAATGTGGGCTACGAAAGTAGAACTAACACATTGTTTCCCTGTGTTGCAACGGCCTACAAGGGTATAGAGTATATTGAAAAATACCTAGGCGAGTATGATAACAGTAACAACAGCGTTATGAATCCTCAGCAATTATATGATCTCTATAAAAATTTAGAAATACTAGAGGTTGCAAATGGGTAAGAACAGCACACTGGACCTACATGGTGTACGACATCACGAAGTGGATCGTCTAGTAGAAAACTTTATTTTTATGAATCAAAAAATATTGCCTCTTAAAATAATATGCGGCAATAGCCAAATGATGATTGATCTTGTTTTTGCTGTGATCAAACGACATAAGATAACTATAGCTGCAATGGAACATTACGGCGTAATCCACATTTATAAACTATGAGAAAACATGCAATTTGATATAGATATGACCGTTGGTCGCAACAAGGCAGCATCAGACGAGTATTTAACTATGCTGGCTAAAGATTATTTTTACGTAGCTCGAGATAAAACTGTGTTAGAAATAGCAGCACACAGTGGCGCACAGACGTCTGCTATACTTGCTAATGATCCTAAGAAAATTATATGTGTTGAACCTGACCCAGTTTCAGTCGACTACAATATTTTTAAAAATCCTCTAATAAAGTTTCATTCATGTACAGCAAATGACTATTACAAGCACTATGCAGAAAAAGTAGACGTAGTTACATGCTTTGGATTGTTTTATCATCTACACAGCCCATTTCATCTTGTAGAGCAAATTATAAATTATAGCAGTCCCACGCACATAGTAATTGAAACTCTGTGGGATGGTAGTACGGATCTTGTTAATGAAAATAACAGTTACAAAGAACTACTAGTGATCAATCATGAAGAGCCCAATGCTCCCGGTAACTTCTTTAACGATGAAAATATCCTAACACCAGTTAAATTAAACATTGAAATTAATTATAAGTATATAAGAAAAGCAATCATTGATGCAGGATATCGTGTGCTAAAGGAAGTTTCATACAACAACAAATATGACATAGATTCCAAACGCGGCGCTGGCATAACACTATTTGAAAAATTATGACACAGAGAATTAAACCAATTTGGGAACACGGGCGTATGAGCCCAGACTCGCCTAACAAAACATTTTGTATGGCGCCGTGGACGCATACTTATATTAGTCCACAGAGCGAACGCAGAATGTGTTGTGCTAGCCGCGAAGAACACATGATGCAGCGTCAGTATATTGATGCCAGCAACGATAAAAGCACCGGCAAGTACAAAGAAGTAGGAACCATTGAGGACTATAAGCCAGTTAGTCTCGAGGAACACTGGAACAGTCCTTATATGAAGGACATACGTAAGAAGCTGATGGCAGGTGAAACAATTCCACAATGTGCTGTGTGCAATGACAGTATTCTAAGTCAAAGCACATACCGTCAGTGGTTCACAGGCCATCTATTCAAAGATAAAATAGAACAAGCCTTTGAAGAGACTGATGATGATGGCTATACTACTATGCCTCCTATTAGTTTTGATTATAGGGTCAGTAATTTATGCAACTTTAAATGTAGAATGTGTGGAGAACCTCTCAGCTCAAGCTGGGAAAGCGAAAAGCGCAAGCACGGACTCTGGAGCCCAGAACATCAACCTTTTATGGTTCCCGAGAATAAAGCAATCATTGATAAGTTCCAAAAAGAAGTTGTAGAAGAAGAATTTTGGGCAGCTATCTGTAGCGGAGTAGTGGAAGAAATCTATTGGGTAGGTGGCGAGCCTTTGATGTATGATATTCATTGGCGTGCTATGGATAGACTGGCGCAGGATAACAATCTACGCAAAGTACACTTACGTTATAACAGTAACCTAAGCCGTGTACGTTTTGGTAAACATTACTTGTATGACTGGTTACCACAAGCCAAAGACTGGACCATGTGTGCTAGCATTGACGGCACAGGTAAGATTGGCGAGTTTATTCGCACAGGCTTAAAATGGGATCAGTGGGATCAAAACTTCCGCGAGGGTGTAGCATTACCGGGCGGCAAAGATCGTATGCTTATGGACCTTACACTAACTGGACCCGGCATGTTTGATCTAAAGCGTTTCTTTGACTATGCGCTAGAGCTAGATGTTAAGATTGAAACCAAGCGTATGTTTGCGTTCCATCCTGATATTGTGTTTAGTCCTATGGCTTGGCCTCGCCATATTTTAAATCGTATCGTTAACGATAATTTAGAGTATATTCGACCCAGGGCAACGCACAAGCAACAAACGCTAATTCGTGAATTAGAAAATATGCTGGTAACACCCACATTCCAGGAACAATGGCCCGATTCTGCAGAATCTAGCTTCTTTAAAGGCCGCAACTGGCAGGATAAGATTGCTGATATACGCAGCGGCGAAGGCAGTACTCGCATTGAGCATATATATGCTGCGGATCCAGAGTTATTGGATTGGTGGATGCGCTTAGACCCCAAACACAATCAATAATATCAAAATATTTTTTACACCTGAAAATCTCCGATAAATAACAGCGTACTTTATAAAAAAGTACCTTAGTTAACATAGGAGAAACAAATGGCCTCAATCGGATTTATCGGAGTGGGCAAGCTAGGACAAGCCTGCGCCGAGATGGTTGCCGAGGTCCATGATGTTGTTGGCTACGATATTTCACCCCGTACTCCAGAAAACTTTAAGATGGTACCTACCTTAGAGGAAGCTGTAGTAGGACGTGATATCGTATTCATTGCTGTGGAAACACCGCATGACCCACAATATGATGGCAAGGCACCAACCAGCCATTTACCCAACAAGGACTTTGACTACACAGTGGTCAAGGACGTTCTGCGTCAGGTAAATGCTGTTGCGACCCCATCTCAGTTAATTGTTCTAATCTCAACAGTACTACCTGGTACAGTAAGACGTGAGTTGATACCCTTAATCCCCAACGCACGTTTTGTTTATAACCCATATCTAATTGCTATGGGCACAGTAAAGTGGGACATGGTCAACCCAGAAATGGTTATGATCGGTACCGAAGATGGCAGCGAAACAGGTGATGCAAAGCAGCTTGTGGATTTCTACAAGACCATTATGCAGAACAGTCCTCGCTACGTGATCGGTACATGGGATGAGTGCGAGTGTATCAAAGTGTTCTACAACACCTTTATCTCAGCCAAAGTAAGTCTAGTAAACATGATTCAAGACGTAGCAGAGAAGCAGGGCAACATCAACGCAGAACTTGTGTGTGATGCTCTAGCTGCCAGCGATCGTCGTATCATGGGTCCAGGCTACATGAAGCCGGGTATGGGCGATGGTGGTGCATGTCATCCTCGCGACAATATCGCGCTGCGTTGGATGGCCAACAATTTAGGTTTAGGTTACGACCTATTTGATGCTGTGATGCACAGTCGCGAAGTACAAGCCAAGAACATGGCAGAAATGCTAGTGGAACTAAGTCAAGCTGGACGAGGTGTTACAGCGGATCTACCAGTGATCATTGTGGGCAAAGCCTACAAACCATTGGTACCCTATGAAGCAGGTTCAGCCAGTATGCTGGTAGGACACTATGTAGCAGAGATGGGCGCAGAACTATACTATCTAGATGAAGTGATTGGAGAGTCACCCAGTCCAGAAGTATTGAACAAACCCGCTGTGTACTTACTAGCACACAACCCACAGATCACTTATGGTGAGCAGTTGGACTTTGTTAAGGGCTGGTATAACGATCACAGAGTAACAGGCGCAGACGAAGCACTTACTGTAGCAACTGCTAACGGTACAGAGCTAAAGTTTGCAGAGGGCAGCGTAGTAGTTGATCCATGGCGTAAGACTCCCAACACCATCCCAGGTGTAAGAGTAGTACACTATGGCAACACTCGCAAGGAATCACCTCGCTGAGCCAGTATGTTAACAGAGTAGTTAACACCCAGTTGGGGAGGGGGAATACTCTCTCCCCATACTGCGGCGAAGCCGCCCTTAAAAAAATTTTTTTGTAGCAAGCCAATTATGAATAAGTACAAAATCAAACCCAGTATAGATCGCAATCTATTTAGAAAACGTCTTAAAGTAGGGCAGGAAATGCGTCTTAGTCTAGTGGGCGTAATGATTATAATACTGCTATATGGTATAGTTGATGCACTGGAAAACAATGATGCACAGCCTATTACAGTTGAGGAAACACACTATGAGCAGTGATGATTGGATGTATGCTCGTATAGCAGAGTTAGAAGCACGATTAGAGTTGGCTAACAAGCAGTTATGGGAAACAGAACAAAGGCTAGCAGCAGCACAGCAAAAAATACACGAGCTAACCAATGAGTCTGATAGAATCAGCTACAGTGACTATTTGCGTTATATTAGGGATGATTTAAAATAGGACACAGCGTGATATCTAACCGTACACACGAGATTCGTATGAGCAAACTCAAAAATTTGGCTAATCAAAACAAGCCGCATACCGCTGGTCCAACCCACCTGGACAAAACAACCACCAGGGTATCGTATTTACAGCTATTCAAACAATGGACTAGTTTACTTATAGTAATGCTGATAACTGTAGCAGCAGTATACACATTTATAACGAGCATAAGCAATGTATTACTTTAAAAACACACTGGCTAAACTGTTGTTGTGGCCTTTTGTTAGCATAGCGGGATTAATAGTATTAGGTGCATTGAGCCTAGTAGTAGTGTTTAGCCCACGATTTAAACTGTTTAGAGAAAAATAACACATAAGAGAAATATTGAAGATGACCTATACAACGGTAAATTTTTTAGAATTTGGACAAGCCGCCCCAAGCTGGTCCGCGCCACCTTCACAAAAGAGCCACCAGGGTCACCAAAATTCACCCGAGCGAAAAAAATTTTTGCAGAGCCGATCCTATGAAAAAGTCTAATACATACTGTGCTCTACCATGGATACACTTGGGTACACACCCACATGGAGGGGTTACACCCTGCTGTATTAGTGATATGACTGGGGGTAAGAACCGTGCTCGCAACTATACTAACAGTAATGATCAGTTCCTTAACTTAAACGAGCATAGTATAGATGCTCATATGAACAGTGATTACTATAAGCAAATAAGATTAGAAATGCTAGAGGGGCAGAAGCCTAGTGCATGTATGAGGTGTTATGATGAGGAAGCTAAGGGTATTGTATCTAAAAGACAATACGAACAAACCCAATATCCTAGTAAGGATTTGGCATGGGCTAGCGGCAATACTGGTGCTGACGGCAGCATTGATACCAGTCTTGTTTTTGTTGAACTGCGTCTTGGTAATGTTTGCAATGTTCAGTGTCGTACATGCAATCCGGCAAGCAGCAGCAAGTGGCGTCGCGACTATGAAGAAGTTGTGGAAAAGCTAGAGTTTGTTAATGATGGATATAGTTGGTTAGATCACAAGCGTGACTTTAAATGGCCCGAAAGTGATGCATTTTATGAGGACCTGTACGAGTGTGCGCCCCATATGCAAGTACTGTATATAAATGGTGGTGAGCCTACATTAATTAAGGCGCATTGGCGTTACTTGCGTAAGCTGGTAGAATCGGGTCGCAGTAAGGATATTATACTGTGGTATAACATTAACATGACTAACTTGCCTGAAGAAGCACGGGAGTTGTGGAGTGCATTTAAAGAAACACGAGTGTGTGCCAGTATAGATGATCTTGATATACGCAATCATTACATACGCTATCCTACATTTTGGAGTGATGTTAAGCGCAATCTAGCCACTGTATTACGGTGGGGCCAGTCTCATCCCAATATAGTCACACGCATTACTACCACAGTTAGTGCATATAACTTTCCCTATTTAGATCAGTTCTTGGCGTGGGCACCTTGTCCTGTGGATCTAAACTATGTGTATGATCCCGATTACTTGAGCCCCAGTGTGCTGCATCCCCAAATACGACAGCGTATATTTGATCGCTATAGAACCACCATGGGCAACAGCCATCACTTGGGCAGTTTGTTAAGCATGTACAACAACAGCGATTGGAATGAAAGCCATTGGATTCAATACTGTCGCTACAACAGTTTGTTGGACAGTCAACGTGCTGCACTAACATGGGATCGTGTATATCCAGACATTGTGGAGGTCTGTGAGGAATTAAACATTAAGTGGGATTATAAATAACATTATGGATAAAATACAACTGTTTCTAGACTTACTCACCACTGAGTATACCAATAACGGCTATGAGGGTCGCTACACACAACTGCTTAATGCGGCCTTTGACCGGGGCTGGAACAGTTACAGCATGACTGCACAGTACGAGCCTTTGCTTATTGCCATAGAAGACATGCGCTACAACAGTGATGGCAGTCAGCGTTTAGGGTTGCCCAACGGCTGGCCCAAGGGCAGAATGGAACTGCAACAGTTTATAGATGAAAACTGGAGCGTGGGTAACCAGGGCCAAATTTGGGAAATACGCAACGTAGATGAAGCTGAAGCTATGGTAGCCAGTGGTCGTATGCACATGAACAGCTGGTTTATCACGCAGTGGGACATGGAGAATCGCGAACCCCTACAGCACGCCGGGCGTCTGGTTAGTTTAGAAGCTATACCCCCGGGCGAACGCTATGTGTTCCCCATCAGCATCAACGGTTCTGCACATTTCTTTTTACAAAGCGTATTAGAACGAGGTGTATGGATTCCTCAGCGTGTAATTGATGATTGCCGGGCGGGTCTGGCACGCATATTGTTTCACGAAGTATATGAGGGACATGGCTTTAATGATGGGCATGTAAAACGTTTTCTAGAAGCTAATAGTCGTGCATATAACATACCTATGGACACTATGGCATTCATGGATGCTAACTTTCTCACACCAGCATTACAAGCAGAATATGGCAGCGTGGGCTTTTATTATCCCTACTGGGAGAATCACGTGGGCAGCGGGCATGAATGGCACCTAAACAATCGTGTTAAAGTGGAAAGCCATCTCAAGCGTATGGTTGCCGGCGAAGTACGTTATCCCTATAATATTGTACACCTAAATAGACGTCCTCGTTGGCATCGTAGTGTAAGCACAGCAGCTTGTTTCTATCGCATGAGCGATGCCAGTGTGCTGTGGACCTACACTGAGCCGCCCGATGATTGGAGTGCTGTGGGACCTTATGCAGGCAACAATCTCAAGGGTGACAGCAACTGGGACGCAGAACGTTTTGTCAATGACAGCCGCGGCGAAGGCGGTTATCCACCCATTATTGATGATGATTATCTGCGAATTATACCTAAAATATTTGATGTGGACTGCTCTGTAAATGACACATTTCTGAACTGTGATGTACAGTATCAGGGCTGTGTTAACTGGACCAATGAAACTATGTTTGTGGAACCCAACACAGTATTCTTCAGTGAAAAGACATTTAAACCCATACTAGCAGGTCAGCCCTTTATACTAGCAGGTAATGCGGGTATGATTCGTCACTTGCATGATTTGGGATATAAAACATTTCATCCCTATATCAATGAAAGCTATGACATGGAAACTAACCCTGCAAAGCGTATGAGTATGATCATACGAGAAGCAGAGCGCATAGCACGACTCAGCGCACCAGAAATGCGATTATTTTTACAGCGAGTCGCTCCCATAGTTATACACAACTATGAGTTAATACAGCGCCGCATGTTAGAATGCACACCTAAAACTAAAATTATCAACGACATTTATCAATGGATTCATCAATAATGTGGAAATACCTAGTTACCAGCGGATGCAGTTTCAGCGATAATCTGCGTCCTCCTAATGGTGATCTCACTCGTTGGCCCATGTTTCTCGCTGACTATACAGGTATGACGCTGTATAACAGAGGACAGGGCAGCGCGGGCAATGATTGGATCTCTGACAGTACCATATATCAAATATCAGAATTGTTACATCAGGGTGTACAGCCCAGCGAAATCATAGCCATAGTTATGTGGAGCGGCATTGATCGCAACAGTATCTTTATTAGTCAAGAAGGCACACCCAGATATGCT
>JACCDW011133290.1_pt1 | contig 13268 bp, 8 predicted proteins | sample 7449781 | NCBI WGS metagenome assembly JACCDW01 (sample SAMN15323449, study PRJNA562643) | freshwater metagenome | isolation source: river surface water | place: USA:Blue River Watershed | collected 2017-08-18 | reverse complement strand
CAATTAGCCCAACAGCACTCTCAGAATTTCGAAAATTGGTATGCCAATACCCCTGGTTTAAAGGTTGTAGTTCCTAGCAATCCTGCTGATGCAAAAGGATTATTAAAATCTGCGATTCGGGATGAAAACCCCGTGATTTTCATGGAAAGTGAGCAGATGTATGGTTTCAAAGGCGAAGTACCTGAGGAAGAATATCTAATCCCATTAGGAGTTGCCAAAGTGGCTAAAACCGGTAGTGATGTTACCATCGTGAGCTTTGGTAAAATGATGCTGCGTGTTTGGGATGCCGTTGCCGAATTAGAAAAAATGGGAATTAATGCCGAAGTAATTGATTTGATGTCGGTTAGACCTATAGATTACGATACAATTATCGCTTCTGTAAAGAAAACAAATAGATTGGTTGTTGTAGAGGAAGCGTGGCCATTGGCGTCTATCAGTTCCGAAATCAGTCATATCGTTCAGCGCAGAGCATTTGATTACCTTGACGCTCCAGTTCACCGCGTAACATCTATGGACACCAGCCTTCCTTATGCTCCAACATTCGTTGATGCCTATCTCCCCAATGTAGCTAGAATCATCGAAGCGGTAAAAGCGGTAACCTACAGAGCATAATTTTATAATTGGAGAGTTATTTCTTGCTTAGCTAGTCCAACGAGAAATAAATCTTGTGATTAAACCAAGAGTTTTTTACCCCCACCAAAGGAGTAGTTTCTTTGGGTAAATTATTAAGCGATAATATTGATTAACGGCGTTGGTAGTTTAATTTACTATAAACACCTACAATAACTTACTCCTTGGAATTATTACTTAATTATAATTTGTTTTGCTAACGTATTGGTTGATCCTCCAATCATTTGGTTCTCCTTATCTACCGCACCCGTCACCACTCCAATTTGCCAAGTATTCGTATTGTTTTCTTGGCAAGTTTTCAAAAAATCATCTACTGAATTTGGCTGCACAGAGATGAGCAACCCACCACTTGTTTGTGGATCTACAATCCAAGCAAAAGTATCTTGATCTAACAAATCCACTTTATCTTGATAGGAATTCCAATTACGCATAGCGTTATCGGGTAATACAAATTGCTGAGCCAAATCTTTAGCTGCATCTATTTTAGGTAGATTGGCCCCCAATATTTCCATAAATACTCCCGATGCCTCGCACATTTCCAACGCATGACCTAACAAACCAAACCCGGTAATGTCAGTAATTGCATGTACACCAGAAATTTTAGAGAGCGCAGAACCCACTGCATTGGAACGGGTAATCCAAGTAAATAATGCGGTATCTTGATCGGCTGTGCTTATTGAACGTTTATGCGCTGCTGCTAACATCCCAATTCCTAGTGGCTTGGTTAAAAATAAGTAATCTCCTACTCTGGCACCCGCATTTGTTTTTAGGTTTTCCGCATTAACCAAACCAGTAACAGACAATCCAAAGATGGGTTCAGGAGAATCAATGGAATGTCCTCCTGACATAGCAATTCCAGCCTCAATGCAAGCCTCCACTCCACCTTGTAGCACACCCTTAGCGATAGAAACAGATAGTGTATCTACCGGCCAACCCAATATTGCGTTTGCCATAATGGGCTTCCCTCCCATCGCCCAAATATCACTTAAAGCATTGGTTGCTGCTGCTTTACCAAAAATAAATGGATCATTCACCAAAGGGGTAAAAAAGTCAACCGTCTGAAGTAAATACTGGCCATTCCCCAAATCGTATACCGAACAATCATCGCCAGTACTATTTCCTAAAATCAAATTTCCATTAGGAGCGCTTCTAATCCCATCCAACATAGAATGCAAAACTGCAGGCTGAATTTTGCATCCACATCCGCTGGCTTTTGCGTAATGGGTTAATTGAATTGGCTCTTGATTGTTGGACATGGAAATAAATGTCAAAGGTCGGAATCAATTACGAATCTTCTTACACCAGCACCTCGGATTTAGTAAAATTTAAAAAAAGATTTTTTTCTTTTGGGGGATTTGCACAATTGTTGTGTTATTGTCCAAAACGGGTATGAAACAGAAATTACACTCCATTGCATTAAGCCCTCTATCTATGGGATTAATACTTCTCAGTAGTTTGGGGTCATGGGCTTCATTATCACCCTATAATCAACAATCAAACGGGTCATTCACTGCCCTTCGTACATTATCAAATAATGCCTATCAACCCGGGGAACAACTAAAATATAGAATTCACTACGGAGCCATCAACGCGGGTATTGTTAGCATGAGCGTTTCTCCTAACGCGCAAAATATATCTGGGAAAAACTCTTACGCCGTAAAAGTAGAAGGCGAAACGGTTAAAAGTTTTGAATGGGCATACAAAGTGCGCGATAAATTTGAAAGTTGGATTGATCAAGGTTCTCAAGCACCGCTTCGCTATGCTAAGACCTTACGAGAAAATGATTATTTCGCCCAAGATATTGCTATATACGATCACGAAAACGCAAAACTCAGGAATAAAAAAGGCGAAATTACTATCCCAAAATATACCCAGGACATTGCTTCCGCTATTTACTACCTTAGAAACTTAGATTACAATAAAGCGGCCATTAATGCTCAGTTTCCTGTAGATGTTTATATCGATAATGAAATCTTTAAATTGCCCATTACTTACAAAGGAAAAGAAGTAATTAAAACCGATATTGGTAAAATTCGCTGCATTAAGCTCAAGCCACAACTTGTTGTAGATAGAGTTTTTGCAAAGGCTGACGCGATGACAGTTTGGGTAAGTGATGATGAAAACAGAATCCCAATTCGTATTCAAACCGATATTCGCGTGGGCTCACTAAAAGTGGATATCACACAATACCAAGGTCTGAAAAATCCTTTCAACTCCTTTGTTAAATAAGCGAACCAATCATTTCTACGAGAAAATTAAAATCAATACGATAAAAGAAATCACCATTATCCAGAACAAACTAAAAGCTAATCTTTGAAGGCATTTGTTTTCAGAAAATAAGTCCTGAAAATATGTTTGATTTTCCCCCTCGTTACCTAACAACATAATAAGATTAAAAAGATTTTTAAGTGCAAAAGTTAAAACAAATTTCGCCACAAAACTCATTCAAAAAATACCAAGATTTCGGTATTTTTACGAAACACAAACCCTATTAAAGCCCCTATAACAGGATAAAGAACTTACGCAAAATTAGTATTTTCACCCATCAATGAACACCCTGCTTACTCGCTGAGATATGGAGGTTAACACTTCATAAGCGATGGTGTTTCTTCGAAGCGCTACATCTTCAACCAAGATGTTTTTCCCAAAAATCTCAACTTCAACTCCAGCTACACAATCTGGAATTCCTGTAATATCCACCATAGCCATATCCATACAAATGTTCCCAACCAATGGTGCTCGTTTTCCTAAAATCCAAACGCTCCCAACCCCTTTTCCATCCGAACGAAGTAGCCCATCGGCGTAACCCATCTTTATAACAGCAATTTTTCGATCTACTCCAGATGCATCGTGCATCCCATAACCAATCCCTTCTCCTGCCTTTACTATTCTTACTTGCGATACTTCTGTAATTAACCGATTCACTGGTTGAAGTTCTGCGCTTAATAATCCACTTGGATCCACCCCGTATAATCCAATGCCTAACCGAACCATTGATAATTGCGCCTCCGGGAAACGCACAATTCCAGCGGAATTATCGATATGTTTCAACACACTGTAACCCAAAACAGATTCTATTTGGAGCACCTCATGGGAAAACTGTTGAATTTGAAACCGCGTAAATTCATCCCCTTGTTGATCTTCAGAGGCCGATAAATGACTAAAAACCGAAGCCACTCGAATTCGATTATCTCTCAATTGGCTCATCAATCCAGCTGCCTGTCCCAGTTCAAATCCCAAACGATGCATCCCCGTATCCAATTCCAAATGAATCTTAAATGGATTTTCTACAGAACATACCTGCTCACCTACATCGCTATCAAAGGCAAATTTCAACAACTCATCGTATACTTCTTTAGAATATACAACAGGCTCTAACAAATTTTCTTTCAACAACTTCCATTGAGATGAGTCCACATTCATCACCATGATGGGAGCTTTTACACCGGCTTTTCTAAGAGCAATTCCCTCATCTAAATAAGCCACCCCCAAATAATCAACCCCGAGAGAATCCAATCGCTTTGCCGCTTCATACGTGCCGCTTCCATACCCAAATGCCTTCACCATACACATGATTTTAGAACCATGCCTCAACTTCGATTTATACACTTGGAAATTATGCGCCAACGCGGATAAATCAATTTCTAAATAGGTACCATGATGCCTCTCCTGTAATGCATCAGCTACCCTATCCAATCCATATCGATGTGCACCTTTCACTAAAATTCCAGCATTGGATATCGAGTTTAAATCGCTCGAATTTAATAGGGCTCGAGTTGATGGATAAACCGAAACAACCCCGGCTCCTGAAAATAAATTTGCATGTTCGCCCAATACATCACCAATTAAAAATAATCGATTTACAGAATATCGATTTAACAGATTCTGTACCGATAATATCCAAGCCTGCTGATCTCGAGAAATCTGTTCAAAATCAGCCAAAACAACAACCTTTCGGTTATAGGGCGATTGTTGCTGAAGAAATTCTAACGCAACGGCAAAACTCTCAATATCCGCTGAATACGTATCGTTTAATACCACATTCCCCTGCTTTCCTTGCACCAATTCTAGTCGGTTTTTAAGTTTCGGCAAGTACTTGAACCTATCCAAATGACTTTGATCCCAACGCTCAAAAGCAACCAAGGTTAACAAGGCACTCATGCTGTTTTCGCGAGATGCAATATCCGTCTGAGATAAAGAAATGCTATGCGTTACCGACCGATGAACAAATTGCATTTCCAAATTGCCCTCATTATAAGGTAATACTCGAAACGATGCCCCATTTTCATGGCCCCATGATAGCGTTTTCATCATCGGGAACCGCTGTTTCAATCGACTAACTTGCTCTCTCACTATGGATTTATCAAACGGATAAATCAACACATCTGCATCTTCGGCTAGAATCAATTTTTCCGCCACCTTTTCCTCCAAACTTGCAAATCCCACATCGTGTGCGTCACCCAAATGCGTAAACACTACCAAATTGGGTTTAATCATCGATTGCAACGATCGCATTTCACCCCGAGCAGAAATTCCCGCTTCAATAATAGCCAACCCGCTGGTTTTAGGTATTTCCAAAAGGCTAATTGCTACCCCCAATTGAGAATTAAAACTCCTTGGACTGCGATATACATCCGTAAAATCCTGTTGAAGTAATTCAAAGATCCATTCCTTAACTATCGTTTTCCCATTGCTACCAGTAATTCCCACAATGGGCATTGTCAATGTTCTTCGATACCAACCAGCCAATACCTGCAACGATTGCAAAACATGGGGTACTTGGTAAAAAATAGCACCATACAAAACACTCCAATCCGTTCTTATTTCGGAAACCAAAAACTGTCGAACACCTAATTGATAGGCTGCCTCTACAAAATCATGGCCATTTCTTTTATCCGTTAATGCTAAAAATAATGTCTCAGAAAACGACGCCATGGCATCGGATGCTTGACGGGTATCAAATAAAATTTTGCTTACCTGTAGATTAGAAGATCCATGTAAAAATAATCCTTCCCCCGCCTCATTTACAGCATTAGCATTGGCTGTAAACACCTCGTACTCCCCCAATCCAGATGGAATCTCCACCGCTTTAGCCTTCAACAGGGCTACCAAATCAACAGCGGAAATCCGAAATCCCATGGGTTAATTGCTCCGTAAATTTATTTCCGCACTATCCCCAATATTCAAACTCTGAATAGCTCCCATCAATACAGCATCAGACCCTACTAAAGAGTCCTCCAACAATGCACTATTCAATTCGGCACCCTGACCAATAATACTATTTTTCACAATCGATCGTTGAATAACCGCATTTTCCCCAATACTTACATCTGGGCCGATAATGCTGTGCTCAATTTTCGCCGAAGCCGCGATATACACCGGTGGGACTATAATATTGTTTTTCGAAAATTGGCTGTAATCTTCATTCGCCCGGCGCTTTAATAGATTTCGGTTCGTTTGCAGAATAATATCCTTTTTACCACAATCAAACCAAGCGTCTACGGCAAAGGTGGTGAACTTACATCCACGATCAATCATGCATTGCAACGCATCGGTTAAATGGAATTCATTCTGTGTTTTAATTTCATTTTGAATGTTGTAATCCAAACATTCAAAGAGCATGGTGGTGTCTTTTATGTAATACAAACCCACTGCAGCCAAATTACTTTTGGGTATTTGGGGTTTCTCGCTTAACCGATGAATGGTTCCATCTTCCCGCAATTCGGCAACACCAAACTGCCTAGGATCTTCCACCTTTTTTACTCCCAAAGCATTGCTATCGGCTCCCAAGACATGAGAGAAATTCGCTTCAAAAATGGTATCCCCTAACACAATCATCATCGGCTCACCTTCTTGGAAATGCTCCCTACCTAACCAAATCGCATGTCCTATACCCTTTCCCAGGGTTTGCATAACAAATTCGGTTTTGCAATTGCTGTAATTTTCTCTAACATACTGCTCAATCCGATCGCCTAAATATCCTATTACAAATACAAAATCTTCAATTCCCTCTCCTACCAACCGATCCAAAATATGACCCAAAATTGGTTTACCCGCAACCGGGATTAAACTCTTTGGCTGGGTCTTGGTATGAGGCCTCAGTCTACTACCAATACCGGCAACGGGAATAATGGCTTTCATACTAGCAAACCTACACGATTTTTTGTAAAAGCCCTTTAATTTTGAATGAAATCCAAACGAAAACAGTAAGAATCTTCCATTTTCACACGGTACTTTTCTCCTATTTTTAGCCCTAAAACCGCGATAACTTCTCCCATATCATTGGATATCACGGGATACATGTCTTTTAAATAATTTTCGATTTTTAAATCGATGAATAGATCGCTTAACAGTTTTTTCTTTCCGGATACTCCAATAAAAAAGTCTCCAGTTTTTCTACTGCCCACCCTTAAATTCATGCCTTGAACCAGTTGCGACACAAAGACGGTATTCGTCGCTGTTTCTACAATGTTTTCGGATTTCCATTGCACAAATTCATCTTGGGTTACCCTAGCAATTTTAAGAATTCCATCCTTGAATTTCGGTAATTCCTTAAATAATCTCCAGCCCGATCGAATTCTATAAGCTATGTAGTTCTTGCCGATTATTTTGCCCCCAATTTGTACCGAAAAATTTAGGATTTTACCGATTTGGTCTTGCGTAAAACCCCAATTTTGAAGTCGATCTATGGCAAAATTTCTCATTTCCATTTCCTCTAACCACCGTTGATTGCCTGTAGTTTCCGGAATCCAAAAAGAATTGTTCTCTAAATCAGTCTCCACCCATCGCTCCCATTCCAGCAATAATCTTGGCTTGCTATCGGCTAATAACTGCTGCTGCTGAATGCTCAATTCAAAAAACTCTTTTACAAAATCCAATCCATCCTGCAAGGCAGGAATAATCCAATGTCTAATTTTATTGCGTAAATACGTTGATTTCTGGTTACTTCCGTCCTCCCTCCACTTCCATCCTTGTGCATTGGCTATGGAATAAATTTCCTCTTTGGAATACCCCAATAAAGGTCGAATTACATCCCCATTCTCTACCGGAATACCGCGCCATGCCGCCCGATAATTACCGCGATACATGTATAAGAAAAAGTGCTCCAAATTGTCATTACCGTGATGAGCCGTGGCAATTTTTGCAAATCTTCCTGGAAATTGAGCTCTGATTTCTTCAAAAAACGTGTAGCGAATATGTCTGGCAGACATCTGCAATGAGATGCCTTGCGATCTTGCCAACGCTTCGGGGCTGGACTGATGCACAAAACACTCAACCCCCAATTCTTGAGCTAGATTCTCCACCAAACGTTGATCCTGATTACTATCTTCACCACGCAAACCGTAATTTACATGCGCTATTGCAAACGGATAATTTAGCTCTTTAAAAAATCTCGCCAAAACCATCGAATCCGCACCGCCACTCACTGCCAATAATGTTTCACATCGGTTTAAATTCCAATTCCATAGATTTGCCAACCGATTAAACTCTTTAAACACGTATTTTGCAAAGTTAATTCATTGCTTCAGTGACCGCGCTCAAATTTCGAATATCCCTTGTCCTGTTTTCCTTGTTGGGATGTACTTGGATTAATAACGGATTTGCGCAACCCATTAGCCTTCAAGCCGGCCGAATGAAATCGTCCCGAAGCAATGGCAAAATGGTTCAACTACTCAAAGATAATGTTCGATTTGAACAAAGCGGCTCTCGGGTTTTTTGCGATGAAGCAGAATACGATCCCGAATCCGAGAACTTAGTTGGCAAAGGGAATGTGCGAATTTTAAATCCTGAAGGTGTGGTAGTTACCGGTCGAAATTTATACTACAATAATAAAACCCATATTGCCAAAGTAGAAGGCTCAGTTGTACTTAAAGACGGTACCTTGGAATTGGCCACCCCGTGGATTCAATACAACACCCAAACTCAGGTAGGATGGTATAATTCCGGCGGAAATATAACCGATAAGGATACCCGACTTACTTCCCGATCTGGCTCCTACGATCCCTCTAAAAAAACAATGTTCTTCCGTTACAACGTGGTTCTTACAACCCCTGATTACATCGTTAAAACCGATACCCTCCAATATCGAACAGACTCCAAAGTAGCCAGTTTTTTTTCAGCTACTCAGATCGATTATAAACAGAGTTCGATAACCTTTCAAAGAGGATGGTACAACACAGAAAAAGAGGTCGGAACCTTTTATCGTGAAGTTGGACTATTTGAACCCGGTAAACTCTTGGTTTGCGACACACTGGAATTTGATAAAAAAAATGAAACTGGCAAGTGTTGGGGGCATGTAATGATTAAAGATTCTGCCAACCAGCTGCAAGGATGGGGCAAAACAGGCTGGTATAATGGCAAGATTAAACAAATGCATTTGTTTGGTAACCAACAACAAAAAGCACTGGTATACCAGGTAGATAATCCCAAAGAACCATTTAAAATTTGCGCCGATACATTATTGTATTTTAACGACAGTTTGGCCGATAAGGCTTTCGATGCAATTGCCAATGTTGGCTTCTTACAAGCAGGATTTACTGGTAAAACGAAGCGATTAACTTCTTGGCGAATCGATTCCACCGTACGATTCTCTAGCAAACCCGTTTTATGGGATTCCGCCACACGAATTTCAGGTGATTCTATGTACATGGTGGTTATCAATAAACAAATTCGACAACTCCATGTATTTCCAAAAGCATTCTCTACTTTGGAAGAGGGCAACGGTTACTTCTCGCAAGTTTCTGGTGATTCCATGGTTAATTATTTTAATCAAAATCAACAAATACAATCGGTTAAAGTATATCGAAAATCAAAGAGTATCTACTTCGTTCGCAATGATTCAAACCAAATTGAATCTGCCAATTTCATTGAAGGTGGCGACATGCGAATCAACATGAATAACGGCAAATTAGAAACGGTTACATTCTTCAAAAACCCGGAAGGAACCTTGTTTCCCATCGATCAATTACCCAAGGATAAAAGAGAATTGCCTGGCTTTTTGTGGGATCCAAGCAATAAGCCAAATCCCGAATTATTTGAGCCTTACTTTATTGCTCAAATTCCATCATTGCCTTATACGCTCAAGCCTACCAAATCCAAAAAGAAGGAGGTAAAACGGTGAAAACAAAAGCGCTACGTTTACTTTTTCTTTTTATTGTTCCATTTGTTAGTTTAAACAACGCTGAAGCTCAACTGGTTGGGATTGTTACGGATACTTCCTGGGCACCCGTACCTAATGTAAAATTGTTTGATAAATCAGGTATGTCCTTGTCGCAAACACGATTAGATGGTTTTTTTGGATTAACTCTGAGAACAGGGACCTATAAAATAATTTTCTCTCACCCCGATTTCTACCCACAAGAAATTCCAATTATCGTTCAGGGTAACTATAAAGATACACTAAAAGTTGTACTTACCCCTAAGACAGAACGAATTGAAACACTGGTAATTAACAAAGAATGGAAAGATCCGGGACCCGGATATATGCGTCAAGCAATTCTTATGCGAGACTCTTGGAGCAAACGAATTCCCGCCACTTCGTCGGTCGTTTACACCAAAGCCTACGAGGAATCGAAAACTCTATACAAGCAGAAAAAACAAAAGCCCGCTGGATCCTTCGATAGCCTTGTTAATTCTATTTCAATCACCAATCAAAATACAGATAGCAGCACGGAAGCAAGGACAAGTAAACAAGAAATTCAGCAAGACAGCAATCGAATTACAGATTCGGCACTTACCTCTTTATCCTTAAAGCATGTTGCCACCACCAAAGATTACGATCGGATAGCCGACACTCAACGCATCAGTGCTTTCATGGAAATACTCATGATTAGAGACCAAGCATACCCAAATAAACTCAAAGAAATTCGGCAAGGTGTGCGCAAAATCGGATCGAAATCATTTTTATTCTATTTAACCGCGACCGATGGCGACTTCAACCCATACCAAAACCTATTTCAGGTACCGGCACTCTGCCCACTTCCCGTGATGAGTCCGCTCAGTAATTCAGCATTATTAGCTTATAAATTTCAATATAAAGGGAGCTACGAACATCCAAAATGGGGACGAGTTTTAAAAATACATTTACAAGGAAGACAAACCGCCAATGCTACCGTAGACGGAGAGCTAGAACTGGTAGAAAATGGATTTTGGATTTTAAAATCGGCTTTTGAATTTCCAAAACATTTGATGGCAGAGTACGATGAAATGAAAATTATTCAGTACTTCAATAAAACCGATGAAAACTGGATTATATCGGATTCGATGCGTTTTTATTATTCGGCAAAATTTGGAAAAACAACACTTTCTGCAGCTACGGAAGTGGATGTTAAATCGCGAGTTATCAATCCCCAGTGGAAAAAAAACCATTTTGGATTGGAAATTAGTAAAACCATAGATAGTGCCTATGAACGAGATTCCGCATTTTGGGAAAAGCAACGAAGCAGCCCATTAAGCTACGGTCAAGCAAGAGCAATCGCCGTAAATGATTCTCTACAAAGAGTTTACACTTCTGACAAATACCTCGATTCAGTAGAGAAATCCATTAATGCGGTTTCTTTCAAGTCATTGGTTTTAGAAGGTCAAGGATACAAAAATCGCAAGAAAGGTTTGGAGATGTCGTTTCAACCACTATGGACAGTTTACCAACCTTGGTGGCCAGGAGGAACAAGAATCAGTATGTTTTCTCGATTAGACAAAACCTTCGAAAACAAGCGGAGCATATCGGTAAGTGAAAATATCAGTTATGGATTAAGGAACCAAGATTTACGGGGAACCGTTTATCTGTCTACCCTTTATAATCCCTACAAAAGAGCGAGTTTTACCGTTTCTGGAGGACGCGATTTTGGTGTGATAAACGGAAATGCAGCTTATATTGATATGTTTAGAAGGGATAATTTCTACGTTCACAATCATATCACGGCCTACCATAATCAAGAATTAATCAATGGACTATTTCTTCGTTTACAAGGGGAGTATTCTAGCCGAGAAGATATGTCGAATTACCAATTCGATGAATTTGGCGACAGTCTATTTGAAAACAATAGGCCTTCTATTTTCAATAGTAATACAGCATTTTATGCAACCATAAATTTAAGTTACACTCCCTTTCAACGATTTATATCTGAGCCCAAACAAAAGGTAATTCTCGGTTCGGCTTGGCCAACATTTGGGATACGTTTCAAAAAAGCACTACCCGGTATTTTGGGTAGTAGCATTGATTACAGTTACTTAGAATATTACTTAAACCACGAATTTCCCATTGGACTTTTCGGCACCTCCGAGATCAAAGCAAACAGTGGCAGTTTCTTGAATTATCGCAATATCAGTTTAATTGATTATCGCTATCAACGAAGGGGGGATGCTTCTATTTTCACCCCTCCATTGTATGCGTTTCAACAGTTAGACAGTACTTTTTTTACCTTTAAACGATTTGTAGAAGTGCATTACCAGCACCGATTTAACGGCGCATTGGTCAATAAAATTCCGCTAATTAAAAAATTGAGTTTAAGTGAACGTGCAGGAGTAAATATTCTTTACGCACCGGAACGCAGAAATATGTTTTTTTATGAAGGATATGCGGGAATAGATAAACTGATTCGCATCTGGAGAGATCGATATAAAATTGGTATTTACTACACTGCCGGCTATTCAAATCTCTTCGAAAAACCCCGGTACGGTTTTAAAATTAATTTTGAATATTACGATCGATACAATAATAAATGGTAAATTGAATGTATGAAAAAGTTGATACTTCCAATAGCACTATTACTTTGCCTGTCAAATACTCTAGTATCGGCTAAGGAAAATCCATCATCTAAATTGGTAAAGACCGAAATCTCCAATATTATAAACGTACACGAACCTGTTTTAAATCAAGCTTTCACCAAAAAAAATCCGAAGATTACGCAGGTAAAACGACATTCAATAACCCCCATGGTGAGTTTGTCCAATTCTTCAACCAGTGATTTTGTCCTACAGGTAAGCCCAGATTTACTTTGCGAATACGTTTCCGGAGAGACCCTAAATACTCCCTTGGCATTGCGTTACCAATACCGCATGAAAAAAGGCAATCGATTAGGGATAGATTACATGAATATGTATTCCTCTCTGCTACTTAGGCCAAAAGTAAAAGATAATCAATTAGGGTTTTATGGCCCAACAGTACCAGCATTTTCCTCTAATTTACATGGGTTCAACGTACATTATTCCAAAGCCATTGATATAAAACTGCTTGAAGTTTTCGGTTTTATTGGCGCCGGAGGCTATTTAGGAAGCTCTACCAACCCGCTTACTGCAGACTATTCTTGGTATAAGAATGCATCTGCTGAATTTTATGATTTTGCACCCGCAGTAACTCATAACGTAATTAAACCATTTATACCTATGCTAAATTTTGGCGCAGGTGTTAGATTAAAACATTTAGAAGGTGGAATCAATAATCAATTTTCTTTAAGTAGCCCTGTAAAAGCAATTCAATACCAAGGAAATACCTTTCAAAACAACATTCGATTAAAAAGCATTGGCTACTACATAGCTTATCGTTGGGAATTCTAAATTATCTCTAAATTTTGCTATTACGATCTAAACAATTGAGTAATTTCAATTGAAATTGTCTTTTTTTAAGTAGTTAATATTGT
>JACCDW010057738.1_pt1 | contig 13269 bp, 11 predicted proteins | sample 7449781 | NCBI WGS metagenome assembly JACCDW01 (sample SAMN15323449, study PRJNA562643) | freshwater metagenome | isolation source: river surface water | place: USA:Blue River Watershed | collected 2017-08-18 | reverse complement strand
TGGCGTTTGAAATAGGTATTGAATATGCCCAGTTGAGCAGAATCGAAAGAGGAAAAATCAATACTTCCATTTTCCAGATATTTCTTATCTCACGTGCACTAGAAGTGGAGTTTGAAGAAATTATTGATGGATTGAATGCGGTAGAATTTAAAAACGACTATTAATTTCTACTTGTTAAAATAATAAAAGTATTATTGAAGTTGATATTATCCTATCGATGTTTTTCATCGCTCGCGATGTTGTGTACGTCCCATTCAATCCTTTTTTCGAAAGTTTTTTTTCTTTCAGTACAATTTGACTTGGAACAGATTCTGCAGGAGAAATCAAGGCAGCCATCTGCGTGAACAAACAGCTCAACACTTTCCCCAAATTCATTTCTTGCAATCGCTGAAAATGCATCCACCTCATTGTGAGCCTCGTGTACATTGAGGTACCAGGGAACAGTAAGGTGACAATCTACATGAATCACTGAACCAAATTTGATGATGCGCAGGTTGTGAAGATCTACCCAGTTTTCCCTTCTGTTTGCATTCATCCTTGACACAAGTTTCTCCAACAATTCATGGTCGGCTTCGTCCATGATTCCAGCAAGGGAGCTCCTCACAATGGTATATCCAGTGTAAATGATAAAGAAGGCAAATCCAATGGCAACTGCACTATCCAGCCAGATCCAGTTGGTCCAGAAGATCACCGCCATGCCGATGACAATTCCCACAGTAGAGTAGGTGTCGCTTTGGAGGTGTTTTCCTGAAGCCACAAGGGCAAGTGAATTGTTTTTCTTTCCTGTTTTGATGGCATACCATCCGGTAGCGTAATTGATGATCGCAGTAAATCCAATGATCGCCATTCCGGTATCCAGTTTTTGGATGACATGGGGATGGATAAAATTATTGATGGCTTCGTAAATGATGACGAGCCCAGCTACACCAACAAGCCCACCCTCGACCGCGGCTGACACGAATTCAGCCTTTCCATGTCCATAGGGATGTTCCTTGTCCCGGGGTTTAGAGGCGATGTACAGGCTGTAAAGGCTAATGAACCCTGCCACTACGTTGACAGTGCTTTCTAGCGCATCTGTCAATACCGCCACAGATTTTGTCATCCACCAGGCGACTAACTTGAAAACAAACAATACTACAGCAACAATGGCTACAATGCGCTGGATCCTGTAATTGAGTTGGGCATGTTCACCGATCATGGGATAATTTGGATGAATATATCAAAATGCAGTCTGTCAAAAAACTTATTCGCCGATTTCCTGTTTTATTTTGTGGTAAACCATAAATTGTTTGAATATTCGCAACCATGGGAGTAAACAAGGCAGCTTACGAAAAATTGATGGATGAAGTGAAAAAGTGGGGTGCAACATTGATTGCAGTTTCCAAGACCAAACCATCAGAAGACATCATGGAATTGTATGCCCTGGGGCATCGTGATTTCGGCGAAAACTATGTGCAGGAACTTGTTAAGAAACAGGCTGAGCTTCCCCAGGATATTCGCTGGCATTTTATTGGCCATCTTCAGTCCAATAAGATCAAGATGATTGCCCAATTTGTACATCTTATTCATGGGGTAGACAGCATCAAACTCCTGGAAGCAATTGACAAGGAAGGCAGAAAGCTCAATAAAAAAATCAACTGCCTTTTGCAGGTTCATATCGCCCAGGAAGAAACCAAGTTTGGCTTTGATTTGACAGAAGCCCGCCAGGCAGCAGCCATTTGTTATCTGGAAAATAAATATCCATTTGTACAGCTCTGTGGTATCATGGGAATGGCCTCTTTCTCGGAAGATGAGGCATTGCTAAAGCAAGAGTTCAGCGCACTGAAAACCCTCTATGACGAAATCAGGACGCTCTATGGCGCAGATGCTGCTGCATTCAATACACTTTCAATGGGAATGAGCGGAGATTATTCCATTGCCCTGGCTTCCGGCAGCAACATGATAAGGGTTGGGAGCCTTTTGTTTGGGGCAAGATGAGATGATGAGGGATGAGGGAAAGTGATTCAAAAAATTTCAACTTTTGTATGGACGATGAAAACAATATTTTCAAGCAGCCATTGATTTGCCTTCAATATAAACCCTTAATCCCCTCTGCCTTTCCCTCATCCCTTTCATCACTTCTTTGAAGCAAAATCAAATACCAAATTACAAAAAGCCTTCACACCCACATCCAGCATGCTGTCATCGATGAAGAAGTCAGGCGTGTGATGGGGCGCTGCTTTTGAAGGATCAGTTCCTTTGGGCATTCCACCGAGGTTAAAGAAAAAGGCGGGTGCTTTTTCTCCGAAAAAAGAAAAATCTTCCGCACCGGTGGTCCAGATACCGGGTGTTGCATTTCCCTTTCCGGCAGCCCTTTCCAAAGATGGAACCATGGCCGCAACCAATGCAGGATCATTGTAGGTCACTAGGGTCTTGGTATCAATCATCACATCCACTTCCGCACCCCAGGCTTCTGCTACATTCTTGGCAACCAACCTGATTTTTTCGTGCACATCTTTTTGCATTTTGCTGTCGAGGGTTCTGATGGTGCCCTCAAGTTCAGCGGTTTCTGGAATGATATTGGCCCTTACACCGCTGTGAAACTTGCCGACTGTAATCACCACAGGGGCAACGGTCAGGTCTTGCTGGCGGCTGACAATCGTTTGAAGGTTGTTGATGATTTGTGTGCCCACAACAATGGGGTCAATTCCTGTCCAAGGTGTAGAGCCATGGGTTTGTTTTCCTTTTATTTTGATGGTGAACCAGTCAGAGGAGGCCATCATGGATCCACTTTTGTATTTGATTTTACCGATTTCAAGCGCAGAGGCAATGTGCAATCCGAAGACCGCATCCACTTTTGGATTATCCATGACACCCTCTTTGATCATCAATGGTGCGCCGCCTTCTTCATCGCCGGGAGGTCCTTCTTCCGCTGGCTGGAAAAAGAATTTAACTGTACCGGCAATATCTTTTTTCATGCCTGCCAATACTTCAGCAGTACCCATCAGAATGGAAGTATGTGTATCGTGGCCACAGGCATGCATCACAGAGACCGGTGTGCCCATATAATCTGCCGTCACCGTTGATTTATAAGGAACATCAACCCTTTCCTTTACCGGCAAGCCATCGATGTCTGCACGCAGCGCGATAACAGGTCCTGGCTTTCCGCCACGCAATACTCCCAAAACGCCTGTTTTGGCTAAAAGCGTTACTTCAATGCCCAGGCTTTTCAGGTGGTTGGCAATGTATTGTTGCGTTTTGAACTCTCTGTTTCCCAACTCAGGATTTTGATGAAGGTGCCTTCTCCATTCTACTAGTTTGGGGGAGATGGCCTTGGATTTGCTGTCAATGGCCGCTTCCATTGGGGATTGAGCTTGGCTAAAAATACCCGAAAATAGCATTGCTGTTAGAAGGAGTGATCCGCGCATGTTCTTGAATTATGTCTGTAAATTAAGCATTTTCATCCATCCCAACCCCATAACTCACGCGCATTTTCCGTAACTTTGCACCCTTTCGGAAGATAAAATTTCAATACAATGATCAGTGCACGCAACATAACCCTCGCTTACGGGAAAAGGGTTCTTTTTGATGAGGTAAACATCAATTTCATCAAGGGTAACTGCTATGGTGTCATCGGCGCCAACGGAGCCGGAAAAAGTACTTTCCTGAAAATTTTGAGTGGTGAGATTGAACCCAACAAAGGAACGATTGATATCACGCCAGGAGAGCGCATGGCTGTATTGAACCAGAACCAGTTCCAGTTTGACGAGCAGACGGTTTTGAACACTGTATTGATGGGGCACAAAAAGATGTGGGAGATTGCACAAGAAAGGGAAACAATTTATGCCAAAGAAGATTTCTCTGAAGCTGATGGCATCAGGGCTGGTGAGTTGGAGTCTGAATTTGGTGAAATGGGCGGCTATACAGCTGAGAGCGATGCGGCCACTTTTTTGAGTGACCTGGGTGTGACTGAAAAATTCCACACTACCTTGATGAAGGACATGCCCTCCAACATGAAAGTAAGGGTGTTGCTGGCTCAAGCCTTGTTCGGAAATCCTGACATTCTTTTGCTGGATGAACCTACCAATGGTCTGGATCTTGAAACCATCGGTTGGTTGGAGAACTTCCTGGCTGATTACGAAAACATTGTATTGGTGGTGAGCCATGACCGTCACTTCCTTGATGCGGTATGTACGCATGTTGCCGATGTTGACAGGCAAAAAATCAAGGTATTTACTGGTAACTATACCTTCTGGTACGAATCATCCCAATTGATGGCAAGGCAGCAGAACGACAAGAACAAGAAGACCGAGGAAAAGCGCCAGGCCTTGCTCGACTTCATCGCCCGATTCAGTGCCAATGCCTCCAAATCAAAGCAGGCAACCTCCCGTAAAAAAGCATTGGAAAAGCTTACCATTGAAGAGATTGAGCCTTCCAACAGAAAATACCCTGGCATTATTTTTCAGCCATTGAGAGAGGTGGGCAATCAGATTTTGTCTGTTGAAAACCTGTCAAAGTCAGTCGATGGAAGGGTCTTGTTTGACAAAGTCAATTTCTCTGTCAGCAAGGGCGACAAGATTGCTTTTGTGAGCCGCGACCCATTGGCCGTTACCGCTTTTTTTGAAATCATCAACAATGAGTTGACTGCAGATGGCGGAAAATTTGAGTGGGGAACCACCATCACCAAATCATACCTGCCTGTAGAAAATACACAGTTCTTTACAGAAGACCTTGGCTTGATGGATTGGTTGAGGCAATATGTTCCTCCTCATGTTACAGACGCAGATGAGCCTTTCCTCCGTGGATTTTTAGGGAAAATGCTGTTCAGTGGAGATGACATCGCCAAGAAGACAAAGGTTTTGAGCGGTGGTGAAAAAGTGAGGTGCATGGTGAGCCGCATGATGCTCCAGAATCCCAACTGTGTTATTCTTGATCAGCCTACCAACCACCTTGACCTCGAGAGTATCCAAAGTTTCAATGAAGGCTGCATCAATTTTCCTGGAGTAGTGTTGATGACTTCTCATGACCATACCTTCATGCAAACGGTTGCCACCAGGGTTATCGAGCTTACGCCCAAGGGATCTATCGATAGGTTGATGACCTTTGATGAATACCTGGCAGACAAGCGGGTACAAGAGCTCAGGGCTGAGATGTATTGATAAGGATCATCACTTTGAGTGATGCCAGTCATGGTCACAGGTTGTTTGAAACAAGACATTTGTTTCAAATTAACCATCATGCAAATTACCGAAACAGCACCCCAGCAAGCAGAGCATTTTGAATGGCTGAATGCCGTTGACTTTTATCATACCTATTTTGATATTGTTGCAGATCGCATAGCCGCACTGAGTGCCCTTGATGGTGAAGTGATTGATGAGCGAAAAGTGGAATACTTTTCTGAGAAACTTATTGAATTGCATGAAAAGCTCTATGGTATATCCTATGCAGTGAGCGAACATATTGATGAGATTGATTTGGAAGCTGCTGTAGGTAACAGGCTTGAAAGGGATCTTCAATCCATTCACCATTGTGGCATCAGGGAAAAGATTGAATTGTTTGAAGAACAGGTCACTGATTTCAGGACAGCCTTCAATGAATTTTATGTGAGGGTATTGTGATGTTTACTGACGGTATTCTCCAAATACCTTCCTAAGTTTTTCTGCGATTTCTCCAAGGGTGCAATAGTTTTCTACTGCATCAATGACCGGGGGCATGAGATTGTTGCCATTGATTGCGGCAGCCTCAATGCTGTCAAGGCATTGCTGGGCTTTTTGCTCGTTTCTGTTTGCTTTTAGTTTTTTTAATTTTTCAGTTTGCAGTTCCCTGATGGCATCATCGATTTTCAGTAGTGTTGGTTCCGGATCTTTTGCTCCCTGAAATTTATTTACTCCAACAACTACCTTGATTTGTTGCTCAACTTCCCTTTGAAATCGGTATGCACTCTGGGCAATCTGTTCTTGCATGAAACCTTCTTCAATGGCGCGGACACTGCCGCCCATTTCATCGATATGGGCCATGATTTCATTGACAGCAACCTCCATTGAAGCAGTAAGGGATTCCACATAATAGGATCCTCCCAATGGGTCTGCTGTTTCAGCCACACCGCTTTCAAATGCAATGATTTGCTGGGTTTTGAGTGCCACCTGCGCTGCCTCTTCTGTAGGCAAGCTCAGGGCTTCATCATAGCCGTTGGTATGCAAGGATTGGGTGCCACCCAATACTGCTGAGAGGGCCTGCAGGGTAACCCTGGCAATGTTGTTGAGGGGCTGTTGTTGGGTAAGGGTGCTGCCTCCAGTTTGCGCATGAAAGCGCAGCATCATGGCCTTGGGGTCTGTTGCGCCTAGCGATTGCATGGTTGCTGCCCAGATCTTTCTTGCTGCACGAAATTTCGCCACTTCCTCAAAAAGGTTGTTGTGGGCATTGAAAAAGAAGGAAAGTCTTTTTCCAAGGGTATTGATGTCTATTCCTTTTTCAATGGCGGCCTTTACATAGGCTTTCCCATTGCTCAATGTAAAGGCGACTTCTTGTGCTGCTGTGCTGCCGGCCTCTCGAATATGGTATCCTGAAATGGAGATGGTATTCCATTTGGGCATGGCTGTGCTGCACCATTCAAACAAATCGGTGATGATGCGCATGGATGGGGCAGGAGGGTAGATGTAGGTGCCGCGTGCAGCGTATTCCTTTAAAATATCATTCTGTATGGTACCTGTCAGCTTGGAAATATCAGCTCCTTTTTTTCTGGCTACCGCTGCATACAATGCCAGCAAAATAAAGCCAGTGGAGTTGATGGTCATTGACGTGGAAACCTTTTCCAAGTCTATCCCATCAAACAGTATTTCCATGTCTTCAATGCTGTCGATGGCAACCCCAACTTTTCCAACTTCTCCCTCTGCAAGGGCATGATCACTGTCATAGCCAATTTGGGTTGGAAGATCAAACGCCACACTCAAACCTGTTACCCCTTGTGCCAGCAGAAAATGGTAGCGTTTGTTGCTTTCTTCCGCAGTTGAAAACCCTGCGTATTGTCGCATGGTCCAGTGTCGACCCCTGTACATGTCTTCCTGGATGCCTCTTGTATAAGGATAGGTTCCAGGATTGGGTTGAGAGGGAACAGTGTCTTCTGTTGAATAAACTTTTTTTATGGTGATGCCTGAGTCATTCCTGATGGGGGTATCCATGTTGTTTTTTTTAGAGCCTTGAAAGGTTATTCCTGGCTGTAGTTTTGAGCAACTCAAGAACAATGGGCTGTATCGAGGCATTGGGATCAGCTCCCAGAAATGTTTTTAGGGCATCCACCAAAAGGTCACCGGTAGCATCACTTGGTAAGGTAGCCAAGAGTTGTTCAAGGATAAAACACTGTTGCTCTTTCATGTCTACCACTGCTTGCCATGCACTTTCTGCTACATAGATCTGTTGAGAAAGGTTGTGTTCAAATTCCTGGGTAATCGCTTGTTTGAGCACATCAACCAGCTCATTGGCGCTGAGGTTACCTGCCGGAAAACGAGAGACAAGTGCTGGAAAGCCGGAACGGTCTGCAAAAGTTACCAGGCGTTCATAGGCCTGTACACTGAGCATTGAACTGATGTCTGACATAGATGATTTGTTAAAACAAATGTACACCAAGGGTATGGATTGCTGGTTTATGATTTGTTATTAATTTTGCAGGATGGAAATGCAAACGGAGATGCCGGTAAAATTTACAGATACAGCCATCATTGAGATCAAGCGTTTGTTTGAGAACAGGTTGGCTGGCAGTGATAAATTGCTGCGGGTAGGGGTTAAAGGTGGTGGATGTTCAGGCCTTAGTTATTTGTTGGAAATGGATGTAAAGACTGAACGGGATGAAGTTTTTGAAGTGGGAGGAATCCCTTGCATCATTGATCCAGCCCATTCTATGTATTTGTTCGGGATGGAGATTGACTGGAAAAATGGTTTGGATGCCAGGGGTTTTATCTTCAATAATCCCAATGCTTCAGCAACCTGCGGTTGCGGAAGTTCATTCGCAGTATAAAAAAATTTGATTTGTTCCCATAAAAAAAGGCATTCGAAAGAATGCCTTTTTTTATGAGGATGCAATTTTATTATTTTTTCTTTCCTTTCTCGGAATCAGCTTCACCCAGTGGCTTGTTTTTGGCCATGTCCACCAAAACTGGTGCGGCAACAAAGATGGATGAATAGGTTCCGGTTACAACACCAATCAACATGGCGAAGGCAAATCCCCTGGTTACTTCACCACCAAAGATGAAGAGGATGAGGAGGGTCAGGAATACCGTGAGTGAAGTCATGATGGTTCTGCTCAGGGTATGGTTGATTGCTTTGTTGATGATGCTGCTCTTGGTTTCACCTTTCAGCTTGTGGCTGTATTCCCTGATCCTGTCGAATACGATCACCGTATCGTTCATCGAGAATCCGATTACAGTAAGGACCGCAGCAATGAAATGTTGGTCAATTTCCAGCGGGAAAGGAACCACACCTTTCAGGAAGGAGAAAACGGCCAAGGTCACAAACACGTCATGGAGCAAGGCAATGATGGTCCCCATTGAATACCTCCAGTCGCGGAAGCGAAGGAAGATGTAAAGGAAGATCGCGATGATAGCAAAAATGGTAGCTTTTACTGCGCCTTTCTTCAGGTCATCTGAAATGGATGGCTGAACGGTTTGAGAGCTTTGCTTATAGCTTTTCTGGAAATCGGCGTAGGCCAATCCTTCAGGAAGGCTTTCTTTCAATCCTTTGAACAATGCAACTTCTACAGTAGAATCTGCACTCTTGCTTGGATTGTCGATCATGAATGAGGTTGTGATGTTCAGGGTCTTGTTGTCTCCAACTGTTTTCAATACTGGGTGCTCTCCAAAAACAGTTTTCAATGATTCCCTGATCTTTTCATTTTCTGTGGCTTTGTCAAATCTTACAGTATAGCTTCTTCCACCTTTGTATTCAACACCTTGGTCAAATCCGTTGAAAAGTGCTGCAATACCACCAATCAATACAACCACTGAGATGATATAAGCAACTTTTCTGTATTCGATGAACTTGAAGTTGGCATGCTTGAATACATTGCGGCTTGTAGCGGTGAAATATTCAAAATGCCTGTTCTTCTTTGTCCAGAAGTCTGTTATCAACCTGGAAATCAGGATACCGCAGAACAAGGAAAGAAGAATACCCAGGATCTGCGTTGTGGCAAATCCAAGCACTGGTCCCAATCCAAAGTAGAAGAGGATGATGGCGGTCAAGAGGGTAGTGATGTGTGCATCAAGTACTGGTGCCATTGAGCGCTTGTATCCCTCAGCAACTGCCAATTGATAGCTCTTGCCAAAGTTCAGCTCATCTTTGATCCTTTCGAATATGATTACGTTGGTATCAACTGCCATACCGATGGTCAACACAAGACCTGCAATACCAGGAGCCGTCAATGTTGCACCCAGTGCACTGAGTACACCTACAGTAAAGAGAAGGTTGAGGATAAGCGCAATGTTGGCTACCCATCCGCCTGTATTGTAGTATACAAGCATGAGGACGAAGATCACGACAAATGAAATGCCAAAGGCCATTGTTCCACCTTCGATCGCAGATGCGCCGAGGGTTGGTCCTACTACTTGCTCCTGAACAATCTTGGCAGGAGCCGGAAGTTTACCGGACTGGAGTATGTTGGCAAGATCCTGTGCTTCTTCAATGGTGAAGTTTCCGCTGATCTCAGAATTACCTGTAGTGATGGGATTGATTACATTGGGTGCAGAATAAACATTGTTGTCCAATACAATCGCAATGGGCTTGCCAACGTTGTTGGTGGTCAGTTCACCCCAGATTCTCTCACCCTGCTTGGTCATGATCATTTTGATGGCAGGACGGCCACGGTCGTCATAATCTTGTGAGGCCTGCTGAACGCCATCGCCTTCAAGCCTTGCCTTGTCTGAACCTTCTACAGTTTTGAGGGCGTATACAGCAACGATATCGCTTTTAACCCCTTTGTCATTTGTTTCTGGAATACCAAAAGCAAAACGGACATTTCCAGGAAACTGGCTTCTTACACTCTCAAGTGCCATGTATTCATTGAACACAGCTGTATCTCTTCCTGCAATATATCCGAGATTGGGCGCGAAACTCATCCTGCCTTGCTCATCCTGTTGTGGAGGGATAGGCTGGAATATGGTGAAGAAGGATTTGGTCGAAACTTTGCTGGTGTCTGCCTTGGTTGGTGTTTTGGCTTTTACCAATTCGCCAATGGTGGCAGACTTGGTGGTGTCTGTAGGCTTGGCCGCTTCAGGGGCTGCAGTAGCTGCAGTAGCAGTATCCTTTACAGCTGGAGCACCTGCGTAATAATCTTTCAGCGCCTTTTCGGCGTCAGTGAAAGATTTATCCAGTTCGCCTATGTTATAAACCTCCCAGAATTGAAGGTTGGCAGTGGCTTGTAAATACTTTCTTACACGCTCTGGATCATCCTTTACACCAGGAAGTTCAACGGTGATGATTCCTTTGGTTTTGTCCAACTGAATATTCGGTTGTGCTACACCAAACTGGTCGATACGCTTTTGCAACACGTTGAAGGTATTGCTGATGGCACCTTCTGCTGAAGCCTTCAATTTGGTAATAACGGTATTGTCGTTGTCTTCGATTTTGACAGTCCTGCCGCCAGTTCCTGCAAACAGGGTTGCAAGACGGCCGTTTGGATTTTGTGCCTTGTAAGCATTTGCGAAGAGCGTAATGAAGTCTGCATCGCTGCTTGACTTCTGGCGCATTGCTTCATTGATGGCATTATTCAGACCTGCATCCTTTGAATTGTTGGCAAGGGTTCTGATCAGGCCTTCCAATTCTACCTCTAATGTTACACTCATTCCACCCTGAAGGTCAAGACCAAGATTCAATTCTTGTTCTTTGGCTTTTTGGTAGCTGATGGCACCAGTAATGCCATAGGTTACTGTGTTTTCCCGGGTACTGTCAAGAAGCCTGCGGTACCTTTTGTTGAATTCAAGATCCTTCAACTCTGTATCAGCGTTGGGGAAATTGGCCTTAACAAAAGCCTGGGCTTTGGACTCTTGCTTTTTCTCATGGCTGCGAACAACCCATGTGAAATGCAGTTGGTACAGGGAGATCAGGATCAGTGCAATTGCAAAAAAACGAACCAAACCTTTCAGTTGCATGTTAATTCTAGTTTATGCTTAAAAATTGAAACCCCGATTTATCGGGGGTGGGCAAAGATAGGGATTTTGAGGTCAAAATTTGTTTTAGGCAATTGATTTTTACTGCTGTGAGCCTGGGCAATGTTACTAACTTTCACTACCATTTATCCAAGGACTTTTTTAACTTTGCCAAAATTTTACAGCATGAAACTTTCTTCTCGCCTCGATCTCTTTGCAGAACCGGAAACACTGAAAATGGCCAAACTGGGCAGGGAATTGAGGGCAAAAGGAATCGATGTAATCGATCTTTCTCTTGGAGAGCCTGATTTTGACACACCTGACCACATCAAGTCTGCCCTGAAAAAGGCAGTTGATGATAATTATAGTCATTATACACCCGTTGCAGGCTATCCAGACCTCAGGGAAGCGGTGTGCACCAAATTAAAGCGGGACAACAACCTTGATTACAAGCCTGAAAACATTTTGGTGTCTACAGGTGCCAAGCAGAGCTTGGCCAATGTGGTGATGGCCATTGTCAACAAAGGGGACGATGTGGTCATCCCAACACCATATTGGGTAACCTATTCCGAGATTGTCAAGCTTGCTGAAGGGAAAGTGACCCTTGTGCGTACTTCCATCGAGAACAAATACAAGCTTACCGCTGAAGAGCTTGAGGCTGCACTTACCCCAACTACTTCACTTTTCATTTTTTCATCCCCTTGTAATCCCAGTGGATCTGTATACACAAAAGATGAGCTGGCTGCTTTGGCGGGTGTTTTCAGGAAATATCCCAACGTATTCATCATTTCTGATGAGATTTATGAGTACATCAATTTTGTTGGAAAACACGAAAGTATTGCGCAATTTGAAGACCTGAAAGACAGGATCATCATCATCAACGGCCTCAGCAAGGGATATGCCATGACTGGTTACAGGTTGGGATATATTGCTGCTCATCCTGATGTGATCAAGGCCTGTGAAAAATTGCAAGGACAATATACCAGCGGTACCAATGCGGTGACCCAGCGTGGCGCTATTGCTGCCCTAACTGGCGATTTGGCCCCCAGCATTGAAATGAACAAGGAATTTGGTCGCAGAAGAGAGCGCATGTTGGGTCTCTTAAAGGCTATTCCCGGTATTCAGATTGCTGAGCCTGATGGAGCATTTTATGTTTTCCCTGTTGTTACAGCCTATTTTGGCAAGAAAAATGGCGAGGAATTGATCAAGGATGCAGACGATTTGTGCATGTACCTTCTCAATACAGCTCACGTCTCTACCGTAACGGGTAGGGCTTTTGGTGAACCAACCTGTATCAGGATTTCTTTCGCCAACAGCATGCAGAAAATTGAAGATGCTATGGCAAGGATTACCGCGGCTTTGGCCAACCTCAGTTAAGGTTTTTAACACAATTTATTGAGCACAAGTGCGTTAAATGTTTTTCCTTTGCAGATATGTCATATTTGACATATCTGCAAAGTTTAACAGAATGTACTTGGAATGATGCGCAGCAGTTTTTTCTTCCTTCTTTTGTTGACCATCAATGTGGTTGTCCTTGGGCAGGGACAAACTGTGAAGATTATTCCTGGAGATACCGCAATTTGCAAGGGTCAATCCATACGGTACAGTGCTTATTTTTACAAGGGCAGTTTTCAGTTTATCGGTTCATTTGACGGCAAGGACTATTTTATGGACACCGTATCCAGAAGTTGGACGGATGCAAGACTTGCTGCCCAAGCCAATGGAATGGATCTTTGGGTGATTGATAGCCTTCAGGAGAATGAGGCTGTGTATAGCATGATTCCCCTCAGAACTCAATCCAATACTTTTTTTTGGTTTGGTCTTTTTCAGGATCCAGTGTTGGAAGCAGCTGGTACTTCAGCTAGTGGTTGGAAATGGCTGGACGGAAGGTCGCTGGACACTACATTCAAATTTTGGTACAACAGCCCTCCATTTGTTGAGCCGGATGATGTATTCCAGTCTTCAACAGGGGCCAATCATGCAGCACTGGGGTTGAACAATTCTGGTTCAAGGTGGAGTGATATCACCAATGCCTTTTCAGCCATTTTCAAAGGCCATGCAATTGCAGAAGTGAACAAAAGCCCTTTGATTCTTGAATGGTCTTCGGGAGAAACCAATACAGGAGCCATCAACGTTACGCCACTATCAACACAATCCT
>JACCDW011714790.1_pt1 | contig 13273 bp, 11 predicted proteins | sample 7449781 | NCBI WGS metagenome assembly JACCDW01 (sample SAMN15323449, study PRJNA562643) | freshwater metagenome | isolation source: river surface water | place: USA:Blue River Watershed | collected 2017-08-18 | reverse complement strand
GCTTGGATAAATTATAAGAGCAATTAAGTAAAAGTTGACATGTTTATTTTTTTTTTGTTTGTACATTAGACACTGAAATTGTAATATAAAAAATAGATATAATCATAAAAAGTCTTATGATTAGATCTTGATATATACAATTATTTTTATCAGCATCAATATTGTCTTTATTATTGAACATTGCAATGAATTTCTATAATATATATATTATGACAGAATTCAACAAGAGAATAAATGCATTGAGTTTAATGTTTTCACTTTAAGTTTTCTCAATACTTCACAAGTATTGTGTAGTAACACTGACGACAAACAAAAGATTACACTGATGTTTGATAAATCTTTCTCCTTTTTCATAATAAACTCTTGAAAAATTTCATTATCAATAATGAACATTCTGTGCTTATTTTCCAATGATAGTAAATCTGCAGGAATATGCGTTAATTCAAATACTGGAAAGTCATTTTGTAGTAATTTGTTATGTAGATCTTCAATATCACATCTCATAACTTCATTTTTATCATATAATATAAGAGAATGAGAAATATTATATGAGTCATAAACATTTTGAATAAATTCCATCGTGTTGTTGATCTCCATTATTGACAAATGTATTAAAATAAAAATATAAATAGCATTTAAATAATATTCAAAACATTATATATTATATGAGTGTTCAAGACATCATATATATAACTCCAACGGAGTTTAGAAATTGTAATAAAGATTTGTTTGTTTGTGAAAAAATAATAGAAACATACAAAAAACTATTGAATAGTTATGATTGTTTTACGAAACCTGATCTAGTTATGTTGAAATTTCCAACAAATACAAAACATAATAAATATGATAACAATAAACCACATAAACACCATAAAAATCAATTTAAGACCTATCACAATAGCACAAAGCATATCATACCATCTTCATCAAATAATAAAAGACCACAGTTAAAAGCTTTAGGCAATATTTCTAATGAACCAAATGGGGTTGTAAAGAGACAATTACAAGGGTTATTGAATATTATCAATACAAATAACTTTACTAAGATTTTTAATAAGATCAAATTATACATTACAGATGATGTATTAGATTTAGTCACAGAAGTTATATTGGATACTGCTTGTTGTCAAGTATTCTACATAACAATATTCTATAATCTGTTGATGGAGATAAGAAACTATGTCAATGATACAGGGAAATCAATCATAGATAATCAAATAGCAAGATATGTGAATGACTATATTGGAGATGAGTTGTACTTGTATAAGTCGTCTAACAGTATTCAAAGCACACCTGAAAACAAATATCATGAGTTCTGTATTGTTCAAAAACATAAATGTTTAGCAACGTCAAGAAACCATGTTGTTATGGAAATTATTAAAAATAAACATGTGAATGATTGGACATTACAATCATACTGTGATAATCTTTGTTATACAATAACAAACCTGGAATATACAATTGTTGAGGATAATCTTGAAGTGAATGTTGATATTCTTATATCTATGATAAAGGATTTAAAGACAAAAGATAAAAATGTAAGGATTTCTTCAAATGCATTGAATAATATTAAAACGATGTTGAATAATAGTCAAAGATTAAAGTTTATGGTAGAAGACATCGCCAGCTAATATAACTAATATAGTGCATAATGTGGTGTATTTTCAAAGCCTTCTATGATATCTTCTTTGTTTATGTCTGTGTATCTTTCTTTGGATACTTTGATATCACGAGATGGGACAAATCGTTCATTAAATGAAGATGTTTGTGCTTGATTGTTTTTAGATTCCATGCTTTCTATTTCAGCTAAAGCATCTTTAAGATACTTTTTGATTGTATCCATAGACTTTGTTACAGGTGCATCTACAAAGTTATCTTGTTTAGGGACATACTTTTGAATAATAGTACTAATCAAACTAGAGGTATTATCACCAACCTTATTAAATGTTTCTATAGTGCCCATTAGTTCTGTCATAACTTTCTTTTTGATATCATCAGAAACTGCTTTGTTTTTTAATTGTTTGTCCATTTCATCTATCAGGTTCTTGAACTTGGTACTAAGATCATTGATTGGTTTCACATCTTCTTCTTTACTTTTTAATGAAGGTGAAGGTTTTTCTTCAGGTGTAGGTTTGACTTCAACTGGTTTAGTAGGAGAAGGTGCTTTAGTTTCTGGGGATGGTTTAGTCTCTTCAAATGTTTCTTTATCATCATCTTCTTCTTCATATCCTTCTTCACCTTCTTCGCTATCATCGTCAACAAATTTCTCAACTTTTTTAACTACATTAAATCTGTTTACTACAAACATCATAAGAATAATAGCACCAAGAATAATAACAACAGCTAAAAATATTTTATTTTTTCTTGAATCCATTCTATTGATTTTTACTTTTATGAAGAAAATATTATTCTTCTTTTATTATTAATCCACCTTATCCATTTACGACATTGTGATGATTTATAATCTTTTATTATCCATTCCTTCATAAATACAATTATTGTTTGAAGTCGTGCTTGAAATTGTCTTTTTGTTGAATCTTCATCTGCAGTATTAGATATATTGTTTTGTAGGTCAAAACCAACATATTTATCTATATGTTGTTGTATGATGATTATTTTATCTTCATTTCCAGCAAGTCCTATAAAAATTAGAATAAATAATAATAACACTGTCAAATGTTCCATTTGCGAAATATCAGTTTTGACAAAGTGCATGAGATACACATATATTGTGATTATGAATATCAATAGTATCATTAAGTATTATGCTACTATGTAAAAATATATATTCATTGTAAAATGAACATAGATACAGATAATGAACCATTAGAAGTTTGTAATACTAATCAACGCCAATGCAATAAAATATGTAATATAGGATTTATTATTAAACATCATGTAAAATGTATTATGCAACTACTAACCAATGATTTACCTCAGTTTAATCTTAGGCTACAAACAACCAAATGTCTAAATACTGCAGTTATGTTAATGCAATTTCTTTTGGGAAACAAAGGTTTACAAATAGTGGATGCTTGTGATACAAGAGATGTTATTGAAAGACATAAAAATGGTGTAGAGAGTAACGATATTCTGTTAGAAGAACTCAGGAAACAAGTTTTATCAAAGAGAGAAAAATCAAGAACACTTTACTATATCTTGTTGTCTGATGGATATTTTCCTTCAAAAGACGAGGACAATACAGAGGTCAAAAAATATTTTCCAGGACATGTATTTATACTAGAAAAAATTTACCATAAAACCATGAAGCAACATATTTTTTACTTTTATCAATCATATATCAACAAGTATAGTCTAACAGAACATATTGAAATGAACAAAGGATTAAAGATTTCAAGGAAAAGAACAGAAGAATTGCTGAATGATTTATCATATGTTATGAAATCACCTACATGGAACAATAACAATATAAAAAAGTGGTATGATATGACATTTGTAGATTCAAGTGATTTTCTGGAAACACAGTCACAACAGCAGTTCTATTTATGTTTTAGAAAAGCTAAAACAACAGAATGTCTGAATAGACTAAAAAAGTATTTGTTAACAAAGCATACTATAATCTCAAAACTTCCTTCAAATGAAAGTAATGTTATCTATGGAAATGAAGAATTATATGATAAGAATATAAAACCCCTTACAAACAAGCAAATATTAATTGAAATAGAATCTTTACTATATAAAATAGATAAATCGCAATCTTAGATTAATGAATAATATTATTTATTTTTTAATAACAAGTATAGCATATGTCGTCAACATCATTGCCATTAATCATAGTAATTGATTTGGACGGAACGATAATAGGAGATATTACACCTCAAATAATGACGTATGAGTTGGTAAAAAACTTCAAGTTAGCTGGTTATAAATTTACACATGATTTAGTGGATTTGAGGTCCAAATTAAAGAATGGATTAGTACGTCCATATTTTGAAGCTTTTATATCAAGTATATCAAAAAATATTCCTGTTGAATTTTTTATTTATACAGCATCTGAAAAGAGTTGGGCTGAACTAGTTATTAGAAATATTGAGTTGACATATAACATTAAATTCAATAGACCAATCTTTGCTAGACAATACTGTGTATATAGTGAAAAAGACAGAGAATATAAGAAAAGTCTAAGTTTGATCCGCCCATCGATTTTAAAATTCTTAAAGCGAAAATATCATATTTCATATACAAAACATGATTTGGAAAAATCAATTATGATTATAGATAACACAAATGTTTATCATTCAAATGATCAAAAACATTTAATCATGTGTCCAACATATAATTATAAAGTTCCTGAAAATATAGTTTCATTTATTAAACATGACCAATACAAGAAACATCATTTAATTATAAACAATTCATTAAGTAAATACATCAGTCTTATTAATACTTCTGATTATATAACTTTTCAAAGAGATTTCTATAGATATTATTTATCGTTCATTGAAACTCAGATGAAAAACAATACAAGATATTCACAGGATAGATTTTGGTTATACTTGCGCGATATAATTATTTCAAAGAATATTCGTAAGTTTGATGATGTTTCATTGAAGTATATAAGAAATAAGATAGGTAATACACAAAGAACACAAAAGCCACAATCCTTCTTTTGATATAAGAATAAGTTAATTTACTAGGAAGTATAACAAAAATGATTATTATTAGTTTTGATATTGGAATAAAAAACTTAGCATATTCAATAATCCACTATAATATCACAAATAGTGAAATATGTAAATATGATATATTAAAATGCATTAAGCTTCAAGAATGGCATAAAATAGATTTACGTTCCAACAAGTATGATTTAGATAATATAACATGTAATCTTCTTGAAGTGTTAGATAATATTGCTTATAATGAGATTGAAGATATTTATAATGAAGATATTCATATTGTTATTGAAAATCAACCTGCATTAAAGTCTCCAACAATGAAGACTATTCAAATATTAATATATACATACTTTAATACCATCAAAAAATACAACAGTTTAACGTTGAAGACAAAGCTTATTTCTGCTAAAAGTAAATTGAAGTATATAGAAAGTTTTACTGAATTTACAGAATATATGAATAAGGAAGCAATAAAATATCAAGAAGATTATGATGAAGGTAGAATAAAAAGAATTCCTAAAGAAAAACAGGGTTATGCCAAAAATAAGAATGACTCTGTTCAATTTACAAGATGGTTGTTAAATAATACTATAGTTGATGATGAACCTCATAAAATAGAGTTGGAAACTATTCAAAAGAAAGATGATCTTTGTGATAGTTTTTTACAAGGTTTGTATTACATTACTAAATTATAGTTTGATATATAAGATATTTGAAAGTTAAAATATATAATATATACCATATGATTTTTATTGCGTTATAATTGATATAAAGTTTGTATTCTAACTAATTAATTACGGATAATGAGCACAGAACCAAGACTTAATTTATTCAATAAAGATTTAGGACTAGACTTGTTAATAAATAAAAAGAAAATTGGAAGTGATGGTGGGTCGGTTGCATCATTTGGTGGTAGTGGAGGAAGTGGTAGTGTAGTAGATATAAATAGTGATGCAGGAAGTGTTAAAAGTATTAATATTCAACCAAGTTTCATAGATGTAAAGGAACATATGCAACCACCTAACAGACCTCAACAATCTTTCAATGGATATGGAAACTCATTTGGATCTCCATTTGGAGATAATATGAACAATAGTCAATATACAGATGATAATGATGGTAGTAGTTATGGAGATGATTCGGGTGGTTCAGAGTTGACAAATGAAGAACAATATGGAACAAATGGAAATTATGGGAACAATCAAAACCAGTATAATGGTTTTCCAAGATATCAAAGTCAAATGACAGAAGAAGAAATTTTGAATGCTAAAAGAGAACTATTATATCAATTTGAGAGATTAGAAAGGAAAGGCACACAACTACCAAAGAAGTTTACAATGGCATCTAATCTAGAAGAAATGAGACTTGAATTAGACAGATTGAAACGGGATAGAGAAGTTGATCAAAGTGTCAAATTTCAAAGGAAAGTGATGATGACAGTAGTTACTGGTATGGAACTTCTTAACAACAAATTTGATCCTATTGGTGCACGATTAGATGGTTGGTCAGAGTCGATTAATGATAATATAGATGATTATGATGAAGTCTTTGAAGAGCTTCATGATAAATACAAAGGAAAAGCAAAGATGGCTCCTGAATTTAAATTGATGTTTATGCTTGGAGGGTCTGCTTTTATGTTTCATATGACAAATACAATGTTCAAAACACAAATGCCAGGAATGGAAGAAGTTCTGAAAAGAAATCCTGATTTGATGAGACAATTTGCGGCAGCTACTGCAAGTACAATGCAACAAAACACAGCACAATCTAATCCAATGATGAGTGGTCTCAGTGGTATGTTCTCAAATATGTTTGGTGGTGTACCTCAACAACCTCCTCAACAATCTTATCAACAAACAGCACCACAACAACGAACCAATATGAAAGGACCTACAAATGTAGATGATATTCTACGTGAACTTGAAAGAGAGAGTATGAATGATAGAGTAGAAATGATGAGCACTGTAACACAAAGTGATTTATCAGAATTAGGAGATGATGCAAGTATCAATGGTTTATTGATGAATAATAAAAGAGGTGGAAAAGGAAAACGTGGAATTACATTAGATATTTAATTTATTTTTATTCATGTTTGATTACTTATAATATGATGTAATTGAATGTTAATAATACTACTTATGACATCAACAAATACATATAATGCAACTCAATATACTAATGACAATAATGAAATAGAATTTGAGTTTACATCATCATCTATATATCATAATTTACATTATCTTAATTCAATTGAACAATTAATGAAAGATAGAGAAGAAATGTTGAAACATAAAGAGGCATTGACAGAAATAAATGGTATTGAGAATTTGAATGATTTATTGTTATATGGACTTTCTCAAGAAGAAGTACAAAATCTTAGTCATATAGATGAAACAGTTTCAAAAGGTAAAGAACTTTTATTAAAAACTCTTAAAGAGTATGAAGAATGTAGAAATGAAATTTATCAAATCAATAGAAAGATTCATCATACAGAGAAGGTCATTCGTAGCATTAAAGAACAACTTCATTATTTAGCAAACTTACATGAAGATTTTAGTATGATTAATGAAGACTTTTTGAATAAACTTGTAGAAAAACAAGAAACAATTATTACAGATTTGCAAACAGAAGCAGGTTTGTTGATATGTAATCGAGATAAATTAGAAGCAATTATAAGAAGTCTTGGTAAAACATATAATGTTATTAAGAATGCACCAATGCATCATACATGTCCAATATGTATAACTCGTGAAGTAGACACATACTTAGAACCTTGTGGTCATACTCTTTGTAGAGAATGTAATAGAAATACACATTGTCATATGTGTAGAATGAAAATAAGAACAAGTAAGAATATATATTATTCATAATTTGAATATGACTTATCCAGAACAATATTCACAAGTATCCCCATCGCATACAACTGTTTTGGGTTTTACTACAGGTGGTGTATCAACAACCTTCAAATTTGTTAATTTAACCATTGATGGGTCAACTGTAAACTTTTGTGCTTGGGCTTTAGCACGAGTTCGTAGGTAATAAATACCTGTTTTCAGTCCTTTTTGCCAAGAGTAAAAGTGCATACTTGAAAGTTTCTTGAAGTCAGGATCTTCAACAAACAAGTTAAGACTTTGCGATTGACACACAAAAGCACCACGATCTGCAGATTGATCAATCAATACTTTTTGACGGAGTTCCCAAGATGTTTTGTATAGAGCTTTGAGATAATTTGGAATTTCAGGAATAGATTGTACACTTCCATCTGTAATCATTAATTTATTTTTCATGTCCTTGTTCCAAAGACCAAGTTTTACCAAGTCTGCAATCAGATGCTTATTAACAATGATAAACTCGCCAGCCAATGTTCTACGTTTGTATAAGTTGGATGTGAATGGTTCAAAACATTCATTAAATCCAAGGATCTGTGAGGTTGATGCAGTTGGCATAGGAGCAAGTAGAAGGCTATTACGAATACCATGTTTCATAACATCCTTTTTTAGTTTATCCCAGTCATACATACCACTATCTGGTGTTACACCCCACATATCAAATTGGAAAATACCTTGCGATGCTGGAGAACCTTCAAATGTGCTGTATGCACCTGGATATTTTGTATTAATGATTTCATATTCATTCATCTTGATTTTTTCATCCAGTTCATCATATGTGATTTCCTCATTATTGTATTTAATGATATACTCTGCTCGTTTCTTACTGATTTCCATACTACTTTCCATTGCTCCGTGATAAATTGTTTCAAAGATATGTTTATTGAGTTGCATTGCTTCAGGACTATCAAATGGATATCTCATCAAAATGTAAGCATCTGCAAGACCTTGAACACCAATACCAATTGGTCTATGTTTAAGATTTGAACGGCGTGCTGTTTCAACTGGATAGAAGTTCACATCAATCACTTTATTGAGGTTCTTTGTGATGATTTTTGAAACTTCATGCAGTTTCTTGAAATTGAAAACTGGTTTATTATTCTCATCATATTCAATGTAAGTTGGAAGTGCAATGCTACTTAAATTGCATACAGCTGTTTCATCTGGAGACGAATACTCTAAAATCTCAACGCATAAATTAGACGATTTGATGGTGCCTAAATTCTTTTGATTACTCTTACTGTTAGCTGCATCCTTAAACAAAATATATGGTGTTCCTTGTTCAATCTGTGCTTGTAGCACCTGCCACCATAATTCTTGTGCACGAAGTTGTTTTTTATATCTACCTTCTTTTTCGTACTTTTCATATAACTTCACAAAGTCATCACCATATACATCACTTAATCCAGGACATTCATCAGGACACATCAAACTCCACATCATATCATTCTTAACACGTTCCATAAATAAGTCTGGTATCCATAGAGCATAGAACAGATCACGTGCCCTTTCTTCCTCATTACCATGGTTCTTCTTCATCTCAAGAAATGGTTCAATATCTGAATGCCAAGGTTCAAGATAAATAGCAATACTACCGTTCCTTTTACCAGAGTTATGAACCAATCCAAAACTTGCGACTGTATAATTATGATTATCCATCATATTGAAGTCATATACATCACCTTCATATTGCACTTTTTCAATGTCTCTAATACGCCCCCATATCATGGAATCATATGTAAAGAAACAATTGTGTTCCATTTCCATGTTAAACAAACCACAAGTCACTTCTGTTTTTGGAACTCTTACAACATACATCAATTTCTTTGTTTCAATATATTCTCTATTACCATTACTTCTTGTAATAAAATGACCGTGACCAATCTGATCCTTAACATGTCCTGAACACAAAGTCCCCATACGTAACATCAAGTATCTGAATGCGTGTGCTACTTGGTATGATGTAGAATGAAAATATAGTTCATTACCAATGTGTCCATCAGTTTCCATCAAACCATAAATAAGACTTAGTGTTTTCTCTTTAGGTAAATGTAGAAACTTTGGATGAATGTACTTCTCCTTGTTTTGGGAGTACAAGTCATAATATGCAATACCACATGTTTGATTAGACCATCCGATTGAATACACATCCTTATCAGTTTCTTTTGTTGTCCAATAATGAATTCCTTTGCTTGCAAGGTAATTTTCTACAAACATAGCTGTATTTTCTTTAGTTGTGTTGTTAAGATGTACTTTATACTCTAGTGATGACATTGTTTCATTTCTTGTATAAATAGAACCATCTCCAATCATAATTCCATAAAAACGACAAAAGTCTGCATCAAATGCATAATCACGTTCATATGTAGGAATTGGATATCCAACAAAATCATCTTTTGTTAGATATTTTGCCAACTTGAACTCTGGTTCAATAATTCCAGTTTGAAGACGATTCTTAATAACATTGAAATTCAACCCTTTTTGTTGTCCTGAAATAACATACATTTCATGTTCACCCGTTACCTTGATAGGTTCAAATGAAAACTTAGTCCTAACTTCAAAAAGTTCTTTATTTACTTTATTCACACTCACTCCATTCACTTTTTTAAAGCTTCCATCAATAGTGATTAAATAATCACTTTCATCCACTTCATCCATTCTTTTTGGACCATCTCTAGAGAATACCATTGTATCTGGTGTAAAACATTGATTGACATATCGTGCAGTGTTGTTATAGACACGCAACATTGGAACAATTCCATCAGATTGTCCATTGGTACCTCTAATGCGACTTCCTTTGCCACGAACATTATGAATATGAAGACCTATACCTCCAGCATATTTTGAAATCATTGCGCACTCTTCAAGTGTCTGAAAAATCGAACTAATCGCATCGTCCTTCATTGCAATTAGAAAACAACTTGACAATTGTGGTCTAGGTGTACCTGCATTAAACAAAGTTGGTGTTGCATGGGTGAAATATTTCTGCGACATTAAATCATAAGTATTTAGCGCTTCCTTAACATCATTTCCATGAATACCCAATGCAACACGCATAAATAATTGTTGAGGTCTCTCCACAACAACATTATTAACTTTTAACAAATATGCCCTTTCAAGAGTTTTAAACCCAAAATAATCAAACAAATAATCACGATCATATTTAAGATAACTATTTAGTTTTTCTTTGTTTTTCATCACAATTTCGTATACTTCATCACTAACCAACTGATTTTTCTCACCATGTATATCCACATTATTATATAATGTAGTAATGGTTTCACTAAATGATGGAGATGTATTTTTGTGATGGTTGGAAACAATGATACGTGCAGCAAGAGAACCATAATCAGGATGATCAGTAATCATTGAACTGCAAATATATGCAGCCAACTCATCCAATTCACTTGTCTTAACATTATCATAAATCCTACTACATACCTTCTGTGCAATGTCAAACACATTAACACTTAGGTTATCAGAAATCTTTTTGATGCGGTTCAAGACCTTGTCAAATGACACCTCCTCAGTCTCACCATTTCTCTTGATTACTCTCATCATTTCCATTGATTTCTTTCTTTCGTAGTATAGTATATTAAGAAAACTTTTATATGCTTTTTTTTCTACCTGAATTAATAAATGAACACAAAATCAATTTTGGTATTTTTCTTTATAGTCTTAATTATTTACATTACATTGACACCTTTTTCAGTTTCTTATCATAAGAAATGTATTTTGGAAGCATTTGCTGAACAACCACTGGACTTTGGTGTATTAAATAGATATGCTAAACGCGCTTTAGTATTCAAACCTCCACATACTCAAAGTCTTGCTTCACAAAGAGCTGAAAGTGTAAATAATTTAGCTTTTGATTCTACCGCTAACTGTAATACTACATCTATTCCTATAAATCTTAACAATGAAGCTCAATCACTTGTAAGTGAAAATAACATTCATTATAAACTATCATCATCATGTTTTTCTTTCAAAACTCAAAAATTACAAGATAACCAATTAGTTCTTGATATTAAATCATCACAAGATTGGTTCAAATATGTATACTTTATACTATTGAACCCATTGTTTGTTGAAATTAATAAAGATAATTACACAAATACATCTTATGCATATTATCCAAGTTATAAAACTATTCAACCAATTACAAACAAAGGTCATGGAGACTTTGCAGTTGCTAGTCCAACTTATGATGGTAGTGTTATTAACTTACAAATGTTAACAGGAAACCTATTCAATTACAGAGGTAATCAAACATATAAAAGTATCAGAAATCTTGATGTTGATAATGCCAATATCAATGTAAAAACGTATCATGTTCGTCCACATGATACTGTACAAACTGTTGGTAACAATATCAACTTTACTGTCGCACCTCAAAATGGAAAATACCTTGTTTCAAAAGAAACATACAGCACACTTCCCAAAAATGAAACAAATCAACCATTAATATTATTCTCAAAAACTATTGATAATTACTTTAATGATTTAGAAAACAGGAACAAATATCCAACTTTCACAACAACCTTTAAGTTAAACCTGAATGCCAATAGTTCTACAAGTAGTTTTAACAACACACAATTCATGATTTTAGAAATGTTTATGAATAATGCATTTGGTATCAATAATACTTGTAATACAAATGTAAGTTATCCCCCACAATTTGCTAAGAATGGCAATATATTCTCTATGACTATGCAATATCCACAGAATAATAGTAATCAATTAATAAAATTGAAAATGGGTACAAGCGTTGGTGGTTGTTTGTTCAAATCATCTTCTATTGAGTTATCATTACCATATTTTCCAGATACTAAAACTGATGCAACATGTATTGTTACATTTTCACCTTACACAATTGACTTTTTAGCATACTGGGTGAACCCCAACTTAGACAAAAAAAGTAATTTTGAATTTATTTATCAACAAAACATTGATTATAATGATAGTAATGACTTTTCAAAACTGTTTACAGGAAGAATTCAAGATGCAAATATTAAACTTGCAGATATTCTTCTTAACACTGATACGTCTGTAATACCAATTGTCAATCAAGTATCACTTGGGCATAAAAACATGGCTGAAATACTATACAAAGCTATTCATCAGGGTCAATAATAAAGCTATAACCCATTACTTTACTTTTAGGTTCTTTAACAATAGTATCATCTCTTATAGATTTCCTATCATTGCAACTAATTTCTCCAATATCTATTGTTTTTAATACTTCAATGTTATATCTTTCAATATTTCCTCTGTAATATAGAATTTTATCCCATACTTCCTTTAGTTCTTTCAGCTTGTCATCAACAAATTGTTTATCCAATGATACACGTTTTAAATTATATGTGTGAAGATACCAAAACTTAATATCTATAAATTCTTCATTTGTATGAATATCAATCCATTCCTTTATCTCATCAAGAGTTACATCATTTTTATTTCCCATTATAATTTTACTATAAATGTAATTGCTATTTCCAGAACTTGAAGATAGTTCAATTATTATCCCTTTAATTCTATCATCTTTAAAAGAGTTATAGAATTCATCAATTGTACCAAACAAATGAAATTGACACTCGAAATAATCACATTCTGTTAGTTCACAGACTTCAAGTTGTCCTTGTATTTGATAATAGTACTGTTTAGGAACATCTCCACCATTTTCTACCTTCCTCTTGTATGGACATTTAATCTCCAGCATAATTCCAGTTTCACTAATACCATCAGGAG
>JACCDW010220092.1_pt1 | contig 13275 bp, 12 predicted proteins | sample 7449781 | NCBI WGS metagenome assembly JACCDW01 (sample SAMN15323449, study PRJNA562643) | freshwater metagenome | isolation source: river surface water | place: USA:Blue River Watershed | collected 2017-08-18 | reverse complement strand
TGCTCTGATTCCTAAACTTCCTGAAGATTGGGACATGTGGCTTCTTGGAACCCACGCATGGGCGTTTTCAGGATCTCCCTTGACAGCCAATAAGGCAGGATGGTGGAAGGTTCGTAATTTTACAGGGGCGCACGCCTATGTATTGTCACGTCGCGGGGCTGAGATTTTACTACAGCAGCCCTTTCCGATTGAGACCCATATCGAATACTATATTACTGGATGTGCTGCCCTCAAAGGTCTTCGCATTGTAAAACACTGGGCGTTGCGTATGACGTATGCCATGGAGCAATCCGAGGAAAACGATTCCGATACGTTTGATGGACGCAAAGCTTGCCCCGTCTGTTACATTCCAGACGACTATCCATCCCATGGTGTCTACATATCCCATCATGCCTTGGTTGGTGCATTTGCACTTGCACTTGTTACAGTGGGTGGACTTTTAGGATATAGTCATCGTCGCTCGTAAAAAATTGGTTGGTCTGAAAATCAACAAGAGGATAGATTGCATACAATGGATCCTCTTGGTGATAGTCTTAGCAAGGTGGAGATTCTGGAGGTTATGGGGAATGACCTTACGGTTGTCAATGCGGCACGTGTAAGCTTCCATAAGGAATCAAAGGAAATGTGTGAAGCGGATGCGAAACTGATTCGGTACCTTGCAAAGCATAAGCACGTAACTCCCTTCTTTCATCCTCAGATTCGCCTCCGTATTAAGATGCCCATCTTTGTAGCTCGTGAATGGTATCGCCACCAGATTGGCTTTGCGCGCAATGAAGTCTCACGTCGCTACGTAGACTTTGAGCCTGAAGTCTATGCGCCTAAGGAACTTCGTGCTCGTGATCCGAAGCTCAAGCAGGGTTCCAAGCCAGAGTCTGTGGAGAATAATAATCGGCTTGCCCTAGCTATGTCAGTATCACTGAACTCTCAGTGTCTAATGTATAATATACTTCTGAATGAAAATGTAGCCCCTGAAGTGGCTCGCATGGTGCTACCGCAGAGCATGTATACTGAGTTTATTGAGACTGGTTCTCTAGCGGCCTATGCACGTCTCTGCCAGCTTCGTCTCGACCCCACGGCACAGAAGGAAATTCAGCAATACGCGGAAGCCGTAAGTAAGCTTCTGCAGGACAAGTTTCCTGTATCCTGGGCCGCCCTGATGGCGGAACCTGCGTAACCTGAATTGTCCTGAAAAATTGGCATCTTTTTCACTGAAATTTCGAAGCAACTACTCTAGCAGAAATGGGGTGCCAAAAGCGCATTACCTATCCAGCCCTTGCTGTAAAATTTGGAGATGGAAAGCACAGATTTTACCTAGAATCTGTCTGTGCGGCTTCCGTTGGAGACGGACAGAAACTGTGTGGGGAATGCCTGAATAAAGTTGCTCAGACAAAAACTCAGGATAGCCATACGTTTCCTCATGGTCTTGTGTCAGGACCCTATACAAAAGAGAGTCATATCTTTGACAGCGACTGGTACAAGGCAAAAGTGGCCACTTATGGACCACCAGCTGCTGAAACTCTAGAGATTGCAATGCAAGCCCAAGGGTTGGCACGTTCTGGAAAGGGGATTCGAAAGCCTGAGGATGTTGCATCCATGGCTCCAGTCACACCTATTTCAGAGCCTGAAAAGCCAAAACCGAAGCGCGGTGGTAGACAGAAGGCCGAATCGGATGATGCGAAACCCAAGGAGAAAAAGGTCTCGAAGCCTCGTGCTCCGAAAAAGGTGCAGACACCAGCGCCAGTACTGGGTTCCAACACCACTCCAGAATCAACAAATGTTCTTGTACAAATTCAGTCTGTACCTCTCGATGCACCCGTTGAAACCATGGATGACCCAATTCCTGTAAGTGATGTTATTCGAGTTGTTCTGCGACCTTTCAGTCATAACAATGTTAGGTACTGGCGAGATGGTGAGCGTGATAAGGTGTATAAGAGGTCTGCAGATGGTAAGAGAGGACCCTATGTAGGCCGCTGGTGTCGCCAGACACAAACTCTTGTAACGGATGCTCCTGATTCAGACCAAGAGTAACTTCACCGCGTTTATTTGCCTAAAGAGATTCTCCGAAGACAGAGTGGGGGCAGCAAGGCACAAGCGCGCGCACTAGGGCTGTGAGGTGGATGGTTGAACCGTTTGTTTGAACTGGCGAACAACATGTTCACCCATCATATATCCAGATTGCCCCCCTGGACCCTCACTTTATATCTTGTTTTTGTATGTGTTGCTCTAGGCACAGGATGTTCTGCAGAACGAAACCAGAAAAAAGAAAACAAAAGACAGTCGCAGCGGGGTTTTGAGTGGTTTGTTAGCGTGTACAGAGATTGTAACTAGGTAAGTGTTGCGGGAGATTGTCTGAAGAGCCTGTTTGGACTATCGATGAACGCAAAGGACGCAGAAGGCAGTTAAGGTCCCTTAGCTCAGTTGGTTTAGAGCATTCGGCTGTTAGATTTCTTATAGAATTCTATAAGGCAGATTACCGGAAAGTCGTCGGTTCGACTCCGACAGGGACCGCTCCTTTGTTCTAGGATTCCTAGAACAAACGAACGGTAGCGCTACTGCAAATCTGCAGTACAGGGACCGCTTATTTCCTTTTTTATAAAGAAAGAAAATAAGTGTATGTAACAGAATGAAGTGGTTTTATCTTGCTGCGCTGTTTGTGTTGCTCAGCCCTGGCGTAATTCTAACATTACCCCCTGGATCGAAGGGTATCTTCTATTCCGGCCAAACGAGTGTTGCTGCCGCTATTGTGCACGCGCTTGTTTTTGTTCTTGTTGTCTGCTACTTGAAGAAGTACCTCGTTGAGGGTTTCGAGCAGAGTGAGGAGGGTCCTGCGATGGGTACGACGATGTGCCCTGCTGGCACAGTTCGTGTCGCGGGTGAGTGCCGTTCTACATGCCTAGAGGGTAAGTACAACTATGGTCAGAAGAACTGCTATTAGATTGATAGATTAGGAATGAACTCTGACACAGGGAGTGTCTTGGGAATCATTAGCATTCTTGTATCAGTAGGCGGAGCCATTTATGCTGCAATCAATCATAAACGACTCCGTTGCAAGTGCTGTGGAAAAGATTTAGAGGTTCAAGTGGACGTGGATTCTACAGAAGCTCGTAAATCAGGACATTTTGAGAAAGTGGATGGCAAAGCGCAAAAGCATGAGGAGGAATCTGTTCAGAATGACATAGTCTATCCGCCTCGACGTGCTGCACGTGTGCTTCCTGCGTAAACTTCTCAACATACAAAGACTGTATTCTAAGTGGGATGATTATCTCCGAACTACAGCATGGCCTAGAGGGAAGGCGCTGGGCTCATAACCCAGAGATCCGTGGATCGAAACCACGTGCTGTAATTTCTTTGAATCCATAATCTATGGTTTTAAAGAAAATTGATAGTTTAGTTTGTAAGGAAGTTGGCAACACAATGAGTCGATTTCTCAAATCGGTCGAGGTTGACCCATCGACTACACCCTCTCTCAAACTCGCTAATAATCGTACCTATCGCTTCTGGCATTTCCATACGGATACATCCCGCGCAGGTCCAACCTCTTTGCAAGCCTGGAAATTCTGGGACCGAACTCCTCGCATTCTTCGTCGCCAGATTCCCAAACCGCCTCCGCACTACCAGATTAGTCCTCAGTGGAAAGCAACGCAGGTGGAACGAGCCGAAGCAAATATACGGGTTGTAAAACAGATTGAAGAATTCTTCTGCAAGCACTATAAAACACGTACAGGGTTCACCTATACTCCCGAAAGTGTAAATTGGTTTCATCTTCTTATTGACCCCCAAGTTATGGTTCTTCTCCTTCGAAATCCTGAAGGAGATGTGTGCGGATGTGTTGCAAGTCTTCCTGAAAAGGGTCAGTTTGGATTTACCAATCAAACGACTGATTCACCGTCTCTTCGTCGACTGCAATATCTCTGCATTCATCCTCTACTGAAAAAACGAGGTCTTGCTGGATGGATGCTTGCATGGCTAGATCATCATACAGCGAAAGAATTTGGACCTTCAGTGCATTATACATGGTCCTTTCTCAAGCGGCATACACCTCTTCGCGGCGTAGCATCTCTCTGCACGGTTCATTGGTGGAAACGAACGTATAAGTCTGAGAGTCTTCGGTCCTATGAAGCGGAGGCTTGTTATGAGATTTCAGCACAGGCTGCGCAGAACGTGATTCTTGAAATCATTACAAATAACCGCGCAGAACGTCCTCTGTGTCTTGGTCAAACCTTTGACCTTCACTATCTTTCGTCTGTGCAACAAATTCGTTGGTGGAGGTATGACCTCGAGGAAACAGTGGGATGCTCAGCCCTTGTAGGACTTCAGAAAACACATCTGAGTCTCAACGGAAAGCCTGTATGGGTTGTAGTCTACTGTGGATATGTACGAGGTCGACCTGGAAATCCCCACGATATGAGCATGCCCTTCTGGGATGAGAGTGAAGAAAATCAGGACTATCCCAAACATGCAATCGATATGGCATGTGTGGCATGTGGCTGTACCACAGTTCTTGTCAATGACCTTCCCGCTTGCTATGGGGGTGGGTACGAACCTAGACGGTGGAAAGGTTGGAGTGCACTCGACGAGAAAAGTAACTTCTATATGTACAATTGGATGCCGCCGAATTTCAACATATTCAATATGCTATGGGTTGGGTCTATGCTTTAAGAGCGACGGCGAGAAGGAGCCTTGCGACGACGTGTAGGAGCCTTGCGACGAGCAGATACCTTAGACTTGGACTTGGCTACACATGACTTTTTTCCTTTGCGCGTTGACCGTTTTTTGTACTTGCGACGACGGCCACCATGCAGTTGATTTTCATTTTCATTTTCTTCTTCTGCAGCTTCTGCAAGTTGCTCCTGCCAATTTGCCCACTCTTGAGCAGCATTGTACCCAGGAGGATATCCAAATTGAGAGGCTTGACTCCAGCGAAAGCTATTTACAGAACTCGCATTGTTATTATTCACATTAGCATTACCATTCAAGTTATTCTCTTCACTAGCATTACCATTCAAATTGGTATTTGGATTATTATTCAGATTATTTAGATAACTCAGATTATTCGATGGATTGTTTGGATTGTTATTGTTAGTAACACTATTATTGCTGTTACTATTGCTAGTACTATTGCTATTATTACTATTATTTGGATTTATATTCACCATCGTTCCTACTTCTTCCTAAAGAATTCAGTCGGAGACCAGGTAGAGAAATGTTCGGCCGTCTTCTTCAGCTCTTCACATTTGTCGGTATAGCTACTGCCTCCATCAAGGATTGCTCTAATGGCGCTTCCCTTCTGCAAGTTACAGACCTTGCCCTATCACCAGACCCTCCCGTTCGTGGTCAAGTCCTTGATATGACTGTCAAGTTTAACAATCCAGGTGCCGAGGTTACAGATGGTACAGTTACAACCTCTGTAACTCTCAACTATATCCCTTTTCAACCGACTGTTGAGGCGCTTTGTACAAATACGCAATGCCCTTTAGTGTCAGGTGCAAATGACCGCAGTACAAGTTCTACTTGGCCCGACAATGTAAGTGGAAGTCTTACAAGCAAGATTGAATGGACTGCAGTGGATGGCACACAACTCCTCTGCATTCAAATCAATGCTAAGATTGCCGAAGCGAAAGGTCTCCGCCGTCAACACAATCAAACAGATGCAGACGCTGTTGCTACTGTACTTAGATTGAACGCACCCCTGCCTTTTGACTATGAATCGCCCGGTTCCATCGGACCCTTCTATGCACCAGTCTGTGAACGCTCAAAGGAAGTTGTTGTATGGTCAAACCAAACAAACGCACTGGCGCCCGCGGCCTTCTAGGAACCCCGGACGCAACGACCAACAGAAACCGCAGTTGACTGTACGCATTTGTGCGTTTAAAGACATTCCGATAATACATAGCATAAGGGTATAAGATGTCTGCCACTGCCTCTGTTGATAATGTTGAGCTGAGCCTTGTTGAGCGTATTACGAAGCTGGAGGAGGGTCTGAAGGACCTGAAGCGTGCGGCCCGCCAGGAGCTGAAGGCCCGCCGCCGTCGTCGTGGCCCGCGTGTCAATGCCAATGGTGAGAAGGTTGCGAAGGGCGAGACGCCCCAGCAGCTCCAGGCCTGGCACGAGGAGGTCCGCAAGGTCTGGGATGAGATGCGCAAGACGGATGGTAAGACGCCGTACAAGCGTGCCGTTGCTGAGGCCTCTGCGCGCCGCAAGGGTGGTGCGGTCCCTGCGGCTGCGCCCGTAGCCGAGAAGAAGGTTGCCAAGAAGGCCGCGAAGGCTGAGGTTGCCGCTGTCCCTGCGGCCAACACGGTCGTTGCTGCGGAGGCGCCGAAGAAGCGTGGCCCGAAGGCGACGAAGGCTTAAGCTTCTTGTCTTAGCGGAGTTCCCATAGACTAAACGAAAACAAAACAAAAGAAAAAACACTTCTTGCTTCTTCTATTGTAATAGTGGAAACAAGCATTTAGAAAAATTGAATTTGAAGTTTGGCACCTAGACCGACAGTCTAATTACCATGCAACCTACACAAAGTCTTCGTGTTCGGCAGATTCTCTCTGCGACCGATCCTATTACAAGGACAGCACTCTTAAAGTTGTTGCCTCCCAAACTCACTGTTCCAAATCTAACCACACAACCATACCCAACTGCAATTCTCAGCCACTTTCCCAAATCAGACCAGTACAGTCTGCTCGGTTGTCTGGCAGAAGAGCTCCTTCAGAAGCCACTATCCAAACTGACACCAAAGGCAATTTGCTCCGCCCTCCGCCGATATGCACCTTCTGCAACAGACGGTAAACTTCTTCTTACTGCAAATGACCCCACAACCCTCCGCTTTCTATCCTCTCTGCAAACGACGCGAAAGGCGCTAGATGCAGTCATCACCGAGCCTCTTCAATACAATCAGGTGCTTCAATATGATGCAGTCCAAGGACATCCTGATGGCCTCACATCGACACAGGTCTTTGAAGTTAAACTTACTGGCTACCTGAAGGGAGGTTGGCAAGACTTTCTTCTCCAAACCTTTGCCTACGCAGCGCTTCAGCCAGCTGTTCAGGACATCTACATTGTACTTCCCCTCCAAGAGCACGTCTGGCATGTATCTGTTTCCACCTGGAAGCATCGTGATGACTTTCGAACTCTGCTCAACGCGGCATCCAAGGCGCTTCAGTACGACCCTATGAAATGCATTCAGAAATCGAATGACCTTCAAAGTCTTCACTCGATTGGCTGCCATATCCAAAAGAAAAAAACACTCGTGGAGACTGTTCGTGGACTTCCAGACCCCACACGGCCATATCAAATCTTTCTGGGAAATCCCCAGAGCAGTCATCTGAGCATTTCAGATTCTGAGCTTGCTGCAACATCTGAAATGATTGCTGCAACCGGTGCATCTATCTTTGTGCACACTCCGTATATTCTGAATCTGTGTGCTCCTGTTGCTGAGGACTCTTGGAACAGTAAGCTCTTCCAAAAGTACGTACAGTACTCTGTTGCCATGGGTGCAAAAGGTGTTGTTATTCATGTGGGAAAATCTACGAAACTACCTCTTGAGGAAGCCATGAACAATATGACAAATGCGCTCAAGCGCGCTCTCGAGTTTGCAACTCCAGAGTGTCCTGTTCTTCTGGAGACCCCTGCAGGACAGGGTACTGAAACGCTTAAAGATATGGATGCATTCATCGCCTATGTGCTGAGTTTTAACGACGAACGTCTTCGTATTTGTCTCGACACTTGCCATGTCTTTGCATGCGGATATCAGCCCATTGAGTGTATTCAGAAAATGCTGATGCACAAGACTCTTCTGAAGCTTGTGCATTATAACGATAGCCAAGATACATGTGGCTCCTGCAAAGACCGCCATGCCTTGGTGGGTACAGGACATATTGGGTTTGAAGCAATGAAACAGATTGCAGAGTTGTGTACAAGTGTCCATCTGCCCATGGTCATTGAATAATCCGCTTAGTGCAAGGTGAAGAGATACTGCAGTTGATGAAGCTCTCCCAGCATTTCATCACGAAGATTGAACAGGTCTGTGTCATTTGGCTTCAAATGTTTTACAAGGGAAGATTGAAGTGCCTTTATACATTGACCTATAAACACACTGATTTTGGCTTCGGATAAATTGGCAACCTTGACTGTATTTGTCTTGGCTGTCATCTTCGGGCGACCATATTTTCCCATGTAGACTTCTACATATTTATCAATATGCTCATCCAATGCATCAATTACGCTATCGGTTGCCTTGTGACGGCTGTAGGATTTCGTCTGCCAATGATAAAGTTTGATTTGCTCACGCATGGTAAAGAAAAACTGTACGTCAGCTGCACTCATGTCCTCTATTGTGTGGCTGGAATTCGTACATGCACTCCAGCACGGTCAAAGGCTTGTTGTAATGGTAGTGTTGCAAAGCCAGTAAACTGTTTAGAATAATATACGGGAGTTACAACAAGCTGGTCTCTATGCGTATCAACCTGTAAAGCTGACCAAATAGCATCCGAAATCTCTTGACACTCTTTACGTTTATGGAATCGCACGATAAGATTCGTATCAAAGAGGCCAAACTGTTTGGGCATATTTGTAGACTGCAACCGTGTTCGTACGGCCGCGACATGTTCAGGTGTATCTCGTTTTCCTTCGAGGACAGCTTTGCATTCATCCCATACACAGGTTCGAATGTCATGACGACGGTGAATGATTGCAATCTTCGATGTATAAGCCTGTGAAATCCATTGCGGAAGAAGAGTATAACTAGCAGCATTTGGCGCCAAGTAGGCATCCATCCACACAGCTACGTCATAGTCCTCCAAGAGGGTATGACTGTTCCATTTTACATACTTTGCTTGAAGGATTGCATTCTTTTGTTGGATTGGCATATAGAGAATTGTCCATCCGTTTGCTTTCAAATCCATTTGATTGGTAAAACAAATGGCATCCCATCCTGGGGGTGGCTTACTCTCTGCAAGTGTATCTATAGCTTGTCCTGGTTCCGCAAACACCGCTGTATACAAGCATTTTGTCAGACTCTTGTAAATAGTAGCAGAATTTCCTTGATTTGGTATTGTTGAAGGTGTTTTTTGTACATTTGAGGTTGATGTCTGTGAAATTTTTTGATTCAAGTACTTGATTCGTTGTTTATCTGAATCCAATTGTAAATAAATTGTATCTAGCTTCTTTGAATATTCTTCCAATTTCTGAGTAATTTCAGTATTTCTGCGCTGCATCCATTCATTTTGTGAGAGTCGCAACTTGGATTCCACAGCAGAGACGAATTGCTGAATAACATCCTCTGATAGCAATTTATCGACTTGACGCTGTTGTAGCTTTGTAACCTGAATAGCAGACTGAATTTGTTGTGTGAGCTCTACAACCCGTGTGGATACATAGATTGATTTATCCTCTGTCCAGCTCTGGAATTTATCTTCCAACGCCTTTTGCAGACTGCTATACTGCTCTTTCCATTGGTCTTCATACCGCTTTCGCTTTTCCAATGCAGTACCGAGTTCATCCTCCAATGTAAAGGTCCTAGATTGCAGAGATGTAAGAATTGCCTCTGTTTGTCCATAGGCTGCATCAAATGCCTTTTCACGTTCCTTTAACCATTTTGCACATGAAGCGGCAACTTGCTGTTGTGCTTGATTTGCTTTGCTATCCAACTCCTTGATATGAGCTTGCGTCTGTTCAAGTTCCTGATACAAGTCTGTTTGTCGTTCTTGTGCGGCTTCCGTCTGTCGTTTCAGATGCGCTTCCAGTTGCGAGTATTGCTGACCCAGCACCTTATAGCGCTGTTCTTGCTCTGCAAGACGGTCCTCATAGGCTTGAAACCTTGCTGAAAGTGCTGCGCCCTGCAGTTCCTGTTTGATGTCCGCAACGGCCTCCAAAACCATCTGTCGTAACTGCTGGCTTTGTCCCTCATAACTTGAAACCTTGGCTTGAAGTTGCTCCTGCGCGGATTGAATAGAAGACCGTAGCGTAGTTGCAAGCCCTTGCTCAAGTACTTTCATATGCTCCTGGAGCATTTCAGGACCATATTGTGTCCTGACTTCCTTTTCGAGAAGAGTTAAGAGACTCTGTACACCCTTGAGTTTTGTTTCAACTTGCTCCTCTTGCTGTTTTTGAGCATTTCGAAGTTCTTTGAGGACGGTCTCTTGATGGGTAGTTGCATTCGATACGAGTGCTGTCTCTAAGGTTTTCCAGCGCTGCTCTGTAAAACGACTTTCTAAGTCAACACCTAGACTCTCAAGTTTTGATTTCAGGGAAAACACATTAATTTGTGTTTCGCGTGTAAAACTCTCAATGCGATGAATATCTTTCATAAACTGTAAAAGTTCTTCTTCAGAGGCACGAGTTGCAAGACGCTCTTCAATTTCAGTCCTGAAATTGGCGTGGAGCTGTGTAACAAGGGCCTCCACAAGCTTCTTGGGGTCTGTCCCACGAAATTGCTGAAATTCAGAGTCCAAGAGACGGAGAGTCGCTTCTAGTTTTGCAAGAGGTGCGGCTTCTTCCGTTTGTCGAAACATCGTACGATGACCTTTAGAGGCGAATTGAAAAAGTTGTTTTTCTAGATTTTCAAGACGGGCTTGAAGAAGGTTTGGATCCAACTGTGGGGTGTCCGTCATCCTAATTACTCTTTATGACCTCGACCGCGTCCACGGGCCGCACCTCGACCACGACCACGACCACGACCACGACCACGGCCACGCGCAGAGAACTCACCCGAGGATTCCTGTGCAGAACCAGCAGGCCTTGCAGAGCTGAAAGCATTTCCTCGGGCTTTTGCTTTCAAGCCCGCTTGAAAGAGTTCTAGGAGCGTTTGTTCTGTTACAGTCTCTAGGTCAATGGTGTCTGGTACACTCACAAATTTGCGGGCAGGACCTGTCACAGACGGTTTGAACATATAGAGTCCATAAGGTCCCTTTCGGATTTCAAAGGCTCCAATGACTTTTCCAGTAGCTGCAGCTGTAGTTGTAAGCTTCTCCTGAATCTGTTGAAGCGTATCCGTTGCTGCAATACTAACCGTTTTTCCGTTCCATTCCACGTAGGGGCCAAACTTACCAACCTTTTTAATGATAGAACAACCCTCGTGTTCACCAAGAGTCTGGCCCGCCTTTTCAGTTGCTTTGGATGCTGCAAAGGCTTGGGCAGCCTCTTCCGTAAGGTCAGCAAAGGGAACTGCCGTTGGCCAGCCATAAAAGACAGTATTCTCTTTGATGCCTTGCGGGTCTTCACGAAGAAGCAGTGGTCCTTTCTTGGTCATCACGGCCTTGAGACCGTCTGCAAACTCTCGCTTGTGGGAAGAGGTAGTTGTACCCCCAGTTGACTTGGCTGCTTTGAGAGTTAGATACCGCTCCTTGTAAGCAGTCCACGTATCACGAAGGACCTGCTTGAACGGTTCCTGACCTTCTGCAATGCGGTCAAGGCGGCTTTCCATCTGACTCGTAAAGGTGTAGGCAAAGAGGTCATCAAAGTGGGAGAGCAAATAGTGGAGTACTGTACGACCTAGCTCCGTAGGAACAAGACGGTCTTTTTCAGTTCCAACTTTTTGCGTTGTGAATTGCTCTTCAGGAGGCCATGTATTAGGCTCAGGGAGTAGAAGCTTCTTGACTTCCACCTGTCGACCTTCTACCGTTTTCGTTTCCACATAGGTCTTATCGACAATCGTACTAATCAGGGAGGCAAAGGTGGAAGGACGGCCAATTCCACGTTGTTCGAGTTCACGTACAAGAGAGGCTTCTGTGTAGCGTGCAGGGGCTTTAGTCTCGTGGGGATCCGCTTGGAGAGTTTTCCACTGAAGTTGCTGGCCTGGCTTGAGATTATTGAGAGCCGTCCACGTGGCAGTTTCTGTATCTTCCTCTGCATCTCCATCTGTCGTATCCTTCGTAGCAGCACGGCGCCAGCCCGCAAAGGTTGTTTTACGAGCCGTAGCACGCCACTGAAAGTCATTCTGGTCATCCCCATCGGCTACAAAGGTGATGGTTCGTTGGTCGCCCTTCACGGGTGCCATTACACTTTGTACAGAGCGAAGCCAAATAAGGGTGTAAATCTTTCGGTCGACTGCATTCCAATCCTCGTCGGCTGGAAGGTCTGTGACTTCAAAGTGCGTTGGCCGAATAGCCTCATGGGCATCCTGTGTCTTGGGGTCATCCGCAGTCTTCTTTGTCTTTCCCTTCTTCGGCACTTCATTCGGTACATCACCTTTCTTAGTATACTCAACACCGTAGCGCGTTGTTACAAGAGCTTGTGCAGCCTTATAGGCCTCTTCAGAGAGAACAGCCTTGTCCGTTCGCATATAGGTAATGTGTCCTGCCTCATACAGTCGCTGAGCGGTCGACATGGTCTTTTTCGGAGCCGACCTGAAGAGTGTGGAAGCTTGCTGTTGAAGGGTGCTTGTAATGAGAGGAAGAGGTGCAGCTTCGGACCATGGCTTTGTCTCTGCCGTCAGGACTGTTCCAGTTGGTTGGTCATGGTGGATATCCAGATAGGTTGTTGCATTCTCTTCATCTTCGAGTTCATCTGTGAGATGGGCGGGCCAAACCGTCTGTGTACCTGCAGCCCAAGTGCCGTGTACTTTCCAAGACGATGCACTCTTAAAATCTTCAATTTCTTGTTCCCGTTCCACGACAAGTCGCAGAGCAGGTGTCTGGCATCGTCCTGCCGAAAGAGTCGGTCCAACGGCTTTCCACAGAAGCGGACTCATCGTAAATCCAATCATCATGTCCAGAATCGCTCGTGCTTCCGCTGCATGCACTTTCTCCATATCCAGTCGTCGAGGCGCTGCCACAGCTGCCTTCACAGCAGATTCTGTAATTTCGTGAAAGACTGCACGAGGAGTGGTTGCAGGGTCTAGTTTCAGTAGAAGTGCGACACTATAGGCAATGAGTTCTCCTTCACGGTCATCGTCCGCTGCAAGATAAATTGTAGAAGCAGACTTTGCGGCATCTTTGAGCTGAGAGAGTGCCTTTGCTTTCTCCTTACTCATAAACTCCCATTTGGCATCGAAATCACGGTCCAGACCAACTGCATCAAGGTCCTCTGTGAGTTTACGAATATGGCCGAGGCTAGCAATGACTTTCCAGCCTTGACCCAGGAATCCCTGAATCTTGGAACATTTTGCAGGGGATTCTACAATTACGAGATTGGTCATTGTGTTTGTTGTCTACTAGACAGACTAGACAAGGAATCAATTTTTCAGCACGTTGTATGTATAAATAAATACAGTTAAGGTAGAATTACTATTTTCTCTAATATCGTTAAGAAAATGGAAAAGACTAATACACAACCCCGACGATTTAC
>JACCDW011679356.1_pt1 | contig 13276 bp, 13 predicted proteins | sample 7449781 | NCBI WGS metagenome assembly JACCDW01 (sample SAMN15323449, study PRJNA562643) | freshwater metagenome | isolation source: river surface water | place: USA:Blue River Watershed | collected 2017-08-18 | reverse complement strand
CAAGACAAAAAGTATTTCCGTCACACGACTTACCTAGGCGGTATTCGCGAAACGAACTTTGCAAAGTTGCAAGAGCGTTTTCCGGGCCGTGCAATTCAGAAGGCCGTTAAGGGCATGTTGCCCAAGGGTCCTTTGGGTTACGCGATGATTAAAAAGCTGAAGGTCTATGCTGGTGCTGAGCACCCGCACTCTGCCCAACAGCCACAGACCCTCGAATTTTAAGGACAGGCCATGATCGGTAATTGGAATTACGGAACCGGCCGCCGCAAGACTTCGGTGGCCCGTGTCTTCATGAAAAAAGGTGCAGGCAAAATCGTCGTGAACGGTAAACCCGTTGACGAGTATTTCGCTCGCGAAACAGGCCGTATGGTCGTGCGTCAGCCACTCGAGCTGACCGGACACACCGGTTCATTTGATTTTCATATCAACGTGCACGGCGGCGGCGAGAGCGGTCAGGCCGGTGCGGTGCGTCACGGTATCACCCGTGCGCTGATTGATTACGATGCAACGCTTAAGCCAACCCTGTCGAAAGCTGGTTTGGTTACGCGTGATGCCCGTGAAGTCGAACGAAAGAAAGTCGGTTTCCACAAGGCGCGTCGTCGCAAGCAGTTCAGCAAGCGATAAGCAGCACTGCCAGGGACCGCAACAGCGGGCCCTATGCAAACGGGCCGCGCAAGCGGCCTGTTTTTTTTACGGAACCGCATCTGCGTGGGATAATTATTCATTACCTCAGCAAACATCATGGCGAATTAATCATGGCAAACATTTCAGCGCAACGCATCAAAGTTGGTATTGTTGGCGGCACCGGATATACCGGGGTCGAGTTGCTGCGCATGCTTGCTCAGCATCCCGGTGTTGAGCTGACAGCGATCACTTCGCGCAAAGAAGATGGCATGCCTGTCGCCGAGATGTTTCCCAATTTACGCGGGCACGTAAAGCTTGCATTTTCAACGCCAGAAAAAGCACCCCTGACGGGTTGTGACGTTGTGTTTTTTGCGACACCACATGGTGTGGCGATGAGCCAGGCTAAAGAGTTGTTGGCTGCCGGAGTGCGCTTGATTGATCTTGCATCGGACTTTCGCTTAAAAGACATCAAGACATTCGAGCACTGGTACAAAATTCCTCATACATGCCCTGACGTGTTGGAGGAGGCGGTGTACGGTTTAGTCGAGCTTAATCGCCCTGCGCTTGCTAAAGCGCGTGTAGTTGGGAATCCCGGTTGTTACCCAACCACGATTTTATTGGGACTTGCGCCTTTGCTTGGTGGCAAACCGCTGATCGACACAAGCGACATCATTGCAGACTCAAAGTCTGGCGTCAGCGGTGCAGGGCGTAAGGCAGAGGTCGGTAGCTTATTCTCAGAGGCTAGCGATAATTTCAAGGCTTACGGTGTGGCGGGTCATCGTCATCATCCAGAGATCAAAGCGCAACTGGACCAGTTGGCAGGGCATTCTGTGGGCCTGACGTTTGTGCCACACCTTGTGCCCATGATTCGGGGCATGCTCAGTACGATTTACGTGCGCATTCTGCCTGAAGCGCGGGATACAGACTTCCAAACTCTTTTTGAGCAGCGTTATGCCAACGAAGCTTTTGTGGATGTTTTGCCGGCAGGTAGTTTGCCTGACACGCGTTCGGTCCGTGCATCCAATACCTTGCGGATCGCATTGCATCGTCCTGGTAACGGAGATCGTCTGATTATTCTGGTTGTGCAAGATAACTTGGTGAAAGGCGCTGCCGGTCAAGCCATACAAAATATGAACTTGATGTTCGGCTTACCTGAAAGTATGGGCCTGAATCAAGTGGCGATTCTTCCTTAACGCATGCTAAAGAGCGCGGGTCGAACGTTCGTTTTCTGGAGTGCTGGTACTTTGCTGCTGATTGCAGCGGGTGCAGCTGCCGGTATATTTTTTACGCAGCGTCCAAGTGCGGAGGACGTCGCTTTGCACCTGCGTACCGAACGACTGGCCCAGGCCACGATCCGTGGCGAAATCGAGACGCAACTTCGCGAAGTTCAGGCACGCAGCGAGCAATTACGCAGCGAACTGACAATCGAGCGATCAGCCCGCGCGGAGCTTGAAAAAAATCTGAAGCAGCTTCAACTTGAGTTGGGGCTTAGCAAAGATCATTTGGCGTTTTACGAGCAGCTGCTGCCCCCTGGTCCACAAGGCTCGATCGCAGTGCGCGCCGTTGAGCTTGAGCGCAACGGTGCCAATCTGAACTATCGTGTTTTGTTGATGCGCAGTGGTAAGCCGGGCGAGCGCGTCAATGCGCGTCTTCAGTTTGTTGCGTCAGGTGTCTTGGGTGACAAAGAGGTGGAGGCGAAGTTACTCCCTTTGCAGGCCGTTCCTGACCAAAACGTCGCTTCGGCAATAGCGCCGGGAGGGAGCACAGACGTTGCGGACAGCTTGAGGCTCAGTTTTGAGCAGTTTCAGCGCAGTCAGGGCGTCTTGGCTGTGCCGAGTGACATGAAAGTAAAGTTTGTGACAGTGCAGGTCCTAGACGGGGATATTGTCCTTGCATCGCGCAGGGTTGATCTTCAGTAACACCTGGGGTTTGCGTTATAGTTGACAATCCTAGTCGGGTATCGTTTTAGTATCAGTCAGTCGCCCATCAGTTGGGCAGGAGCTACACCATGAGCACAATGACACAGACCGTTGATTTGCAAGCACCACCTACGCCAATTCTATTTACGGATTCGGCTGCGGCGAAAGTCAAAGATTTGTTGATTGAAGAAGGTAATGCCAACCTCAAGTTGCGTGTTTTCGTTCAAGGCGGTGGTTGCTCGGGTTTTCAGTACGGCTTCACGTTTGATGAAGACGTCAACGAAGATGACACGACGCTTGAAAAAAATGGCGTGTCTTTACTCGTGGATCCTATGAGCTTTCAGTACCTCGTTGGTGCTGAGATCGACTACAAAGAAGACATCGAGGGTTCGCAATTTGTGATTCGCAATCCTAATGCGACAACAACCTGTGGCTGCGGTTCGTCCTTCTCTGTTTGATTTGATTTGAGGCCCGCGCCGCAACGCTGCGGTCAGGCGGGCCAACAAGCGCCAAGAATGCGATTTCCTCGCGCGCCTGTCACGGCGGGGCGACTCACAGCGATCCGTTGCTGATGCGCCCAAGCTAGCCAAGCAAAAGCCAGCGCTTCAACATCCTGTGTCCCAATGCCAAGCGTATCCGTAGGCTCTACAGCGTAGCCTAGTTGCTTGCGCAAATCATTAAGCAGCACTGCATTATGCGCACCACCACCACACACGAGCAAATCTTTTGCGTCAGGTGCGTATTTATGGATCGCATTCACAACTGTTTGTGCGGTCAGGGCGCGTAACGTCGCTTGCACATCTTGCGCGCGCACTGGATCCTCGAGTTTGATACCAACCTGTGTGAGCCGCTGCTGTAACCAGCTTCGATTAAACAGATCGCGCCCCGTCGACTTTGGGGGTGGGAGGGTGAACCAGGGCTCTCCCTCAATGAGCACTTCAAGTAAGTGCGGATCGATTGTGCCACCGGCACCCCATTGCCCGTTTGCATCGAAGTGATGGCCAGTATGCAATTGGCACCACAGATCCATCAATGCATTTGCTGGGCCAGTATCAAAGCCCTGGGGTTCCGCTTCTGGTCGCAAGATCGTAATGTTTGCAATGCCGCCGAGGTTGAGTACGACTCGAGTATGGGCTGCTGCAAAGACACCTGCATGAAACATCGGAACAAGCGGCGCACCTTGTCCTCCAGCTGCTACGTCGCGGCTGCGAAAGTCGGCGATGACATTAATGCCTGTCAGTTCAGCGAGTCTTGCGGGGGCGTTTAACTGAATGGTGTAGCCATCGTTCGGGCAATGCCTGACGGTTTGTCCATGCGCGCCGATGGCGATGACTTCGCTGCGCGAGACGCTCGCTTGCGTGAGGGCTTGCTCAACGGCTTGCGCATACAAGTCAGCGAGGGCGTTCGATGCCAAGGAGGCACGGGCGAGCTCATCAAGACCGCTGGTATTTAAAGCAAGAAGCTCATCTTTTAAGCTAGTGGTAAAAGGCACGCTAGCTCTAGAAAGAATTGTGGGGTGTCCGTTTGAGTCGAAGCGGGCCAATACGGCATCAATGCCGTCCAGGCTTGTGCCTGACATCAAACCGATATAGGAGGAGCCCGGGCTAGTCGTCACCGTTGTGTTTAACGACTAGCGACGTTACTGCTTTCGGGGATCGCTTCTTGGTACTTGGCTAGTACCTGCAGCTGCTGTTGATATGGAGCGATGACTTTCGCGAACAGAGCCTGATGTTCTGGCTCGAGTGGCTTTGATACCGGCATATTGGCGGTGGCCTGCAGGGGGTCAATCGGCTTGTCCGCTACACGGAATTCATAATGTAGGTGTGGGCCTGTGGACCAGCCTGTCGAGCCCACATAACCGATCAACTGACCTTGTGAAACTTTGGAGCCCGCTTTGATGCCATCTGCGAAGCGACTTTGATGTGCATACAGTGTGGTGATCTTGCTGTGATGCCGCAAAACGATCGTGTTGCCGTAACCATCACGCCAGCCGACAAAATCTACCGTGCCATCTGCTGTTGCGTGAATAGGTGTGCCCGTAGGGGCAGCATAGTCAATGCCAGGGTGAAAGCCGGACCAGGCCTGCACGCCAGGAATTGTGCGCATACCGAACGTGGAGCTGACACGCGAAAATTTAAGTGCATTACGCAAAAAAGCGCCGCGCAGGCTTTCGCCCTCAAGGTTGTAGTAGCTACCGGTCTCGCCGTCAGGGCTAAACCAGACTGCGCTGTAAGCCTTGCCGCCGTTGACGAACTCTAGTGCCAACACGCGACCAGCGCCAGCGATACGGCCACCGATACTCCTAGTCTCGTAGACCACACGGAACTGGTCGCCCGGGCGCAAGCCCCTCAAGAAATCCACCTTGCTGCTCAGGACTTCTGCCATTTGCGAGGTAATCCCATCTGGGATTCCAGCGATATCGGTTGCCGCAAATAGCGAGCTACGAATTGTGCCGACCGCAACCTCTATATGTGATTCAAGCGGTAATTCAAGCTCTTCCGCCTTAAATCCGGAATCGGTCGTAGATATTTGCAGCGTTTTGGCGATGCCTTTACCGTTGGCTTCACTATTCGGGCTGTAAATGTATCGAACCCAAAGTAGGTTGCCATTGTGGTCCGATGCCGCTTGGACGGTCCGTCCGGCAAATAACTTGTAGATGGATCGGGCTTTGGGTTCACGCGCCAGGAAATTGAGTAAATCTGCGTTGGATACGTCCACGCGCTTTAGGACCGAAGCCAGTGTGTCACCTGCACGGATCCGTGTCTCGGTGATATAGGGTGTCTCGGTGGCAGTGTGTTCTATAGGGGTTGGGTCAGCCGGCAGAGGGAAGGGCACGACGTTCTGCACCACTCGCTGTTCGGGAATGGGCTGCTCGATCAAGTCAGTGCGTTCTGTTTGCGGCGGGTGCACGACGCCAAGCGCAACCGCGCCTAGACTGGCAACCAGCACCAAGCTAATCACCGCGCCTGGAATAAGGCTGGAGCGTCGCTCGGTTGTATCGGAAACTGAAGGCATGTAGAACAAATCCAGAAATAAAAACGGGTGAGCCGAGGCTCTTTGCGTAGCAGCTAGACGCTAGTTTGCGTATGATGTCGGCTTCGCTAATAGGAATGTTAGCCGATTTCAGCTCGCTGGACACGTTTTTTTCCGATTTTTAGTGCATTTTTACGCTTACTTCTGTTATGTCGACTACAAAATATCCGATTACGCCTGCAATTGAGTCTAACTTGCGAATTGTTGAGCGTGGCTGTGAAGAGCTTCTCGTCAAAACAGAATTTGCTCAAAAACTAGCCCGTAGCCATGCAACGGGTGTTCCGTTGCGTGTCAAGCTCGGCCTAGACCCAACAGCCCCGGATATTCACCTCGGTCACACGGTTGTTCTGAATAAGATGCGCCAACTTCAGGATCTCGGCCATACCGTGATCTTTTTGATTGGCGATTTCACGTCCATGATCGGTGACCCGTCTGGCCGCAACAGTACCCGGCCTCCGCTAACGCGTGAACAAATTGAAGCCAATGCCAAAACCTACTATGCGCAAGCCAGTATGGTGCTGGATCCAGCGCGTACCGAGATCCGGTACAACTCAGAGTGGTGTGATCCGCTCGGCGCCCGCGGCATGATCCAGTTGGCTTCGCGCTACACCGTGGCCCGCATGATGGAGCGCGACGATTTCACCAAACGCTTTAAGAGCGGGGTGCCCATCTCTGTGCACGAGTTCCTTTACCCCTTGATGCAAGGTTATGACTCGGTCGCGCTGAAGTCAGACCTTGAGCTTGGCGGCACCGATCAAAAGTTCAACCTGCTGGTTGGCCGTGAGCTACAAAAGGAATATGGACAGGAGCCGCAGTGCATTCTGACCATGCCTTTGCTCGAAGGGACTGACGGCGTTGAGAAGATGTCCAAGTCCAAGAACAACTACATTGGGATTGGCGAAGCGCCCGAGTCTATGTTCGGCAAGATCATGTCAATCTCTGACACGCTGATGTGGAAGTACTTCGAGCTGCTTTCTTTCCGTAGTCTGGAGGATATTGCTGCGTTGCATCAAGAAATTGAAGGCGGTCGCAACCCCCGTGACGCCAAAGTGGCGCTTGCCCAAGAGATTGTGGCTCGTTTTCATTCCCAGCAGGCGGCCGAAGCGGCTCTGGCAGCTTTCGACGCACGCTTCCGAGACGGTGCGATTCCTGACGACATCCCTGAGGTCACCATCGCCGGCGCGCCTGTGGGTGTCCTCAAACTGTTACGTGAAGCCGGTTTGGTTGCTTCTGGGGCGGAAGCGCAGCGCAACGTTGAACAGGGCGGGGTCAGAATTGATGGCGACCGCATTGAAGACAAAGCGCTTCAGTTGCCGTCTGGCACCTATGTTGTTCAGGTGGGCAAACGTAAATTCGCCCGCGTCACAGTGACTGCGCCCGCCTAAGGGGATTGCCCCTCTCGGGGCGCAGTACACTAGCGTTATCTACTATTTCGCCATTATTTCGCCAGGATCCTCCATGTTTGACCGCAAACTTACCCTTGACCGCGTAGACCCCGATGTTTGGGCGGCTATCCAAAAAGAAGATAAGCGCCAAGAGCAGCACATTGAGCTGATCGCATCTGAAAACTACGCCAGTCCTGCAGTGATGCAGGCTCAGGGTACTCAGATGACGAATAAGTACGCTGAAGGTTATCCAGGCAAGCGCTATTACGGCGGTTGCGAGTATGTCGATATCGTTGAGCAGCTCGCGATCGATCGCTTAAAGGCCTTGTTTGGCGCTGAGGCTGCCAACGTACAAGCGAACTCCGGATCGCAAGCTAACCAAGCGGTTTATATGGCTTTTCTCAAGCCAGGCGATTCCGTGTTGGGCATGAGTCTTGCCGAGGGCGGTCACCTCACACACGGTGCGTCGGTGAACGCATCGGGCAAACTCTACAACTTCCACCAGTACGGTTTAGATGCAAACGAAGTGCTTGACTACGATAAGGTTGAGCAACTCGCTAAAACCCAAAAGCCGAAGATGATCGTTGCGGGTGCTTCAGCGTATTCGTTGCATATCGATTTTGAGCGCTTAGCCCGAATCGCCAAAGACAATGGCGCCCTCTTGTTGGTTGACGTTGCACATTACTCTGGTCTGGTTGCGGGCGGTGCGTATCCCAACCCCGTGCCCCATGCAGACTTCGTGACATCCACAACCCACAAATCCTTACGTGGTCCACGTGGTGGCGTCATCATGATGAAAGCCGAGCACGAAAAAGCAATTAACTCAGCGATCTTCCCTGGCATCCAGGGCGGCCCACTGATGCACGTCATTGCTGCGAAAGCGGTTGCTTTCCGCGAAGCAGCGACACCAGAATTTAAGGCCTACGCCGCACAGGTTGTTAAAAACGCGCAGGTCATGGCGCAGACTTTGGTCAAGCGCGGTCTACGCATTGTGTCTGGTCGGACAGAAAGCCACGTCATGCTGGTAGATCTGCGTTCCAAAGGCATCACTGGTAAAGAAGCTGAGGCAGTGCTTGGTCAGGCGCATATCACTGTCAACAAGAACAGCATCCCTAACGATCCTGAAAAACCTTTTGTTACGAGCGGTGTGCGTTTGGGTACGCCGGCTATGACAACGCGCGGCTTTAAAGAAGCAGAGGCCGAACTCACTGGCAATCTGATTGCAGATGTTCTGGACAAGCCACGCGACGAAGCAAACATTGCCTCCGTACGCGAGCGTGTGAATGCCTTGACGGCATCCTTCCCGGTCTATCGTTAAGTGTCGGGCGGCATAGTTGGTCGCCCACGCAGTTACTGATCAAGGCGATCCATGAAGTGTCCCTTTTGCGGGCATCCTGATACGCAGGTGGTTGACTCTCGTGGAGCAGACGAGGGCGACTTCATTCGCCGTCGCAGGCGTTGCACATCTTGTGATCGTCGTTTCACGACCTATGAACGCGCTGAGTTGGCGATGCCAACGATCGTCAAGCGCAACGGGAGTCGCAACGAATACGAAGCGGCCAAGTTGCGTGCCAGTTTATCGTTGGCGCTACGCAAGCGACCGGTCAGCACCGAAGAAGTGGATGCCGTTGTAATGCGCATCGAAGACAAGCTGCTGACTTCGGGTCTGCGAGAAATCACGACTGAATATTTAGGCGGTCTTGTGATGGCCGAATTAAAAAAGCTCGACAAGGTGGCCTACGTGCGCTTTGCCTCGGTCTATAAAAGCTTTGAAGACATTGGCGAGTTTGTCGAAGCAATCCGCGAGATGCAGGGCCCACCCACGCAGCGCAAGGGCTAATGCAAGTGAACGCAAATTCTTCTTCCCCACGCAATCTCGATCAAGACGTATTTTTTATGCGTCAGGCACTAGCCCTAGCCGAGGGGGCTTTGTACGTGCCATCTCCTAATCCGCGTGTCGGGTGTGTGGTGGTACGCGATGCAAAAGTGATCGGTGCGGGATCGACCCAGCGTGTCGGTAGTCACCATGCTGAGATCATGGCACTGCAAGATATGGCTGCTCGAGGCAATGATGCGAGTGGCGCCACGATGTACATCACGCTTGAGCCGTGCAGCCATCATGGTCGTACACCACCTTGTGTCGATGCCATCGTTGCAGCGCGGCCTGCACGCGTGGTGTTCGCACACTTTGATCCGAATCCAAGCGTAGCTGGTCGCGGTATGCGTCGTCTGCGTGAGGCAGGGATTGTGGTGGATGTAGGTATTTGTGCTGACGAAGCGTTGGCGATCAATCCAGGTTTTGTGTCGCGCATGACGCGTGGCTTGCCCTATGTTTGGATGAAAATAGCCGCTTCACTGGACGGTAAAACCGGTTTGACGAATGGCGTGTCGCAGTGGATTACAGGGCCCGAGGCGCGTGCAGATGGACATCATTGGCGCGCGCGTAGTTGCGTGGTCTTGACAGGCATCGGTACTGTCAGAGCAGACAATCCGAAGATGACGGTGCGTCATGTCGTAACACCGCGTCAACCGCGTCGTGCTGTGATTGATCCCGGCTTTGAGATTAACGACGATGCCGCCGTCTTAAGCGGTGAAGGTGCAATTGTTTTTACCGGTGATCAAAACGCCGAGAAAGCAGCGCGTTTTGCTGACCGTGGAATTACTGTGGTGAACGTCCCTGAAGATACAGCAGCGCCTGCAGGGCAAGCGCGTCGTCGCATCGACATGCGCGCGATGATGCGCTGGTTGGCTGAACATGACACGAATGAAGTGCACGTCGAAGCTGGCTCAGGTTTGAACGGCGCTCTGTTGCAGGCAGATTGTGTAGACGAGTTGCTGGTGTATATGGCACCCGTATTGTTAGGCGAAGGCTTGAGTATGGCGCAGTTGCCCTCACTGACCAAGCTTGAGGGCGTGCAGCGTTTTGAGTTTACGGATGTGACACGCTTCGGTGCGGATGTACGATTGCGTGCGCGACTCGCAGCGCATTGGCAAGAGCTCATGCAAAAAATACATTTGACCCAACCGGGCTTAGATAAGGCACTTTAAATGTTCACCGGAATTGTCGCGGCCGTAGGCCATATCCAGAAAATTGAGCCGTTGGCCGGCGGCCATGCGTATGCGGGCGTCCATTTGACGATTCACGCCGGTGGTTTAGATTTGAATGATGTCGGTTTAGGCGATTCAATCGCAATCCAGGGCGCGTGCATGACCGTGGTATCTAAACATGCTGATGGGTTTGCTGTGGACGTATCGCGCGAGAGTTTGCGCTTGACCATGGGTCTGGACAAAGAGGGTGAAGTCAACCTCGAGAAGTCTCTCCGGGTGGGCGATCAAATCGGTGGGCATATCGTCTCGGGCCATGTCGATGGCTTGGGTGAAATAGTGAAGTTTGAGCCTGTGGGCGAGTAGTGGGAGTTGATCGTTCAGGCGCCCAAAGAGTTGGCGGCTTTTCTGGCGTATAAAGGCTCAATTACGGTTAACGGTGTCAGTTTGACTGTGAATCGGGTGCAAGATGTGCCCGAGGGGTGCCAGTTCAGTATCAATCTGATCCCGCACACGATCTCGGTAACAACGCTCAAACACCTGGTCCCCGGACAAAAAGTAAACCTTGAGGTCGACACAATTGCCCGGTACGTGCAGCGGATGCTATCGATCGACCGGTAATGCTAGAATACAAGGCTGTCGTTTTTCTTTAGAAATGACACAGCGGACAGGTGGCCGAGCGGTTGAAGGCGCACGCCTGGAAAGCGTGTATACGTTCAAAGCGTATCGGGGGTTCGAATCCCCCTCTGTCCGCCAGCATTGACCACAAGAGCCGCATGAATAAACGGCTGATCAAACTGTTAAACGGACTCCTCGAGGGATTTAACGGCAAGATGACAACGATCAAGTGGTCCGCGATTGCCTTCTCTGAGTTGAAGGACACCATTTCGTGAATACGCAGATAGGTACTAACTTTCTGCTCATGAGCTTCACTTTGCTTTCGCTCTTGATTGCAACGCTGTTGTTATCAAAAGGTGTGACTAAAGATCGTGTCTTTTACAGCCGGGTCGCAGGACTTGCCTTAGGCTGCTTTGGAACCCTGCTGGTTGGCGTGAGTCTGCTGTCCGAAACAGGCTCAACGCCGATTGACCTGACTGATGACCCATTTAGTCACAGTCGGTACCTGCTCGCAGGACGCCTGCTTTGTTTTTTTGCAATCGCTTGTCAGCCGCTGATGTTTTGCGCGGTCCGTGTATCGACACGTGTATATCAAGTTGCTACGGTCGGTTTAATGTTGGCCCTTGTATGTTTTTTAGTCGTAATTAAAGTCATTACGTCAGGTGAATATTATTTGCCGCACTTAATGGTGATTCATTCGTTCACAATGGCGCTCTCGTTGTGGTTGTTGATCGAAACTGTGTTGTTACAAAAGGTTGCACCTACGCCCACCTTAAATATTATGGTCGTGGTTGTAACGGTCACATTAATTGTCTATGCCGTCTGGGTATTCGTTATTCTTCTGGATATGCTTGGCGTTAAGCTTCTCGCGTTAACTCAAGATCAGATGAATCAATGGGATCTATATTTTCGATTCCTGCGAGCAAGCTTATTCATCGTTTCAGAAATCGTGATATTTGTTTTCTGGTTGCAGACAAGATCTTCGATTGCGCTGACTGAAGCAAAGAATAAAGAATCAATACTCAAGCTGCTAGCAGAGAAAGATAAGTTGATTTCGCACCTGGTCAACACGCGCGCGCTCGTTGAGACCGGTGCACTATCTGCTGGTGTTGCACATGAGCTCAATCAGTTTTTGGCAAGAATTCAGATCAACTCGGAAGAGGCTGATTCCTTGATTGAAAAAGACTCAACCTCTGAACAAGCGAGGGATTCGCTAGTTCGAATACAAGATTCAGTACGCGCAGCATCGGAGGTGATCACAGGGATTAAAAAATTATTTTCTAAAACTGACCCAGAATTTTCTAAAATTAAAATTGATCAATTTTTGGCCGAAACGGTAGATATTTATTCTGAGCATGCGCGACAAGCTGAAGTCAGCTTAGGTGTTTCTCTCGCAGCCGATTGTGAGTGGCTGGTATCTGAAACTCTGCTTCGTCAGGTAGTTGGCAACTTAGTTTCAAATGCAATCGAATCGCTAGATTCGATCAGCAAGCCTGAAAAGAAAATCCTGATTAAGTCGTTTTTGAGAGATAAGTGTTTGTGCATTGATGTCATTGATAATGGACCAGGCGTTGCTTCAAACAAAAGACAAAATCTGTTCTCTCTGTTTGCAACAACTAAAAAGAATGGTGCTGGCGTAGGTCTTTGGTTGAGTAAGTCCATTATTGAGCAGCATGCAGGGCGCATTTACTATGCGGAGGGATTAGAGGGAGAAACCATTTTTTCCATTGAGATCCCGGACGCCTCGATACGCCAAAGCAACACACGATGACTACTCATACCCCCAACAGCACGAAAGGCCATGTCTGTCTGATTGAAGATCATGCAGACTTGCGCGCCGATTTGCTGCGGTTGTTGCAGGCAAGTGGCTATGCCGTAAAAGATTACTCGAGCGCTATTGAGTATTTACAGACGGAACCGGCTCAATTTGAGGGTGTGGTCGTGTCGGACATGGTCATGCCGGAAATGTCTGGCCTTGAGCTGCAGAGAGAGCTAGTTTCAAGAGAGATATTGCTCCCGTTTGTTTTTGTCAGTGGCGAGAGCTCTGACCGACAAATTATCTCTGCGATGAAAAATCACGCCTTCGACTTTCTCTTAAAGCCCTTCACCAAAAATGAACTGTTGGATGCTATAGACAGGGCATTAGCGTTTGGCGAACAAGAAAAGGAGTCGCGGGAGCATAAAAAAGACCTTCAACACCGTCTTGGTTTGTTATCCCCCAGAGAGCGAGAGGTCTTTTTTTTGTTGGCACGGGGTTTTAGTAATCAAGAGATTGTTAGAGACCTAGAGATTTCATTGCCGACCGCCAAGCAATACAAGGCGGAGGTTATGCGAAAGTTGGATATACAGTCACTTTCTGCCTTGATGGCGCTGGCGAATCCTTAGTATTTAGTGGGCGGCCATATCCTACGATCGTAGGATATCCACGACAACGGTCCAATGGAACACTGACGCAAGATTTTTCGATCAAACCGTCTGCAGAGCTCCATTGTGCCCAAACTAAGCATCGCTATTTCCCCCAAGCTGGTCTCTGCACTTTGTCTTCTTTTGTCAGCAATCATTGGTGGTAAAACTTGGGCCGGACCGGTGTGTTCGACTTCTGTATCGCCCTACGCTACGAGCTGTGATGCATCCGGTATTACTTGGAGCACT
>JACCDW010488244.1_pt1 | contig 13276 bp, 23 predicted proteins | sample 7449781 | NCBI WGS metagenome assembly JACCDW01 (sample SAMN15323449, study PRJNA562643) | freshwater metagenome | isolation source: river surface water | place: USA:Blue River Watershed | collected 2017-08-18 | reverse complement strand
TCAGTAGAGTTGGGTTCTTCCTTTTCCCAAATTTGTTCTTTGAAAGATCCGTTACTGTCTGTGTAAAGTAGTCTAGTTTTCAAAACTGTTCCATCCTTTCGTGAATCCAAATATCTTTTTGTACTTGATCTGCCCAAAACTCATTATTACTAACATTACTGATGCAAGTGTCAATCATATTCTTGTATGCTTCTTCTGGACAAAGTCCTAGTTCAAAACGCTTTACAGTGCCATCGTCCATTTCAAACTCGATAGCACGGTTGTCTTCCTTGCCATCGGCCCAGTTGGCTTCCATCTTCCACACACGACCATTTTTCATGTACTTGATTTTGCAAAGGTCATCAACATCATAGACACCATCACGCTTTACTGCACCATATTCAGTGTCTTGAATTTTGTCCAAAGTGTGTAGTTGCCTTGCCTCTTGTCCAGTCATTTGGCTAGTTTTCCAATGGTCATTGAGCGCAATATAAAGACTTAGCAAGTGGGGCATTAGGTCTCTGCTGACTCCACCAAATGCCAATTGTTTGTTAGTGAACCAAGTACCTGGACCAGGAATACGATTTTTATTAATCCATTTAATTTTTACAGTACGAGCATTTTCAACGCATTTCCGCATTTCTTCAATATTATCTCGCCACATGTTGTTTTTAACCAACATGAATCTTGTCTCAGGAAATGTACTAACTAGAGTAGCCCAATTGTCGCTGTTAGCAACACCTGGCTTTTCAACAAACACAATTTTTGATACCTTGGCCAACTTCATGGCCATTTCAAAATGTGTAAAGTTTGGTGTACAAATATGTACTGTATCAAAAGGCGCATGAGCTAAAATTGCAGATTCAATATTGGGTAAATCTGCACCTTTACTAATGTCATTGTCAACTGTTACTACATCAATTTTTAATTCTTCTAGAACTTTTTTGTAAAGTTTTCCAATTCCCATACCTACTACTAGGCTTTTCATTTTTTATTTTCCTTTGCAAGCTCACACATAAGCACAAAATTTTCGTATGCCCTACGCACTGCTGGATTACTTATCAGTGCTTCAAACTCTTTAGTCATGGCTTCGACTCCTGCTTCTGCCGCTTCCCTGTAAGAACAATATTCCAAGGCAAATCTTTCCTTACCAAAAGTATGTGCAAGATGTTCCCAAGCCGCACGTTGCTCTTCTGTTAGTGGCCTAGTCTGTTCAGGAACACGCATTGCGCTCCTTTCCATGATTACCCGACTAATTGCATCTTCAGCAACTCGACCGGCAGCAATCAATGCCGCATAGGCAGGATCGATATTAAATCTTCGACTAGTTCCTCCTGGGTATACCATAACTAGATGGTTACCTTTTGGAAAAGCATCAAGGAATTCGCTGTCATACTCTTGGACAGGAACATACTTCCTTCCTTTCTTTTCGTAGTAAATCTTTTTCATAGCAGTCCAGCAGAGTCTTCTTTCAGTATTCTTCCGGTGTATTGTGGGAAACGCTTTGTAAAGATGTTGCCAATTTCTTCTACAGTCTTGGCTTGTCCAACAAATTCGTTGTTGTCTTTTCTATAACAGTATAGCATGTCGCCATGTTTTTCCAAAGTCAGTAGTACTTCTTCTTTGGTAAGACCCATCTGTTCTTTTTTGATTTGGTTAACCACTATGCCAGCCAAAATCTTGATCATGATTCGATTTAGTAACCAGGCAAATATAATATAAGAACAAATGCCTGTCCAAAATCCTTGCCAAAACTCGTTCATAAGAGCTCCAAAAAAATGTTCAACAGCACTATTATAATATAGTTGAAAAGTCCTGTCAACTTGTAAAAATATTTAATCAAACTGATTTTACCAAAAGGCATTGACTTTGAATTGAAAATATCATATACTAGTAAAACGCTTGCAGGTGCAGGCAATTTTCAAACTAAGGAGAATAGGCATGAATAAGGCAGAACACGTACTTGAACTTTTCAAAGACCACTGTGTTAAGAGCACTGGCATTGCTAATCAGTGGATTGGCAAGAGCAATACATATCAATTTGATATTGGTCGTCCAACGGCTAATGGCACTATTAATGGTGTTATCCGTAAATTGGCTGGCACAGACGTCAGCGGTAAACAAATTTGGGCAGTAGCAGGTTCTATCAAAGTTGATCTCAACGGCGAGTTCCATCGCGGTACTGGTATCCCACGCAGTTTGATGAAAGATCTCACAGCACAGGCTGAATTCTTGTATGAGCAAGAAAAGAAAGCCGCTACTACTAAGACTACTGTAACTGTTTAACAGTGTCTTTTACTGTACATAAAAGCCGTGTAAAAACAATACGGCAGGGCGACCCGTCATTTATGCTTCGCGATGGGTTTGCCCTTGTACCACGTGCTATGTTACATATCACACCTGAATGCCCTATAAGAGTCAGGGAACATATTAATTGGGCTGTGCAAAACGGATATCTTAAATGTGTATCCAATGTGTATAGTACTGAACACTTGCGTGATGTTTTAGCGGAGGACTAATATGAGTATGCACTTAGAAGGCCCTTGGCTTTCCACCACTGGCAAACAAAAGACTAAACGTAAATTTCGTAATGCTGAACAAGCGAGGAAGGCACGTGAGTTGCAGGACAGCTGGCAAGAGTTGCTGAAAAAATATGAAACCCCCAAAGCCGCAAAGGGCAAACTTGACAAATCTCTGTCTTCAAGTTACAATTTAAAAATACCAGAATGGCGTAACACCACTGCACACATTAAAAGTTTGGACAGTGGTCTAGGATCTGCAACAGTTCGACCCAAACAGGTATACACTGGTACTATGGTAAAAGGTATTGCTACCATGCACAAGTCAAATGCTGTGCCAGTATTCAGTAACGAAGATGCAGTAGAAATTAGTAAAATGAGAAGGGGTTAAATGACCTGCCCGTTGTGTAAAAGTGATGACGTAAAAGCAGTTGATCATATATCAAAAGATAGATTGAGATCAGTATATCTGCGAGAATATCAAACTGATATCGCCAAGGATGTTACCAGTGACATGACTGCGTACCATTGTCAATCTTGTGACTTAAAGTATTTTGATCCTGCATTTACTGGTAGTCAATCTTTTTATTCCGATCTACAAAAATTTGATTGGTACTATAAAGATGATAAATTTGAATACGACTATGTTGCCAAACTAATAAAATCAAAAGACAAAGTTTTAGAAGTTGGCTGTGGAAAAGGTGCTTTTAGCGCATTGATTCCTAGTAAGAAATATGTAGGTTTAGAGTTTAGTGAAACAGCTAGAGATCAGGCTTTGTTGTTGGGACGTGATGTCAGAACACAAAGTATTGAAGATCACTCTAAACTAAATGAACAAATGTATGATGTAGTTTGTAGTTTTCAGGTAATTGAGCACACGAGTGATCCAAAGAGTTTTTTGGAAGGGTGCATTCGTTCGCTCAAACCCAATGGCACTTTGATATTGACTGTGCCATCAGAAAACTCATTTTTAGAGCATATTCAAGACTTTGCTTTGAACATGCCACCTCATCATGTAACCAAATGGTCAGACCAATGTTTGACTAATTTGGCTAGTAAGAATGGGTTGGAATTGGTAGATTTGTATCATGAACCCCTAAATTCGTTTCATATTCGCTGGTTTTTCACTAGTATGGTAGTGTACCAGTTAAATAAAACGGTGGGAATAAAGCACAGTCTACTAAAATCCCCCAGGCATTGGTTAAGCCACACAATGGCAGAGTTGCTGTATAAATTGATTGGCAACTTACCAAATGCATATCATGGACACGGCCATACCGTAATCGCCGTGTATAAAAAATCCGCGAACGGTACACCACCCAAAAATGCACTAGGACGCTTGACGTCCAGTCAACATTAAGGAGAAAAAGTATGGAGAAGATTCTTAGACCAGGTGTGTTATTTTTTGGTTTTTTATTAGCAGTATTTTTAATCCAAAACGTAACCGCCAATAAGATCTACAAATTGCAACATGGTGTCGTAGTTTCGTCATCTGACGTTGTTTCGATCAGAGATAGAATGCGCCAATTAGACTGTTTGGCCAAAAATATCTATTATGAAGCCGCTTCTGAGCCTTTTGAAGGCAAAGTTGCAGTTGCACAAGTCACAATGAACCGAGCTGAAAGTGGGCGTTTCCCTTCGGACATTTGTGGTGTTGTATATCAAAAAAATGTGATTATGGAAAAGGTTGTTTGCCAATTCAGCTGGTACTGCACCAACGGAGGCAAGCCTCCAATCCGTTCACAAGAGATGTACAATGAAAGTATGGCAGTAGCTAAAAAGGTTCTTTTGGAAAACTTTAGATTAGACGTCATGAAGGATGCCATGTATTATCATGCTGATTACGTCAATCCAAATTGGAAGAAAGAAAAAATTGGTAAAATTGGTAGACACATCTTTTACAAGGAGAACAAATGAACGCAGTAACCTCAAAATTGGAACAATTTTTTCAACCAATTACTAAATTTGTAACTGAAAAATTGGGACATATTTCAACCGAAGCATTGGGTTGGATGGCTGTAATTGTTATACATGCGGCTACCCTGCCAACGTTTTTGGCTGTAATGATGGGACTATCGGACAGATTGCCTCCTGTGGATGTGATATTGCTAGTTTGGGGTGGACTAGCACTCATGTTCTTTAGGGCGGTATTGCTCAAAGATATGCTCAACGTAGCAACAATTGGTTTTGGTTTTATTTTGCAAGCCGCTATGATGGCTTTGATTTTCTTCAAAATGTAACCAAAAACTAATTTTACCAAAATGAAAGGAATAGTGTTGACAAAACCTATTCCTTTCGCTATAATATACTTACACAGACATACAGAAAGGTGATTTTATGAAAACTGTTATTAAACTTATGTTCGTTTTGACTACACTTTCGATTACCGCATGTGGTACTGTAGGTGGTGCAGTCAGTGGCGCTGGACAAGATTTGTCCAAAGCTGGCGAGTGGATTAAGAACCGTTAATTAGGCTAGGAGAGGCAAATGAAAAAGGCACTAGTATTACTTCCCGTTGTTGCGGCATTGTCTGCTTGCGGTACGTTTGGATCCAAAGATCCGTATGAAAAACGTGCTCAAGAGATTATGGAGCAACGACAAAAACAAGTGGAGAAAGTTCAAGATAAAACTCCAAGTTGGTATTTTAAAACCCCTGTGGCCAATCAAGGCGCCATTTATGCAGTAGGTACTTCTAGTTCTACTAATCAATGGGTCGCTTTTGAAAATGCTAAGGTGTTGGCTAAGGCAAGTATTTGTACCAGCGTTAACGGCACAGTGAGTAAAAAGAATAAAGTTTACTTTAGAAACACTGAAAATGAAACTGTTGAAGTCAGTGAAGTTGCTATCATTGAAAAGTGTGAAAAGACTGACGTGAGTGGTCTTGATGTTACACGACAGGATCAAGCAGTGATCAATGGTAGATTTTATTACTGGGTTGAAGTTGCCTTTCCTCTAGGAGAAGCAAATATTATCCAAACTCAACGTCGAAATGACAAGATCCGAGAAGCCACCATCACTGGTGCTAAGAACTTGTTTGACGAAGTTGATGCCGCAGACAAACGTAAAAACTAAGGAGATCTTGATGTTTGAATCAATTGAAATTCGCAAAGCAGAAAATGGTATTATCGTAACCATTAAAACAGAAGACGAGGACAAGGATTTCGTTTTTGGTAACATTCCAAAGACGCTTAAATTTGTTAAAGAGTATCTTGAGACAAAGCCACAATCATGAAATGGCTAATTGCATTAGCTTTACTTTTGCCAACAGTTGCATGGGCTAAAGATAATTGCAGTACTGAAAGAATAATTATCAAAACCATTCAACCTGATGGCAGGGAACTAGTCAATGAGGAAACACGTCTTGTTTGCAAAAACAAGAAAAAGGAAGTGTTCTCAGACTGTAGGAAATTCCAATGGGATAATCCTTGGGGTGGCACTGGTAATTCTATTTCGTGTGATGAATGGAATGAATACGAAGCCACTACAACAGCATTGACTCATGCTAATGATGGTGTTAAACTAGAGTGGATAGATTCTAAAGGCAAATACAAAGGATCTATTATTGCTTGGACATTTCCTAGATCTCAAGAAGGTTGGTGTAGACATATCTTTTTAACCAAAGATTATGGTTCTAGTTCTGACACTTCAAATAGAATAATGTGCTATTCAGAAGGGCGAGGATGGCAGTATTGGAGACGCTAACAAGCAATAAATATAGGATTATACCAAAATGAGGAAATCTGGATGACGTTAGCGTGGCTATTACTACTTACTGGCTTAACTATTTCGGCAGTTGCGATCTACTATTCTGTAGTAGGTCTTGCCGCTATTTTTAGTGCGGCAGTTATACCTATTATTGTTATGGGCAGTGCATTAGAGATTGCCAAATTAGTCTGCGCTAGTTGGTTAAAAGCCAATTGGGAACGTGCCCCAGTGTTAATGAAAACATATATGACCATTGCCGTAGTTGTCTTAATGGTAATTACGTCTATGGGTATTTTTGGATTCCTGTCAAAAGCACACAGCGACCAATCTTTAGTTAGTGGTGATGTACAAGGTAAGATTGCCATTTATGATGAGAAAATTAGAACAGCGAAAGAAAACATAGATGCAAATAGAAAAGCACTTAGACAAATGGACGAAGCCGTTGATCAAAGTATGGCACGTTCTAACGATGAAAAAGGTGCTGACAAAGCAGTTGCCATTAGACGTAGCCAACAAAAAGAACGTGCAAGACTGCAAAAAGAAATTGCTGACGAACAGGCAACAGTTGCCAAGCTCAATGAGGAATCTGCACCCATACGAGCCGAAGTCAGAAAAGTGGAAGCAGAAGTTGGACCATTAAAATACATTGCTAAGTTTGTCTACGGTGATCAAGGCGCAGACGAAAACATGTTAGAACGTGCAGTAACATGGATTATTATTTTAATCGTTATTGTATTTGATCCACTGGCAGTTATTATGTTATTAGCCGCGCAAATGACTTTTGCTTGGCACAATCGTAATCCATTAAAAGAAAAACTAGCGGAGGGTGACAGCCCAGTAAGGCCTGAGCCTGTCGTAGATGAGCCAGTAACCACTGTCACAGAACAAACTGGATTCGTTGCTCAAGAAGTCTCTCAAGTGATTCCTGAAGCAGTATTTGTTGACGATGAAAAACGACACATATTAGATGATGCTAAAGTAAAATTAGCACAGTTTGTCAATGCAGTAGCCAAGCCAATAATGGCGGCTCCTATTTTTGAACAAGTCAAAGGTTTCAGCGTTCCTAAAGTCAGTGACGTTGTACAGCCAGACAAACTACAAACATATCGTCCAACTGTTAAACAGTCCAACGTTGAAGAGCTTTATGAGCAAGCCGAAGAAATGGACGCAGTTGGATTAGAAGCTTGGAACAAAATGATTGAAGAAGCCGAAAAGGCTGTTGAAGAAGAAAAAGTTTTAGCCAATGTGATTTGGACTGACGCATTACAGGCTTGGAGAGAAAAGAACTTAGATGCTGATATCTATGAAATACAACGAGCATATGATGCTGGCGAGATCAAAGCCTTACCTTGGGAAGAAGATTCTAAAAAGTTTAAAATTCTTCCAGAGCTAATCAATAAAGATACATACGTCCAAAACGAAGAACAAAATGAAAGTAATCTTTGGAAAGAGACCACTGAACAAGTTAGATCTCTAAGCCAGGATGACTACCAAGAAAAAGTGCATCAAGCCAAAATTAGAGACATTGTTAAATCTATTAACGAAGGCACAGTTAGTATAGAAGAACTAAATGATGAAGAAGTACAGGCTGTGGAAGAATACTTGAAAAAGGAAGCAAATGACAGGGAAAATAACGATAATCAGTCCGCCTGATATCTATATTAATAGAACCCAAAGTATTATACTTGTTAACACCACTGAACAAGAACAAGAACAAGTTAGTGAATGGTTTAGTCAAAACCCACTTGAACAAGAGCTATCCATTTATTTTTACAACAACGAGAAAAATTTACAATGGCTAGTTATGTCCTTTGCGGTGGCTAATAATAGGTACATTAACTTAGACAATACTCAAGACGAAAGTAACTTGCTCGCTTCTCATTTTTTGAGCTCAGATAATTGTTATTACAAATTAACCGATCCAAATTTGTTTGAAGCTTATAGATTGGTAAATACCTCTAAGTTAGAAAACATAACTGACTTTTTAGACAAGGTGGTAGCAATTGAGCACGTTGAAACATCAGAACTGTGATTTCTGCGGTAAGAGCAAAGATGACGTAGAAAAACTTGTTGTTGGCTCCAACGGTGCCATATGCAACGAGTGTGTGACACTTTGTGATAAGATTTTAAAAGAACAAAAGGGAAAACTCAAAAGTGAAAGTGTCACTAGGTTTAATCCTGTTCGAATTAAAGAATACTTAGACGAATTTATAATTGGTCAAGACGAAGCAAAAATAGCAGTATGTGTTGGGGTCAGTCAACACTATAAAAGAATTAGCAGTTATACCAGCTATGTTGATTTAGATAAAAGTAATGTCATGTTAATTGGTCCAACTGGGTCTGGCAAGACGTTAATGGTCAAGAAAATAGCCGAGTACATAGATGTACCATTTGCTCATTGTGATGCTAATACTTTGACCGAAGCTGGATACGTGGGTGATGATGTTGAAACAGTATTACAGCAACTTTTAATAAGAGCAGAAGGTGATGTAGAGTCTGCTAGTCGAGGCATCATATACATTGATGAAATTGACAAGATCAGTCGTAAAGGAGAAGCAAACACAGCCACTAGAGATGTTGGTGGGGAGGGAGTTCAACAAAGTTTGCTCAAAATGATTGAGGGATCTGTTATAAAAGTTGAGTATGGTAAGAAGAAAGAAGAAGTAGAAATTGACACTAAAAATATTCTGTTTATTGTGGGTGGCAGTTTTGTAGGTTTAGAAAAAGTAATTAACAATAGAATAAACAATACAGGTATTGGGTTCAACACTGCATTAAAGAAAGAATCCTCATCAAACTTGTTTGCAAAAGTGGATCAAAAAGACCTTATAAGTTATGGATTGATTCCAGAGTTTGTGGGAAGATTTAGTATATTAACTACATTTGATGAGTTGAAGCGTGAAGATTTAATTAAGATTCTAACAGAACCACGCAATAATTTGATAAATCAATATAAGTATTTGTTTGATATGGATGGCTTGGAATTAGAGTTTGAACAAGAAGCTCTAGAAGCAATAGCAGATAAGAGTATCCAATCTAAAACAAATGCACGTGGTCTAAGAACCACATTAGAAAAACTACTAGTGCCTTATCAATTTGAGGCACAAGAACTGGCACAAAAAGGACTAAAGAAAATTTTGATAAACAAGGATTCAGTTATAAAAGGAGAACTACCCATTTTTGTTTTTAATCAAAGAAAGAAGGAACATGGCAAAACAGTATAATTCATCTCAACGTGGCGGGATTAAGGGCAACACCGTTGCGGTGGATGGTGACTTTAACAAAGCCCTACGTAAGTTCAAAAAACGAGTAGAAGAAAGTGGCGTACTACAAGATTATCTAGCCAAACAATTCTACACAACACCAAGCGAAAAACGCAAACGTGCTAAAGGAGCCGCAAAGGCTCGCTGGCTGAAAAAAGTCAGAAACGAACAATTACCAAAAAAACTCTATTGACATAACCATCTAGTTTTGCTATAATGTAAGTATGGCAAAACATTTAATGGTAGATTTGGAGACTATGGCAACGGGTCCCAATTCAGTGATCCTCACTATCGGAGCCGTCAAGTTTGATCCACACGGCTCAAGTGTGGATCGAAGTTCACATAACATTTTATATCGAAGGATTGATACAGAATCATGCGAAGCATTGGGCATGGTTGTTGATCCTGCTACGCTAGATTGGTGGGCTAAACAAGATCCTGCTATTATTGAAGAAGCATTTAGTCCAGACGACAGGATTCCAATTACACAAGCATTAGATGAGTTTCATAAATTTGCTTGGGGCTGTGATGCATTTTGGAGTCATGGCAGTATATTTGACATTGTAATTTTAGAACATTATTATAGAGCATTAAAAAAGCCTTTGCCTTGGAACTTTTGGCAAATTAGAGATACACGTACTATTTTTGATTTAGGTTACGATCCACAAATGCCTAAAGATCAAAAACATAACGCATTTGAAGATGCATATAGACAAGCAGTTGGAGTACAAAATATGTATAGGAAAGTGGTGTTAAAATGAGAATTGAAGAAGACGTCAAACTTGATTTTAAAGACGTACTAATTCGCCCCAAGCGTAGTACACTGTCAAGTCGTAAAGAAGTTGACTTGTCAAGGACCTACAAGTTCAAGCATAGCGGCACTGAGTGGACTGGTGTTCCTATCATGGCAAGTAACATGGATGGCGTAGGTACTACGGCAATGGCGGAAGCACTTTATGAACATCGTATGTTTACATGTCTAGTAAAAAATTACGACGAAAGTGATTTGGGAGACACTGTAGGTAAAATTGGTGGAAATCATTTTGCTGTTAGTACAGGCACTGGTACAAAAGACTTTATACGATTGAGCGGAATTATTAATGCTTATCCAGAAGTACGTTTTATTTGTATTGATGTAGCTAACGGCTATAGTGATCGTTTTGGAGATTATGTTGCGGATGTTCGAGATGCATTTCCGCATTGTACAATTATTGCTGGTAACGTGGTTACAGCAGACATGACACAGGAGTTAATTTTACGTGGCGCGGACATTGTTAAAGTGGGTATTGGCCCTGGTAGCGTTTGTACTACTCGTATTCAAACTGGTGTGGGCTACCCACAGCTTAGTGCTATTATTGAGTGCGCCGATGCCGCTCATGGTCTTGGCGGGCATATTATTGCTGACGGCGGATGTGTTTGCCCTGGTGATGTTGCTAAGGCTTTCGGGGCTGGTGCGGACTTTGTAATGCTAGGCGGTATGTTAGCAGGACACATTGAAGGTGGTGGCAAAGTAATTGAAGAAATGTATGAAACTGCCAAACTTCAAACTGGCACATTAGCTAATGATTACGAAGTTAAAAAGTTTGTAGAGTTTTATGGAATGAGTTCGGACACAGCAATGAATAAGCATAGCGGTGGCGTTGCTGAGTATAGAAGTTCAGAAGGGAGAACAGTTCGTGTTCCATTCCGTGGCGCAGTTAAAAATACCGTTTTAGATTTGTTGGGTGGATTGAGAAGTTCATGCACCTATGTTGGTGCTAGTACGCTCAAACAACTGTCTAAGTGTACAACTTTTATCAAAGTGAATAGACAAATCAACGATGTTTTTGTAAAATAAATTATGCGCTGATAGCTAAATGGAACAGCAGGAGCCTCTAAAACTCCAGATGCGTGGGTTCGATTCCCACTCAGCGCACCAAACATAGAAAGAGAAAAATGACTTACAATTTTGAATTTGCCGTTAGCGCACAGATATCCGAACGTGTAGTTAAAGAGATGGTTGCCAAGGCTGTGGAAGAACAAACTGGCAAAAAAGTTGCAAGCATTGACATGAAGTTTCGAACAGTGACCAAAGGCATTGGTCCTGCTGAAACTACAGAAAGAGTTTTTGATGGTTGTACGGTTAACTTTGTTAATGAACGAAGTGATGGTACTGTTGACAGATCTTTTAAAAAGGACACATACGCATAATGGCTACACTAGAACAAAAACAAGAGTTGATTGACACACTTAAATTTACCCCACAAACAGTTAACATTCAAATTTACGCATATGGCGGAGAATGTTATATGGGTAAAGTGGATAGAAAAATTTACGAATATTTCAAAGAACACAAAATTGACTTGGATCAATATGCTACCGATTGGGATGGCATATTTGATTTTGTTCCCGATGATATGCGTCCTTTCCCTCCAGGAAGTCCATATGAATGCGACGGATTGTGTCACGCAAGTGGTCCTGAAGTAAGCAACACTAATCAAATCACAATCACAGATGAAGATAACAAAACAATTTGGGAGTGTGAGTTTGGCATCAACGAATTGGAAGACCAAGGCGTAGAAGTTGAAGAATGGGAAACTGTTAACATTAATGACGAGCCAGAAGGTACAGTGGTTTTCTGGGGAGGGCAAGGAGAGAAAGGCACTTGCTTTGGCAGTAGCTTCGAACTCCGTGCACCATTTGATCCTAAGAAATTGAAGATTAGTTATAGCAACTGTGATGGTTGGTGGATTTGTAACGGTGTTAGTTACGATGAAGAAGACCTTGACAATGATGACCTAAGCACCACAGGCAAGTGGGGTGAGAATAAATGGGTTATTGTTGGTGACGAAGAAGTCTATGAAGGTGTTGAACGTGACGAGGATGGAGAACTTCCTACTATCCAAGAGCTAGAAGAAGATAGTGAGGAATGGAACCCTGCTGAAGAATTAGATAAAATTTGGGACGATCAAAAAACTGAATGGTTTCCTAAATCAGAAAAGCCTACAGTCAAAGGTCAGTACGAAGTGGTAATTGATGCAGAGTGGCCTAATGGTGGAATAGCAATGGCAGAGTGGACTGGACGTGGTTGGAAACAGGATGGCAAAAAAGTTGTTATCAAAGAATGGCGTGGTCTAAAGTTTAATCCTAATGAGGTAGAGTGATGTTGTCAATACGTGAACTAATGGTGGAGTATATTCTTTTTGCTTTTAATGAAAAAGAGCTATTAGAAAAATTTCACGTAACTGAACAAGAACTTTCAAATCTTAGCGATGTTGACTTGCTAGAAATTTATGACCAAACTCTCCTCACACCAATTCAAGACTAAGGAAGAAGCCCAGGCCTGGATTCGTAAAATTATGGGTCCACCAAAACGCAGACTTGAAGGTAAAGAACACGAGCAAGTTTGGTTTATGTTACAGTTGGCAGAACCGGTTCGTGAAACAAACAATCAACACAGTTGGACAGCAGAGTATAATTTGAATGGAAAAATTTATGACGTACACTTTTTCCCAAACGAAGAACCTTTCATAGAAGAACACATATAAATATTTTTTGTGCATGGGGCACAACCAACACTCTTTAAATTACTAGGTGTTTAGAGTGTACACCGTAAAAAGGAAGAAAAATGATGTATAATCAAAAGCTCGTGGCGAGCATAAAAGCTAACAACAAAGTCTTACGTGAATTCAAGGACACAGTCTATATTCCATTTGCTAGCGAATATAGCATCTTACTTAAAAACCTCAATACTGTTCGTGCTGTTGTAAATGTGTTTATCGACGGAGAGAACGCTGTTCCTGGCGGATTGGTCATAGACCCGGGTCGGAC
>JACCDW010278620.1_pt1 | contig 13276 bp, 13 predicted proteins | sample 7449781 | NCBI WGS metagenome assembly JACCDW01 (sample SAMN15323449, study PRJNA562643) | freshwater metagenome | isolation source: river surface water | place: USA:Blue River Watershed | collected 2017-08-18 | reverse complement strand
GATCTGGACGTGATCGAGTTCGCCACGCCGCACTCGCTGGCCTTCACCTTCTTTCCCGCCTGGATGTCCAGCCTGCGCGAGGCCTTCGGCCCGATCAAGAGCCGCCTGATCGCGCTGAACGTGCATGACGCGGTGATGCGCCTGGTCGAGGGGGGCTGCGACCTGCTGATCGCCTATCACCACGAGTCACAACCCCTGCCGCTGGATGCGGGCCGCTTCGACATGGTGCGCCTGGGCCAGGAGACCCTGGCCCCCTATTGCCGGCCCGACGCGCAGGGGCGCCCGCTGTTCCCCCTGCCCGGTCAGGCCGACCAGCCACTGCCCTTCCTGGGCTATGCACCCGGCGCTTACCTTGGGCGCGTGGCCGAGGGCGTGATCAAGCAGTCGGCCGCCCCCATCCACCTGGACCGCGTGTACGAAACCGACATGGCCGAAGGCCTGAAGGTGATGGCCCTGCAAGGCCACGGCGTGGCCTTCCTGCCCTCCAGCGCGGTGGACCAGGAGTTGCGCTCGGGCCGCCTGGTTCCCGCAGCGGCGCCGCCCGAGCAGGCCCGGCTGTCGGCGGTCCTGGAGATACGCGCCTACCGGGAAAAACCGGCGGGCCGGGAAGGAGCGGCAAGGGGCCCGGTCCAGGCCCTGTGGGCCTTCCTGGCCTCAGGGTAAACCGCGACCCGCGCCCGCGACCGAACCCTACAATCAGCGTTTTCCTAATTCACCCCTTATCCGACATTCAGGAGATAACGATGAAGAAGCATTTGTTGGCATTCGCCGTGGCCACGCTGGCCGTGGGTGGCGCTTACGCGCAGGCAAACGACACCCTGGCCAAGGTCAAGGCCTCGGGCGTCCTGAGCATGGGCGTTCGCGATTCCTCGGGCTCCCTGTCCTACACCCTGGGCGACGGCAAGTACGCGGGCTTCCATGTGGAGGTGTGCAACCGCATCGCCGCCGAGGTCGAGAAACAGGCCGGCCGCAAGATCGAGGTCAAGTACGTGCCCGTCACCTCCCAGAACCGGATTCCCCTGGTGCAGAACGGCACCGTCGACATCGAGTGCGGCTCCACCACCAACAACGCCGCCCGCCAGAAGGACGTGTCCTTCCTGAACACCACCTACGTCGAGGAAGTCCGCATCGCGGTGAAGGCCAACTCCGGCATCACCAACATCGGCCAGCTCAATGGCAAGAACGTGGCTACCACCACGGGCACCACTTCGGTGCAGCACCTGCGCAAGCACGAGCGCGCCACGGGCGTGGACTTCAAGGAAGTCTTCGGCAAGGACCATGCCGACAGCTTCCTGCTGCTCGAGTCCGGCCGTGCCGACGCCTTCGTGATGGACGGCTCCATCCTGGCCGGCAACATCGCCAACGCCAAGAACCCGGGCGACTTCCGCATCGTGGGCGAAGTGCTCAGCGTCGAGCCGATCGCGATCATGGTCCGCAAGGACGATGCCGGCATCAAGAAGGTCGGCAACGACGTCATCGCCGGCCTGATCAAGTCCGGCGAGATGGCCAAGCTGTGGGACAAGTGGTTCATCCAGCCGATCCCGCCGAAGAACGTGAAGGTCGGCCTGGCCCTCTCCGAGAGCACCAAGGCCGCCTGGAACGCGCCCAACGACAAGCCGATGGAAGACTACGCCAAGAAGTGACCCGGACCTGACCGGATCACCCACCCCTGCCGCGGCTTGCCCCGGCGGGGGTTTTTTTCGACAAAGGCAAGGAGAGGCGCATGGCCCTGGACTGGCAGGTGTTCTGCAAGGAGACCACCTCGGGCGACCTGATCGAAGGCTGCTTCGGGCGCGGCGGTGACCAGACCTACCTGAACTGGATCGTCTCGGCCTGGGGCTGGACGCTGACCGTGGCCCTGCTGGCCCTGTGCGTGGCCCTGTTCTTCGGCCTCGTCGTGGGCACCTTGCGCACATTGCCCGCCAGCCCCTGGCTGGTCCGATTGGGCAATGCCTGGGTCGAGCTGTTTCGCAACATTCCGCTGCTGGTCCAGGTTTTTCTCTGGTATTTCGTGATTCCCGCCTTGGTGCCGGTGCTGAAGTCTGTGCCCTCCGAGGCGTTGGTGGTGATGGCCCTGGGCCTGTACACGTCAGCCCGCGTCGCGGAGCAGGTGCGCGCCGGCATCCAGTCCCTGCCGCGGGGTCAGCGTCATGCGGCCCAGGCCCTGGGCCTGACGACTGCCCAGACCTACCGCTACGTGCTGCTGCCCATGGGGCTGCGCATCGTCATCCCCCCGCTGACCAGCGAGGCGATGAACATCGTCAAGAACTCCTCGGTCGCCTTCGCGGTGTCGGTGGCCGAACTCACCTTCTTCTCGCGCCAGGCGGGAGAAGAGACCTCGGCCCCCATCGAGATGTACCTGGCCGCGACCGTGCTCTATGCCGTCTCGGCCTTCGCGGTCAACCGGGTGATGGTCATGATCGAGCGGCGCACCCGCGTGCCCGGCTTCGTGGCCGCAGGCGGCACCGGGGGAGGGCACTGACATGGAACTCGACCTCGCGTTCTACGACTGGGACCTGATCCGGCGATTCGTTTCGCAGGGGTTCATCTTCAGCATCTGGCTGACGATCGTCGCCACCGTGGGCGGCGTGCTGTTTGGCACGGTCCTGGCCCTGATGCGCCTGTCGGGAAAACCATTCCTGGACTGGCCCGCCGCGGCGTACGTCAACACCATGCGCTCCATCCCGCTGGTGATGGTGCTGCTGTGGTTCTTCCTCCTGATCCCGTTTGCCATCGGCCGGCCGATCGGCGCCGAGATGTCGGCGGTGATCACCTTCATCGCCTTCGAGGCCGCTTTCTTCTCGGAGATCGTGCGCGCGGGTATCCAGTCGATCCCGCGCGGGCAGGTCCATGCGGGCTTCGCGCTGGGCCTGACCTACCGCCAGAACATGCAGCAGATCATCCTGCCGCAGGCCTTTCGCAACATGCTGCCGGTGTTCTTCACCCAGACCATCATCCTGTTCCAGGACACCTCGCTGGTGTATGCCATCGGCGCCTACGACATGCTCAAGGGCTTCGAGACCATGGGCAAGAACCTGGGGCGCCCGGTCGAGGCCTACCTGCTGGCGGCGGTGGTGTATTTCCTGATGTGCCTGACCCTGTCGTACCTGGTGCGCAAGGTGCAGGCGCGCGTGCAGATCATTCGTTGAGGGAGTGGCGTCATGGCCATGATCGAAATCAAGAACGTGTCCAAGTGGTACGGCCCGGTGCAGGTCCTGTCGGACTGCTCGGTCAACATCGACAAGGGCGATGTGGTGGTGGTGTGCGGGCCCTCGGGTTCGGGCAAGTCCACCCTGATCAAGACGGTGAACGGTCTGGAGCCGATCCAGAAGGGCGAGATCTTCGTGGACGGCGTGCCCTTGCACGACCCCGCCACCAACCTGCCCCAGCTGCGAAGCCGCGTGGGCATGGTGTTCCAGCACTTCGAACTGTTCCCCCACCTCTCGGTGACCGAGAACCTGACCCTGGCGCAGGTCAAGGTGCTGGGGCGCACGCCCGACGAGGCCAAGGTCCGGGGGCTGAAGATGCTCGATCGCGTGGGCCTGATGGCGCACAAGGACAAGTTCCCTGGCCAGCTCTCGGGCGGGCAGCAGCAGCGCGTGGCCATCGCCCGCGCGCTGTCGATGGACCCCATCGTCATGCTGTTCGACGAGCCCACTTCGGCGCTCGACCCCGAAATGGTGGGCGAGGTGCTGGACGTGATGGTGACCCTGGCGCGCGAGGGCATGACCATGATGGTGGTGACCCACGAGATGGGCTTTGCCCGCAAGGTGGCCAACCGGGTCATCTTCATCGACGTGGGCGGGCGCATCCTGGAGGACTGCGCCAAGGACGAATTCTTTGGCAACCCCGAGGCGCGCCAGCCCCGGACCAAGGATTTCCTGAACAAGATCCTGGCGCACTGAGGCCACAATACGGGGCATGAACGCCCCGACCTCCTCGCTCACGATCACCCGCCCGGACGACTGGCACCTGCACCTGCGTGACGGCGATGCGCTGTCCACGGTGGTGCCGCACACCGCCGCCCAGTTCGCCCGCGCCATCGTCATGCCGAACCTGAAGCCGCCGGTGACCACCGCGGCCCAGGCGGTCGCCTACCGCGAACGCATCCTGGCCCATGTGCCCGCAGGCCAGCGCTTCGAGCCGCTGATGACGCTGTACCTCACCGACAACCTGCCGCCCGACGAGATCCGCCGCGCGCGCGAGGCTGGCGTCGTGGCCCTGAAGCTCTATCCCGCCGGCGCCACCACCAACAGCGATGCCGGCGTGACCGACATCCGCAAGACCTACGCCACGCTGGAAGCCATGCAGCGCGAGGGCCTGCTGCTGCTGGTGCACGGCGAGGTGACCTCCCCGGACATCGACCTGTTCGACCGCGAGGCGGTGTTCATCGAGCAGCAGCTCATTCCCCTGCGTCGCGATTTCCCGGGCCTGAAGATCGTGATGGAGCACATCACCACCCGCGAGGCGGCGCAGTACGTGGCGCAGGCCGGCCCGCTCACGGCGGCCACGATCACCGCCCACCACCTGCTTTTCAACCGCAACGCCATCTTCACGGGCGGCATCCGCCCGCACTACTACTGCCTGCCCGTCCTCAAGCGCGAGACCCATCGCCAGGCGCTGGTGCAGGCGGCCACCAGCGGCAGCCCGCATTTCTTCCTGGGGACCGACAGCGCGCCACATCCGGCGCACCTGAAGGAGCATGCGACGGGCTGCGCCGGCTGCTACACCGCCCCGGCGGCGATGGAGCTGTACGCGCAGGCCTTCGAGGACGCAGGCGCCCTGGACAAGCTCGAAGGCTTTGCCAGCCACTTCGGCCCCGACTTCTACGGCCTGCCCCGCAACGCCGGTACGCTGACCCTGCGCCGCCAGCCCTGGCAGCTGCCCGAGACCTATCCCTTCGGCCAGGCGCAGATCAAGCCCCTGTGCGGCGGTGAGACCCTGGCGTGGCAGGTGGCCTGAGCACGCCCGACTGGTCGGCTCCCTGGTACGCGTCGTGGCGCGCGCTGGCTGAACCCGTCGCCGCGCGCGTGCGCGACGGCCTGCCGGTGCATGAGGCCCTGAACCGGCAGGCCGGTGTAGAGGCCCCCTTGCGCTTCGTGGCGCAGGACGTCCTGCCCGAAGGCAGCGCCTACGAAGGCTTCATCTTCGAGACCCGCCAGTGCCCGACCCGAGAAGGCCTGCACGACTTCTTCAACGGCCTGTGCTGGTTGCGGTTTCCGCTTGCCAAGCGGCGTTTGAATGAACTGCAGGCTGCGCAGATCGCCGCGCGCGGCGTGGCCGCGGTGCGCGGGCCCGTGCGTGACGCGATCACCGTCTTCGACGAGAACGGTGTCCTGCTCGATGCCCCGCCGCCCCTTTGGGAGGCTCTGGCGGCGCGCCAGTGGCGGCGCCTCTTCGTGGACCTGCGGCCCCTGTGGGCGCAGGCCCAGGTGTTGGTGTTCGGACACGCCCTGCTGGAGAAACTGGCCGCGCCGCGCAAGGACATGACGGCCCATGTCTGGCACGCGCAGGCGCCCCTGGTCTCGTTGCAGGCCGCCGACGACTGGCTGGCGCAGGCCTTCACCGAGGACCGCCTGGCAGCCAAGCCCTTCGTGCCCCTGCCGGTGCTCGGGATCCCGGGCTGGTGGCCCGCCAATGAGGACGCGGCCTTCTACGAGGACACTTCGGTGTTCCGCGCCGCGCGGACGGCCGCGGGCGTGCCATCGGCCCGCGACTGAAAAACCCTTCAGAAACCGGCAATTTCCCCGGTCTGCCTTGCATTCCTGGCCGCTGGCCTTATCTTCGCTGCCAATCCACTTTCCCCTCACTTCGGAGATCGAATGAAACGCATCATCCTGTTCGTTGCCACCAACCTCGCCATCGTGGTGGTGCTGGGCATCGTGGCCAGCTTGCTGGGTGTGAACCGGTACCTCACCGCCAACGGCCTGAACCTGGGCGCCCTGCTCGGGTTCGCGCTGATCATGGGCTTCGGTGGCGCCTTCATCTCCCTGCTGCTGTCCAAGCCGATCGCCAAATGGAGCGCCGGCGTGCAGCTGATCACGCAGCCGCGCAACGCCGATGAAGCCTGGATTGTCGATACCGTGCGCCGCTTCGCCGACAAGGCCGGCATCGGCATGCCCGAGGTCGGCATCTTCGAGGGCGAGCCCAATGCCTTCGCCACGGGCGCCTTCAAGAACAATGCCCTGGTGGCCGTTTCCACCGGCCTGCTGCAAGGCATGACCCGCGAGGAGGTGGAGGCCGTGATCGGCCACGAGGTGGCCCACATCGCCAACGGCGACATGGTGACCATGACCCTGATCCAGGGTGTGATGAACACCTTCGTCGTGTTCCTCTCCCGCGTCATCGGTTACGCGGTGGACAGCTTCCTGCGCCGTGGTGATTCCGAGAACAACGGCCCTGGTATCGGCTACTGGGTCACGACCATCGTGCTCGATATCGTGCTGGGTTTCCTGGCCGCCATCATCGTGGCCTGGTTCTCCCGCCAGCGCGAATTCCGCGCCGACCGTGGCGCTGCTGACCTGATGGGGCGCAAGCAGCCGATGGTGAACGCCCTGGCCCGTCTGGGCGGCATGGTGCCCGGCCAGCTGCCCCAAGGTTTGCAGGCCATGGGCATCACCTCGGGCGTGGGCAAGCTGTTTTCCTCCCACCCGCCCATCGAGGAGCGGATCGCGGCCCTGCAGAACGCCGCCTGATTGCCACGGGTTTCCTGAAAAGCCGCCTTCGGGCGGCTTTTTTCTTGCCCCCTACAATCCCGGCAGGAGTTCTCCCCATGACCATCAAGAGTGACAAGTGGATCCGCCGCATGGCCGAACAGCACGGCCTGATCGACCCGTTCGAACCCAAGCAGGTGCGCGAGGTCCAGGGCCAGCGGGTCATCAGCTACGGTACGTCCAGCTACGGCTATGACATCCGCTGCGCGCCCGAGTTCAAGGTCTTCACCAACATCCACAGCACGGTGGTGGACCCCAAGAACTTCGACGAGAAAAGTTTCGTCGATTTCCACGGCGACTCCTGCATCATTCCCCCGAACAGCTTTGCCCTGGCCCGCACGGTCGAATACTTTCGCATCCCGCGCAACGTGCTCACCATCTGCCTGGGCAAGAGCACCTATGCCCGCTGCGGCATCATCGTGAACGTCACCCCCTTCGAGCCCGAGTGGGAAGGTTACGTCACGCTGGAATTCAGCAACACCACGCCGCTGCCGGCGCGCATCTACGCTGGCGAGGGCTGCGCCCAGGTCCTGTTCTTCGAGAGCGACGAGACCTGCGACGTGAGCTACAAGGACCGCGGCGGCAAGTACCAGGGCCAGCGCGGGGTCACGCTGCCCAAGGCCTGACGCCCCCGGCGCCGCGCGCCATCGGCCGCCACCCGCTGGCGCCGCCGTCCGACAGGATGCCTGCGGGCGTCTTCACACCATGCAGGGGTTGACCTTGCCTCAGCCTCGCGCATGCCTTTCCGTCATTCCTGGCGCCTGACGACCTGCCGTCCGCTGCTCTGGCCTGTGCTCCTGGCGCTGCTCGCGGGTGAGGGCCTGACTTTCTACCTTCTGTGCGTCCACCAGATGCATCGTGCCGAGGCCCGCCGGCAGGTGTCGCAGGTGGAGTCCCAGGCCTTCAGCGATTGCCTGGTGTACGTGACGGGATCCACCATCGCCAGCTGCAGGCGGCACATGGTGGTGCGCCGTTAGCCGACGCGTCCGGCCCGCAGGCTTCAGTACTCGGCGCCTTCCACCAGAAAGCGCACGCGCCGCTGCCCCTGCCACTCGTCGGCGTCGAGGCGGAACGCCAGCTTCACCCGCCCGGGCAGCGGCTCGGTGCGGCCGAACCAGATGCCGTCCACAGGCTGGCCCTGGTGGCGGATCTTCAGCGCCAGGTGCTTCTCGCCCACCAGGCGCTGCGAGACGATGTCCACTTCCTCGCTGAACACCGGCGGCGCGAAGCCCTGGCCCCACACCTCCTGGTGCAGGGTGTCGACGAGGTCCGTGCGCCGGTACTCGGGTGCCAGCGGGCCGTCCGTCTCCAGCCGCCGCTGCAGGGTCGCCGCATCCAGCCACTGCGAGGCCACTTCGGCCAGGGCCTGCTCGAAGGTGTCCAGGTGTTCCTCGGCGACCGTACAGCCCGCCGCCATCGCGTGCCCGCCAAACCGCAGCAGCACGCCCGGATGCCGCTTGGCCACCAGGTCCAGCGCATCGCGCAGGTGAAAGCCGGGGATCGAACGGCCCGACCCCTTGAGTTCATGCTCCTTGCCCGGCGCCTGGCTGGCGGCGAAGACGAAGGTGGGCCGGTGGAACTGGTCCTTGATGCGCGAGGCCACGATGCCGACCACGCCCTCGTGGAAATCGGGGTCGAAGACGCAGATGGCCGGGGGCGCTTCCTCCCCGGTGTCGAACAGGGACTGCGCCAGTTCCACCGCCTGCTCGCGCATGCCGCCCTCGATCTCGCGGCGCTCGCGGTTGATGCCGTCGAGCGTGCGCGCGAGTTCCTCGGCGCGGGCGGGATCGTCCGTGAGCAGGCATTCGATGCCCAGCGTCATGTCCGACAGGCGGCCTGCGGCGTTGATGCGAGGCCCCAGCGCGAAGCCGAAGTCGAAGCTGGTGGCCGCGCGCGCGTTGCGTCCCGCCGCGGCGAAGAGGGCGGCCAGGCCTGCGGGCATGGCGCCCGCCCGGATGCGGCGCAGGCCCTGGGCCACGAGCCGGCGGTTGTTCGCGTCCAGTTTCACCACGTCGGCCACCGTGCCCAGGGCCACGATCGGCAGCAGGGCATCCAGCTTGGGCTGCTGGTCCGCCGCGAAGGCACCGCGCGCGCGCAGCTCGGCGCGCAGGGCCAGCAGCACATAGAACATCACGCCGACGCCCGCCAGCGACTTGCTCGCGAAGGCGCACCCCGGCTGGTTGGGGTTCACGATCACCGCGGCCTGCGGCAGTTCGGGACCCGGCAGGTGGTGGTCGGTCACCAGCACCTGCAGGCCCAGTGCGTTGGCCTGGGCCACGCCCTCGACGCTGGCGATGCCGTTGTCGACGGTGACCAGCAGGTCGGCGCCCTGGGCGTGCACGCGCTGCGCGATCGGCGGGGTCAGGCCGTAGCCGTCGACCACCCGGTCCGGGACGAGGTAAAGCACATGCGCCGCCCCCAGCAGACGCAGGCCCCGCACGGCGACGGCGCAGGCGGTCGCGCCGTCGCAGTCGTAGTCGGCGACGATGCAGATGCGCTTGCCCTGGGCGATGGCATCGGCCAGCAGGCGCGCAGCCTCCTGCGCGCCCTGGAGGCCGTCCGGCGGCAACAGGCGAGCCAGGCCGTCGTCGAGTTCATCCCGCTGGGTCACGCCGCGCGCGGCGAACAGGCGTGCCAGCAGCGGATGCACGCCGGCCTGCTCCAGGGCCCAGGCAGCGCGTGGGGGAATGTCTCGGGCGATGATTTTCATAAGGTATCCAGTGCCGCCGCCACCGCAGGCGGGCGCAGCCGAATGACCGCGCGGCGCCACCAGGGAGCAGATACGCAGCTTGTCCAGGTCCGGGCCTGCCGTTCCCCGCACAGGGTCAGGGTGACGTGTTCGCCCTTGTGCGCGGCGTCCAGCAACGCAGGCAAGGCCGTGGCGTCGAGCTCGCGCCAGCGCGCGGCCCAGGCGTCTGCATCGGCCGACAGCGCCGGTTCACGCAGCCGGTCGTCCACCTGCACCGCCCGGGCCAGGGTGGAGGCCGCGATGGATCCGAGCGCGCCAGCGCCACTGACCCAGAAGGAGTTGACAGGCCGCAAGCCTGCGCTTTCTCGCGCCTCGTTCACCGGGTGCGTGTACAGCAGCATCTGCATTTCCTGCTGGAGCCGGCGCAGGGGACGCGCCGCTGCGGCACGGGGCAGCCAGTCGTCCACGCGCCGGCCGGACACCCGGTCCAGGCTGGCGCAGGCCAGGCCGCGAAAGACCTCGCCACGCGCCCGCCAGCGCGTGGGCGCGACATAGGACAGCGCGATGCCGTCCTCCAGGAAATAGGGCGACACGGCGGCCAGCAGCGCACGGGACGAGGCTTCGTCCAGTTGCAGCGTGCCGGTGGGGTGCATGAGGATGTGGTCCTGCGCCACATGCCAGTGGCAGGGAGTGATCCAGGCCCAGGCCGCGTCGCCTGGCGCGTGTCCGCTCAGGGCCAGTTCCCAGGCGGCCCAGGGGAGGGTGCCGTCTGCGACGGTCAATCCCGCGGCCTGGGCCAGGGCGCGTTCATGCGGCGGGGAGAGATCGTCAGCAACGCCCGCCAGCACAGGCCCGGGCTGCAGGCGCGCCAGCAGGCGCCGCAGATGGGGCAGGCTGCCGGCGACGCCGGCCTGCGCCTCCTCCAGGCCCGCCGCGCTGGCGAAGGGGACGATCAGGTGCAGGCCGCTGGACATGGGTCTATTGTCCCGGATGCCACAATGCGGCCCGGCATCCCCGGTTTTTCCCAGGTCCCATCCCACGCGCCATGCGACTTCCGTACGAACTGCTTCTGGGCTGGCGCTACACGCGCGCCGGCCGGACCACGCGACGCAACGGCTTCATCTCCTTCATCTCGGGAGTGTCGATGCTCGGTATCGCGCTGGGCGTGGCCGCCCTGATCATCGTGCTGTCCGTGATGAACGGCTTCCAGCGCGAGGTCCGTGACCGCATGCTGGGTGTGGTGTCCCATATCGAGATCTACGGCCCGGGCGGTGGCGCGCTGCCGGACCCGGCGCAGACCCTGGCGCAGGTGCGCCAGCATCCGCAGGTGGTGGCCGCTGCGCCCTTCGTTGCCGCCCAGGCCCTGCTGGCACGGGGCGAGGACATGCGCGGCACGCTGGTGCGCGGCATCGACCCCGCCCTCGAGCCAGGCATCACCGACCTGGCCCAGTCACTGCGTGATACCGCCCTCAAGCGCCTGGAGCCTGGACGCTTCGGCGTGGTGGTGGGCCGCGATCTCGCACGTCAGCTGGGCGTGCGCGTAGGCGACCCCGTGACCCTGATCTCCCCCAGCGGGCAGATGACGCCTGCGGGCTTCGTGCCGCGTCTGAAGCAGATGGAGGTGGTCGGCCTCTTCGACTCGGGCCATTACGAATACGACAACGGGCTGGTGCTGATGCACCAGGACGACGCGATGCGCCTGTTCCGCCTGGAGGGCCCCACCGGCCTGCGCCTGAAGCTGAGGGACCTGCACCAGGCGCGCGAGGTGGCGGTCGAACTGGCGGCGACGCTTCCGGCGGACTTCATCGTCCGCGACTGGACCCGCCAGAACCGCTCCTGGTTCGCCGCCGTGCAGCTGGAGAAACGCATGATGTTCATCATCCTCACGCTGATCGTGGCGGTGGCGGCCTTCAACCTCGTGAGCACGCTGGTCATGACCGTCACCGACAAGCGCGCGGACATCGCGATCCTGCGCACGCTGGGGGCGAGCCCGTCCAGCGTCATGGGCATCTTCATGGTCCAGGGCGCGATGGTGGGCGTGGTGGGCACGCTGGCGGGCCTCGCACTGGGGCTGGGCGTGGCCCTGAACATCGATGTCATCGTGCCTGCGCTGGAGCGGCTGCTCAATGCCAGCTTCCTGCCCCGTGACATCTACCTGATCAGCCGCATGCCCAGCGACCCGCAATCGGCCGACATCGTGCCGATCGCCCTGATCTCGCTGGCGCTGTCCTTCGTGGCCACGCTCTACCCGAGCTGGCGCGCCAGCCGCGTCCACCCTGCGGAGGCTCTGCGCTATGAGTGAGCCCGTGCTGCAGGCGCAAGGCCTGTCCAAGCGTTTCACCGAGGGCCCCCTGGATGTCCAGGTGCTGCGCGCGGTGGACCTCACGGTGCAGGCGGGCGAGACCGTCGCCATCGTCGGGGCCTCGGGTTCGGGCAAGAGCACGCTGCTGCACCTTCTGGGCGGGCTGGACACGCCCACGCAGGGACATGTGCACCTGATGGGGCAGGCGCTGTCCCGCCTGGGCGCCGCGCAGCAGGGGCATCTGCGTAACCGGCACCTGGGTTTCGTCTACCAGTTCCACCACCTGCTGCCGGAGTTCAGCGCCCTGGACAACGTGGCCATGCCACTGCGTATCCGGCGTGACCCGGTCGAGGCCTGCCACGCCCGTGCCCGCGAGGCGCTGGAGGCAGTGGGCCTGGGTGCACGCCTGCGGCACCGGCCCGCCGAACTCTCGGGCGGCGAGCGCCAGCGCGTGGCCATCGCGCGCGCACTGGTGGCGCGTCCGGCCTGCGTGCTGGCCGACGAACCCACCGGCAACCTGGACCGCGGCACCGCCGACGGTGTGTTCGACCTGATGCTGCGCCTGGCGCAGGACCAGTGCACCGCCTTCGTGGTCGTCACCCACGACGAATCCCTCGCCGCGCGCTGCGCGAGGCGCCTGAAGCTGGACGCAGGCGTACTCGGCGCCTGAAGTTTCCAGGGTACCGAGCGCAAGGCCCCTACCAGGGCAGCAGCGGATCGGGCTTCGCCCGGCCGCTCGGTGCGCCCCCTGAGGGGAGGCAGCCGTCAGGCTGCGTCGGGGGGGATCAAAGGATCCGGTTGAACCACAGCACCGACAGTCCTGCCGCCAGCACCGCCAGCGCCGCGGCCAGCAGGGACAGCAGGCCCGAGACCTCGGTTTCCTTCTTCTCCACGGTCAGACGCGTGCTCAGGGTCTCGTAGACCTTCTTCAGGTCCTGTGCGGTGCCGGCATAGAAGTACTCGGCGCTGGTCTTGGTGGCGATCTGCTTGAGGGTTTCCTCGTCCAGCCGCACGCGCATGGACCAGCCTTCGAAGCCGATGGTCTCGCCGTCCACCGTGCCGATGCCCACGGTGTACACGCGCACGCCGCGTTCGGCCGCCATCTTGGCCGCTTCCAGCGGGTCCACGCCCGTGGTGCGCTGGCCGTCGGTGAGCATGATGATCGCCGCCGAGGTGTACGAGCCCGGCGCCACCGGCGTGAAAGGCTGCTTTTCCTTCTTGGGGGTGTCCAGGGAGGCGCCCTGCATGCGGTCGCGCCCGTTCTGCATCGCCTGCAGGTCCAGGTGCCCGTCGTCGGGAAACAGCGTCGCCAGCGACATCACGATGGCGTTGCCGGTGGCGGTGGCGCGCTGCATCTGGAAGCGGTCGATGGCGGTGACCAGGTCCTCGCGGTTGACGGTGGGCAGCTGCGCCACCTGCGCCGACCCGGCGAAGGCGACGATGCCTACCTTCACGTCCCGCGGCAGCTCGGTGAGGAAGGCCTTGGCGGCGTTCTGCGCCGCCACCATGCGATTGGGCTGGACGTCCGTGGCGCGCATGCGGCCGGAGACGTCCATCGCCCGGATGATGGTC
>JACCDW011945873.1_pt1 | contig 13282 bp, 12 predicted proteins | sample 7449781 | NCBI WGS metagenome assembly JACCDW01 (sample SAMN15323449, study PRJNA562643) | freshwater metagenome | isolation source: river surface water | place: USA:Blue River Watershed | collected 2017-08-18 | reverse complement strand
GGCGTGCAGCGCTGCGGCAGAGAACGGCCACTTGGAGGTGCTACGGTGGCTGCGCGGCCAGCCCGAGCCCTGCCCCTGGAACGCGGAGGCGTGCAGCGCTGCGGCAGAGAACGGCCACTTGGAGGTGCTACGGTGGCTGCGCGGCCAGCCCGAGCCCTGCCCCTGGAACGCGGAGGCGTGCAGCGCTGCGGCAAAGAACGGCCACCTGGGGGTGCTGCAGTGGCTGCGCGGCCAGCCCGTGCCTTGCCCCTGGAACGCGCGGACGTGCCATGTCGCGGCGAGTAAGGGCCACCTGAGGGAGCTGCAGTGGTTGCGCGGCCAGCCCGTGCCTTGCCCCTGGAACGCGCGGACGTGCAGCGCTGCCGCAGAGAACGGCCACTTGAAGGTGCTGCAGTGGCTGCGCGGCCAGCCGGAGCCCTGCCCATGGGGTGCATGGACGTGCAGCGCTGCCGCAGAGAACGGTCATCTGGAAGTGCTGCAGTGGCTGCGCGGTCAGCCGGACCCTTGCCCCTGGGACGCGGCTACGTGCACCGCTGCGGCAAGGAACGACCACCTGGAGGTGCTGCAGTGGCTGCGCGGCCAGCCCGAGCCCTGCCCCTGGGACGCGCGGACGTGCAGCGCTGCTTCATTAGTAAACGGCCACCTGGGAGTGCTGCAGTGGCTGCACGCCAACGGCTGCCCTACTGAGTAATGTTTCCGATTTTTTGGTGAAATCTCACCCGACGATGGCAAAATAGGGCACGATGAGCGTGAAGCCCGCCAGCGTCAGCAGGATGTCCTTGTATGCCTTGACCGGCGCCACGCCGTCGGTGGCGTAGTTGAAGACGACGCGCTTCTGGATGACCTCGCCGATGACCAGGCCCATGACCGCGATGAGCACGGTGCTGATGGCGTAGTCCACCAGCAGCTTCTGCATGAAGCCGGCGTCGATGACGAAGCCCTGGCCGTCGTGGTCGTTGATGTGGCGCACCAGGGCGAGGATGACCCACAGGACCACGAACAGCGCGGCCTCGATGCCCACGAACAGCATCACGAAAAAGGCGAGGGAGGGCGGAGGCTTCTTCTTGGTGTACACCGCGTCCACGTACCAGTTGGTGAACACGGACTCGGCCAGGAACAGCGCGCACCACATGATGAAGAATCGCACCAGCTTCACGACGTACAGCAGCATGAACTGCGTGTCGCGCATCATGTCGGCGAGGCTCACGTCGTTGTTATACACGTACACGATTTTTTCAGACATGTCCGCGATGGACGCCTGCGCCTCTTCCAGCTTGTCGCGCAGCCGCTGTACGTCGTAATCCTGGAGGTGGTTGCGCAGGCCCGAGGTGGACGCGAAGACCTCGCTGAAGCCCTGTTCGAACTCGCGGGTGAACTTGGCGTGGTTCTGTTGGATGCCATCCAGCAGCGACCCAATCCTTGTCTTGTCTTTCTTCTTGGAGTCGTCGGGCTGCTTGTTCTTTTGCATCCTGCGGATGAGGCGCATGGGCTCGCGGAAGCTGCGGACGGCGAAGCCTACGTGGAAATCGCGGTACCCGGCGTACATGGCGAGGTATCGGTCCACGAAACCCATGAGCTTGCGCGTCTTGTACTGCACGTCCCTGGTCTTGGCATCTTCGTCATCGTCCATCTTCTTGATGTGATTGTTGGCCTCTTCGATGAGCTTGATGAGTTCGCCCTTCGTCGCCTGCATCTCCTTGGCGATGCCCTTGGTGCGCATTGTGACCTGCTCCGTCATGCGTTCGAGTCGCCGCTCGAACTCCGGCATCATCAATTCAATCTCCGCCTGGTAGGCTTTGTTCAGGCGTTCCATGAGGCCGCGACGGGTGTCGTACGCTTCCTGGCGCATGGTCATCGCCGCGCGTTGGGCCTCCTGCGCGGATGTGTCCTTGTCCTCCCGCAGCTGGCTCAGCAGAGTCTCGACCACGGCGGTCGCGCTGGTTACGTACGGCCGCAGGTCGGGGGCGACGCTCTCGCTCTCGCTCTCGCTCGCTCCAAACACCTGCGCGCATTCTGCCTCGGTATCCGTGACCAAAGTCTGCACGACGGCGGTGAGTCCGGGCTGCCCGGTTGGTTGGGACAGCTTCTGCAGCAACTGCGATAACGTCCTGATCTTCCTCATTTCCGTTTCGGACAACGTGGTGAGGTACTCTTGGAATCGTTTGTACAGCGATTTCACCTCCTGGACGGAATAGGACCGAGCTCGTGCAGGGGGCAGGACGTCGCTGGGCACCCCGAAGAAATCCACGAGGACCTCCAGGTTCCCGTTGCGTTGCAGCTCGATGATGGCATTCACAGGTCCTTTGGTGTCTGTGCGGTCGCCATCGCCATCGGATTCGGGATTTGCCGTAGATAGCTGTGTACACTTTGTGCCCTTTGCGTCGTCGTCCAGCCTCAGCATGCGCTCGCACAGACGCCCCTGGTACCATTTCATCAATGTGCGCTTGACGAACTCTGCATTGGCGACTTCCTTGACGATGGCAAACCACTGCACCACGCTGTGGGCTTCGTACAGCCGCAGCAGTTCGGTGCGCATGCGTCTCGAGGTGTCGGCCGCCGCGATGCGCGCCTCCACGCGTCGATGCAGGCGATAGGAGTTGATGTCTGCGTTGCGCTTCCACCAGCGGTCCGTGGTCGGGCCCTCCCCGTACAACACCTGCGACTGCATCTGGACCCTATCGATGCCGTAGCCCAGCCCCGTCGCACGGTGTTCCACCAGGTGCAGCAGCCACGGCGTGTCGGGGTCCGTCGGCCTCGCGCCCACCATGATGTAGGGCATGCTGTCAACCTCGGTCGTGGCCAACAATGCGTTGGTCATGGGCATCAGCTGGACGGCGCGGACCCGCGCATCGCGGGAGCGGACGTCGTCGACCGCGTAGGCGCTGACCACGGGCATGTAGGTGCCGGCCACGGCCCCCGTTTTGTTACGGTCGATGTAGAGCTGCAGGCCGTGTCGGTACGCGCCGTCCTTGTCCTTGCCGGTGTACACGACGTGCACGAGCCCCGAGGGCAGGGGCTCGGAGCGTCGCACGACGATTTCTTCCTTCGTCCTGCGGTCGCGAATGACCACCGACTTGCGGTCCAGAGCCCGACTGACTTCGAAGGGGGCCCGTCGAACCCACAGGTTCACTTTCTTGATGATGCTGCCGGGGGCGTCGTTCGTTAACTGGATGGGACCAACCTCTTCGGCATCGACCAGGACCCAGCGGTAGTCGGTGTTCTGAAACCACGGGACGTTTTTCAGAGGTGTGGGTTTCAATGTCACGTTCGTGTCCTTGATCTTTGCGCCGACGAGCGTCAGGTTGCCGTTCACGACGTGCGCGGCGACGCACTTCGTCTCGCACTTCGGTTTGTCATCGACATCGATATAGGTGTACTGCACGAACGCCTGCTCACACTCCCAGCGGCCTTTGACGTCGAAAGCGTACAGCGTGATGTCGATTTCTTCACCCGTCGGTGTGGCTTTGGCCGCAGCTACTTCCGCCGCGGGCACGCCCGTCTTCAGGTCGTTGGCCACATTTATCATTTGCAGCGTCTCGTTGTCGATAAACTCCGGGGTGTCGGCGGTCAGAGCGTCTTCGAACCTGCGCAGCAACACATCCACGTGCTTGGCAACGGTGTTGGACTGAAGAGCCAAGTCGGTGATGCCCTGCAGGTCTTTTTTGGAGGCCTCGCTGTACACTTTGGGAAACTCGGCGGGCGGGATGAGTTCCTTCGTTCCTGGCTTTTTGTGTTTTTCGATGCATGCCTTGATGCGCAAGCATTGTTTTTTGATGTCTTCACTCGGCAGCATGGAATCGCGGACCAGAAGCACGTCGCGCAGCGCGGCCAGCGCGGGGAGCAGGTCGTCGAAAACCGACAGCTTCGGGTCTTCCTCCTGCAGCCCGCCGCGCATGGCCTGCAGCTCCAGGATCATGGCGGACAGCTCCGAGGCATCGATGCGCGCCGTGTCAAAGGCTCCCAGTTTGGTGGCGGGGAGCATGCGCGCCAGCCGCTGCAGCTCCTCCTGCAACTGGCGAACCACGCCGGTCAGAGTGTTGCTGCTCATGCCGACCCGAGGATATTATCTATTGCACACATTTTCCATGTGGCAAGGGTTCCACCTCCTCCGTCAGACGGGGTCGAGGTGCGTCTCCGCGCGGCGCGCGTCGGTCATGAGCGAAGGATTGGCATCGACGGCCTTGAGGATGGAAGCGATCACCTGCACGAAGCGCTGGGCGCCGAAGGACTTGCCGTCATCGAAGGCCGTCCGGCCGCCCCGCACAAAGTACAGGGTGCGATGGATTCCAAACTTGTCAAAGGCCGTATTCAGCACGCAAGCCGCGCGAGCCGGGTCCTTGTTCAGCAGCCAGGGATTGTCGCGGTAGCCCACGTACATCACCAGGTCCACGGACAGGTTCCAGAGGCTGAGGTTGGCGGAGCCGTCGCCGCGGCCGTCTTTGCTGGCGTCGCGCTGTTCGGATTTCAAGTGCGTGGTCTCCAGGAAAGCCATGGACATCAGCAGGGCGCGGCGCGCGGGGCTGATTTTGCAGGCGTCGAATGCCCGGTTGATGACCCGCTTGTTGTTCGCGATTTCCTGGCCGTACCACTTGAGGTCCACGCGGGCGTCCGCGGCGATGCCTGGGAGGAGCTGTTCTCTGTACTTGGTGGGTTTGGGCTGTTGCGCGGCGAATGCCTGGTTGTCCGCCGTGCACGACGACAGGCCCGTCGAAGGGCACGCGCGAGCCGCATGCGCACCCGTAGCGGCCCCGCCGCCGCCCAGCACGAGCACGAGCATGCCCAGGGTCTTTGCGACCCGAAACATTTATAGTGTCATAACAAAAGTTTCCCCCATGCGCGTCGTGATACTGCTGCTGCTGTTCATCGGCGCCCTGATGATCGTGGACGGCGTGTACGACCAGCGCATGAAAGAGTACAAGAAGAACGTCCGCGTGGAGTACCGGTTCATCCCGCGCACGTACTACGAGGAGCAGCTGTACAACAGCGACCTGAACCTCAAGATGAAGGACATGTTCAACAAGGACCATCCGTGGTACGGGCGGGACACGCTGGAGCTGGATGCCGCGCCGAGGACGCCGTCCAGCTAAAACAGGTGCTTCTTGACGGAAATGCACGGTCCGCGCTTGTGCTTGCTGAAGCTCGTGACGTCCAGCATGTCCTCGCCGGCGTCCTCGTCGTCGGAATCGACGTCGCACATCTCGTCGTGGTACCTCCAGAACTCTGGCGAACCCATCTTGTAAGGGGGGCGGTTTTCGGCTTTGTACCAGAACACCTGGTCGTCCAGGCGGTTGCTCTTGCTGTTGTTGGCGATGACCAGACACTCGTAGTTCTCGGTGGTCTGATTCAGCACCTGCGAGAACACGTCGAAGCTGGGGAACATGCCCGCATAGTGCTTGTAAATCTTCTCGCGGTTGCTGATGAGGTTCTCGCGCAGGATGAAGACGTAGTCGATGTTGGTGCGCAGGTTGGGCGTGATGCCCAGCGGCGTCTGCATGGTGATGAGCATCAGCATGCGCACGTGGCGGCCGTTCATGAAGAGGAAGCGAATGTTGACGTCGTTGACCCAACTCTTGTCGTACATGCAATCGTCCAGCACCAGGAACGCGCGCGGGTCGATGCTGCTGCCGCCGCGCACCCTGATTTCCTTGTTCATCCGCTTCATGATGAGCTTCTGGCGGGACACGACGCTGTTGAGCAGCTCCGGCGTGTACTCGTGGTGGATGAACAGCGAGGGCACGAGGGTCGAATAGAACTTGTTGGAGGCCTCGGTGGGGCTGATGACGGTCCCAACGGGAATGTCTTTGTTCTGGCCCAGGATGTCCCGAACGAGGAAGGACTTGCCGGTGTTCTTCTTCCCCAGCAGGACCACGTTGCTGTCGTCTCCAAGCTGTGACATGTCGAAGCGTTTCAATTTCAGCTGCATCTTCAGTCTTCCTTAGAGCAACAAAAGTTTGCGCGTGCTCTTTTCGCAATCAAAAGTCCGGCTCGCCCAGCTGCATGTTGTAGACGGCGTCGTCCAGGGAAGACGATGCCCCCGTCCAGTACAGGACGCCCCACATGGCCACCGCGACGAGAAGGGCGCGCACCACAAAGTCCTTTCCGCTGCCACGGGACGCAGGAGGAGCAGCGGCGGAGGAACGGGCGTGCATCTCCAGCAGCGCGGCGCACACCAGGGACGCGACCACCACCTCGACGAAGACCATGTTTTGGTTTGGACACTCTCCACAAAAGAAATCGCGGTCACCGAACGCTCTCGCAGGCGGGCGGGTGCTGTTGGCGGGCCAGGATGCCGAGGTAGCGCGCCATCTGACGGCGCTTCCTGGCGTGCTCCCCCAGCCCGGTGAAGTGCACAAAGGTGGCCTGCGAATAGTAGGTGTCGGCGTGCGGGAACAGCACGACCCGCGGCGTCAGGAAGGCGGTGTCGCTGGCCAGGGCGCTGTTGAAGTAGTGGTTGTAGAAGCTCTGCTCGTTCAAGCGGCGGACGGAGGCGGGCGTCTGGGCCCACAGCTGACGCAGGCGGGTGTGGTGGCGGCGCATGCGCGGTCCCACGGCGAACATCATGGTGCCGGCGTTGAATGGACGGATGTCCCGTCGGCAGAAGCGCGCGATGTCGTCCCTGCTGTACCGCATCAGACTCCAGAAATACATGTGGTGCGAGGCGTTCTGTTCGGTGGGAGCGTACAGCACGCCCGCGCGGGGTCGGAAGGCGGCAAAGAGCGCGTTCAGGTCCCCCTGCGCGATGACGTCGACGTCCAGCATGAGGACCTTGTCGTACCGGTCGATGCCGGAGTATTCGAAGACATCGGCTTTCATGAACATGAGGCCTTCGAGCCCTTCTGGGCGCGGCCGCAGCAGGAAATCGTGACGGAAGGCGCGGAGCTCCGGGGCGGTGCGGCGGATGCGGGGCACGCAGTCGGCGTGGGTGATCACCAGGACGTCGAAGGCGTAGGGCGCGGGGGTGAAACGTTGGATGCTGCGTAGCATCATGGAAAACATGTGGAAATAGTCTGGCATGTGGTCCGTCACCAAGCAGCATACCAGAGAGCGCTTGCCTGGAGACATTTTGTCGTCCTTCATTTCAATACAGACAATGGAGGAATCGCGATGCATCTTGCCCGAGGTTTTGGAGAATCCTGATGCGTACGAGATGGCGGACGGTAGCATCTGCATGCAAAGAGTACACGATCCGTACGCCGCACCTCCCAGTTCATTGGCGAGGCGGTTGGCGGACGTTTCGACGAATGGATTTGTGAATCAAGCATTCGGAAACAAGCGATTGTTCTGGACCATGCTGCACAGATTTTTCCAATTTTTGACGTTCGTAGTGGACCAGTATCGTCATGAAAACAGAATCCCTGCCGACCGGATGTATCCGGTGTTCAAAGGCGGCAACGTATTCTACATGTATTTTCAGACGTGGGGTGGTACGTGCTCCGACAGGCTGAGCGTGTTCAAACGGTCAGACCTGGATTTCACGATATTCTTCGAACGGGACGTGATTGAGGCGCATGCAAAACCTTTCGGGGATTTGCTGTATCAGCGCATGGTAGAGCACGCTGCGACCCTCGAAGTTCCGGTGAAAGAAGGATTGTTCGGCGAATTGCTTGGACAATACAGGCGCGTGCATCCGCAGGCACGCACCGTACGACTGGGGAGCCGCAAGAACAGCATCATCACGCGGAGACATGATTGCGACATTGCATTCGTTTCCGACGACAACAAAAATCATGGACCTTTCTACACCACGGCCAACCATACGTTGGCGTTTGCAGACCGCGACACTGACTTCAAGACCATGTTTGATTTGTATCGAATCAAAATGGATGTCGTCGTGGAACTCCAGGACGGCACCTGCGTACACGCGCCTTCGGAGTACTACGACGTATCCATCCCGCTGTTGGGGGACGATACCATCAAAGATACGTTTGGACATGATTGGACGACGTTCCTGGATGGCGTCCGTGTTCCTTCTCTGCAGTACATGATTCAGCACGATTTGTTTCCGATCCTGTTTGTGCAATCAAAGTATCCATGGACTGCTCCGAAATACGAGAAACGGGTGATCCGGATGTTGGCGGCATGCGTGTGTCACGATTTGGAAACGGCCGCGAGGCGTGAGGATGAACACCACAAAATCGTGGTCCAATTGCTGCAAACGGTTACGCGAGCGTACTTGGTCCTCATGCAACTGGGGACGGTTGTGTTGATGGGCGTCCAGGGTTCGTCACGGGTGAAAGAAAGCATCGCATCGACGCACGCGCTGATACGCGGGCAAAACTTGCCCGAGCACTGGGACACGATGCTGCGCAACGTTACCAACGCGTGTGCCGTGGCGGTGTCGCATGGGGACGCCGAAGACGCGTATCAGTTTCAAAATCTCCTTTTCAATGCTGTCAGCGAAGTGAGTGTGTATTGTCAATGCATCATCGATGGCGGCGTGGCCCCTCACCACCAGCGCCGGAACGTGGCCCGCTGACGCCGGTCGCTGGCGCGGCAGAAGGGGCAGCGGTGGCCGCAGGCGGCCGAACAGGACGCACACAGCGCATGGTTGCAGCACGGCAACACGTGGTAGATTTCGGGCGTATCTTCGCTGCACACCGGACACCCCACGGCGTCGGCGCCTCTGTGCTCGGATTGGGATGCCGCAACAAGCCGGTTGATTTCCCTGCCGTGGGCTTCGATGCCTTCTACCAACTCGTCCCTGAGCGCTTCCAACAACCGCGCGTCGTTGCGGTGCTGCACCGCCTGACGCTGAACGATGGTGGCGTAGTTGTCGTTGCTCTCGCGCAGGTCGATGAGTTCCATCTCCAACATCTCCACGCGTCCTTCCGCGACGTTGATGATGTCTTCTTGTTCGTGCAACCGACATCGCTGGTGGAAGACCTCGGATTCCGCTTCGTCCAGCGCCGTCCGCAGGCGTGAGATTTCCTGGACGTATTCGTTCACCGACGCGGAGGGCGGTGGGGAATCTAAGCGCGGTCGCTTGAACTCGCTCGCCATGATTTCACAGGTGTATACACAGCGCCGTCGGAATTATCGCTCCAGTGCGGGCGCGGCCGTGCCGCCGCGCAGCAAGGAATGCACCCGTTCAAAATGCTGCGCCGCGCGGACATCGCGCCTGCGCAAACGCTGCAGCCGAGCCTCCTCCGCAGCCCGCTCTCTCTCTTGTCTTTCCGCTTCCTCTGCGGCTTCCTCCTCCGTCATGTCGCGCTTCTCGGCGCGATGCTGCTGCAGCTGCTGCACGTTGGCGAAGCTGCGGCGGATGCGGTCGGGGTCGTCGGAGTCCACCAGCCGCGTGGTGGTGTGGGCCAGGCGGTAGTCGGTGTACACCAGCCCCGCGCGCCTGCCGTGAGACGACACCACGGGCGCGCTGTAGTCCTGGACGCGCTGCATGCCCAGTTCGTAGGTGGTGCCGGGCGCCGTGGTCTGCAGCGCCGTGGGTTGCCCGGTGTGCAGGCTGACGCTCAGCCGCGTCCGCATGCGCTCCGCCACTTCCTTCTCGGCCGGCGTGTCCTGCATCCACCTGCCGTATCCCTCGTCCAGCACATCGCGCTGGCGATGCTCTTCGAATACGCGGTTGAAGGTCTCCAGGTCGAAGCGCGGCTCCGAGGCCGCGGCGGATGCCGGCTGCGTCGGGCGTCGTTCGGTGGCCATCGCGGCGGCTGCGCGGGACTCCTGCTTCAGCTCGGAAAACTGCCGGTCGGCGGTGCGCGTGCAATAGTCCTCCAGAAGCTGCTGGTAGCAGTGCGAGATGGCATGGAAGAGCCCGGCGGCGCGAGGGTCGCCGGGGTTTTTGTCGGGATGCAGCTTGACGGCAAGGCGTCTGTACTTGCGTTTCACGTCATCCAAGGCAAAATCTTTTGGCACCTTGAACACTTTGTACGGGTCTAATTGCGACGGGTCCATGATTTCATTCCATTGAACACAAGCGCCACAATTTTTTACCACGCTATTGCGCAGCGATGGCACACACGTGGCGTAGCAAGTCCCAGTCTGGTTGGGAGGCTGCTGCCATCTGCTGCGGTTGCTGTGCAGGGACAGGCTGCGCTTCTACCGAGCACATGCCAAACACGCCCGGCTGGCCTGGCATAGGCATCTGCATGGGTGGGGGCGGCACCGGCTGCGACATGGCCTGCGGGAACACGACCCCTCCCAACGCTTCGCGCCAATCCGCGACCATCATCCTGTCCTGCAGGTCTCCGCACGGTTGCAACACCATGCTCACGTAGGTCCCGCCCTCGTGCAGCACGGGCACGGGTCGCACTGTGACGTCCTCGGGGCCATGGCCGGGCAGTTCGCGGAAATCTGGCACGTACTCTCCGTCCTCCGGCTGGATCACCAGCATCCTGGGCTGCGGATGCATGATGCGGATGGGCTGCATCTGCGCGTCGTAGGCAGGCAATCCCTGGCGCAGCAGCATGCAGCGGGTGCCGGGACGGGTGTAGGGACCGTTCACGGTCCACCAGTCGCTGAAAGCCTCCAGCGGCATGAGCAGGTAGTTCACCATGGTGGTACACACGCTCCCGTATATGTTGTTGTTGCAGTCAGTTACTATTCCCGCTTTATCAGCTTTGGTGGGCGGGAAAAACGCAAACGGCGGATGCTCTCCTACAGCGGCATCGGCATCGACATCACCACCGTCGCCTTGGCGAGCCTTTCGCGCAGGGCGGGCAGCTCGTCGCGAGGCCCGGTCAGCAGGTGGTACATGCTGGAGCCGGGGAGCGGTTGCGATTTCCAGCGCGCGGAGGGGAGCACCGCCTCGAAGACGGCGTTGGCGACCGGCCACACCACGCGCTCGCCCTCCAAGACTTCCAAGCCCTGGACGTGGAACCTCATCTGGCACGGCATGCAGACCTGCACCGTCACGTCGCCGCGGTCGGCAAAGGCATCTTCTACTTGAGACCCGTTGAGTTTCTTGATTGCTTTGAAGGTCTTGACGCGACCATCGTATTCCACCCGCAGGTACGCGGGATCATCCGACCCCGTGCGGAGGTCCAGGTAGAACCGGCCGCGTTCGAGGACATCTTTGCAGCGTCCGAAATCGCGATTCTTGAAGACGCGCGCGAGGAGGATGTCCCAACGTCCGATCGCGATGCAGGTCACGTCGTCGCGCAGGTCGCGCAGGATGTCCTGGTAATGGCCTCGAGCGTCGCGCAGCAGCCTGGACACCTCCATGGGCACGGTCAGGTAGCCGGAGCACGCGTAGTCACGATTGCGGACCAAACCCCGCGTGAAGCCGTCTTCCACCACGAAATAGGCGTCGATGTAGCGGTAGTCACCAAAGTTGACCACGTCTCCGTGGTGCAGGATGACGCCGAGCGCGCGCTCGACATCCTCCAACGCCCAGGTGGCGTCCGCGTTCAGCAGGGTGTACAGTCGCGCGCCCATTTTGTTGTGAATTGGATTCGACATTCATCGGTCTGGTCACAGAAATCGTTTTTTTTCTTTGCCGTCAATCCTTGCGAAGCCACAGGATGCCCGCGATGGACCGATGGAGGACTTTATCGAATGTCGTGGATTTGCTTGTACGTCACGGTACAGTTGCAGCGTCGTTGGGTGCGTCCACGTTCGTTTGCGGAAACCCATGGCCCGCAGTTTCTCTGACATCTGCTCTGCGAGGCTGCCGTGTTTTTGATGTACACGCCCAAAAACGCTACGTCGCTGCTTTTGGCCGCCTGAACAGTTTGCAGAAGAACTCGTGGAACCGCGCGTAGCGCCCCTCCGGGGGATACTGCACGTCGATGTGCACGACGACGTCCGAGCGTTTGGGCGTGCCGATGGTTGGCAATCCTTGTCCTGAGAGCACGATTGGCTTGCTGGGGTCTACGTACTTGTGCGTCCGCACTTCTAATGCTGCCGCCGATCCCACGCCGTAAGGGTGCAGCTGTCGAGTGAAGCCGCACAGCACGTCTTCCAGGGGCACGCGCAGGTCCACGTGCACGTCGCGGGTCTCCGGGTCCACGCAGACGCCGTCGCCGGTCTCGTACACGAAGCGCAAGACGACGTCGCGGTTGGCGCGGGCGTCTGCGTCGTAGGAGCCCTGGGCTTTGAGAACGTGCAGGTGACCGTCGGGCACGCCGGCGGGCAGGTCCAGGTCGAATCCTTTTTTGACGTACACCGCGCGCTCGCCGCGACACGCTGGACACGTGGATTGTCCCTGCGCGGCGATGCCACGCCCCGCGCACGCGTTGCACGTGGACACGGCCGTCATGAAGGCGAGCCGATGCTGCTGGACGCCGCGGCCGTCGCAGGCGGGGCAATCGGCGTGCTTCAGGTTGCAGGCCTCGAGGCACTCGTAGTCGATGTGCTTCCTGCAGCCCGCGAGGACGTCCCCGAGGGTCACGGGGACGTCCACGATTTCAGGCGGTGGCGGTGGATGCGCATCATCTTCCTGATCGGCGGCGGCGGCAGCTGCGTGGCCGCCGAAGAAACCGGGAGGCAAGTCTGCAAAGATGTCCTTGAACAGCTGGGTGAAATCGACGGGCCGCTGGTCTTCTGCGACGGTGCCGTGCAGGTCGTAGTGCCTGCGGCGCGCGGGGTCGCTGAGCACGGCGTAGGCGTGATTGATGGTCTTGAAGCGTTCGGGGTCTTCCGGGTGCTTGTCGGGGTGATAGATGAGTGCGAGCTTGCGATACGCGCGTTTGAGCTCTTCCAAAGTGCATTGCTTGTGGACTTGAAGGACGTCGTACAGGGACTCTTGGTCTTGCTGGGAAGCCATTACAGCCGGCTCACATATTTACCATGCGTCACGTGACGCGACAAACAGACGGCCCAGCAAAACTACTGCAGCGCCGCGAGGACGCGCGCTGCAAACCGCGCATTGAACTGGCGACGTCCATTCTGCAGGTTGTCCTTGGGCTTGTTTCCCAACCATTTCCACACCTTCTTCTTGGTCCAGGGAACAGTGGTCACGTTGCGCAGCCAGAACATCTTAGCGCACGTCTGGCCGGGGTTGCTACCATTGCTGGTAGACCACGCGATGCGCTGCCACAAAGCGTCGCAGGCGGCTGCCGACGGCCCTTCCAGGACCTCGTCGACCACTGCGATGGCCAGCACGCGCTTGTTGCGGAAGAACACCACCAGCGTACCGACTTGGATGTGCTTGATGGCGGTGTTGCCCTTCGTCACGCCCCACACGCCGCGTCCAGGCGCAAAAATGGTTCTGTAGTTGTTGTTGTTATTTTTCGCGCTGAGCAACACCACGCTGGTCGCGCCGGGCGCGCTCACCACCTCCGTGTCGTCGTCGGAGTCATCCTCGTCATCGCTGGGGATGCGCTCCATG
>JACCDW011566792.1_pt1 | contig 13282 bp, 13 predicted proteins | sample 7449781 | NCBI WGS metagenome assembly JACCDW01 (sample SAMN15323449, study PRJNA562643) | freshwater metagenome | isolation source: river surface water | place: USA:Blue River Watershed | collected 2017-08-18 | reverse complement strand
CTGAATGCCTTTGACGTAAATCTCGGTGGGCGTCAGCAGCACTTCGCCGATGCTCTTGCCGCCGAAGTCCATACTCAGGGGGGTGCCACTGACTTCCAGCACTTTGCGAACCAATGAGTAGCCGTTGGAGTGCGGGCCTGAGGAGGCCATGCCGATGAGTTTGTCTCCGGGCTTGACCAGGTCGTTCTCAATGATTTCGTCTTTCTCGACGATGCCGACGGCGAAGCCTGCCAGGTCATAGTCTTCCTTCTTGTACATGCCGGGCATTTCTGCGGTCTCGCCACCGATCAAGGAGCAGCCGGACTGCAGGCAGCCTTCGCCGATACCTTCGACGACCTGCGCCGCTTCGTCGACATTCAGACCGCCGGTGGCGTAATAGTCGAGGAAAAACAAGGGCTCGGCGCCGCAGACGATCAGGTCATTCACACACATGGCCACCAGATCGATGCCGATGGTGTCATGTTTTCCCATCTCGATAGCCAGCTTCAGCTTGGTACCGACGCCATCGGTGGCGGAGACCAGCACCGGGCGGCGATAGCCGGCCGGGATTTCGCACAGCGCGCCGAAACCACCCAGACCGGAGAGCACTTCCGGGCGGCGGGTCTTCTGGGTGACGGTCTTGATCTTTTCGACCAGGGCGTCGCCTGCGTCGATGTCGACTCCGGCGTCTTTGTAGCTGAGTGAAGGGGTGCTGTTGTGGCTGGCGTTCTGTGTCATTGGCAGGGCGTCCGTATGGATGTCTTGGAGGCCGCGATTCTACCAGCTGGGAGCCTTTCCGGGTACTTTCCCTGCGAACTTAAATCGCTGCGGTGTCAAAGAATGAGGGATCGGGTATCATGCGCGACATGAAATTCTTATCTGTAATCAATATCTTTGCGGTTTTCACTGCGCTCGCGCTTGCGCTGCTGAGCGTGCCTGACGCGGACGCTCTGGTAGTCGACGGCCTGTATGTGCAGGAGATTGCTGTTACCGACCAGGGGGACGCTGAGCGTCTGCGTGCCTATCAGGAAGGGTTGACTGAGGTCATTATTAAGGTCACCGGTGAAGAGCGCTGGCTGCAGAGTGGCGATGTCTCACGCGCGTTGCGTGATGCACAGAGCTATGTGCAGGAAGTGACCTATCGGACCAGTTCCGCGGGGTCGGCCCCGCAGACTTTCATCCGGGTGATTTTCGATCGCGCACTGGTCGACAGGATGCTCACTACTGCGGGAATTCCCGTTTGGGATCGCAATCGGCCGTCCGTGTTGCTGTGGTTGACGGTGCAAGGGGCCGATGGCCAGCGGGAGTTACTCGGTTCCGATTCGGAACACCCCGTGCTGGCGCTGATCAGCGAATTTTCCCGGAAGCGCGGCGTGCCGATTCTGCTTCCACTCATGGACGTTGAGGATCGTCGCAATCTGCCTGTCGATGTCGCCTGGAGCCTTAATGAACAGGCCATCCGCAATGCCAGTGCCCGCTATGGCGCAGACAGTGTTCTCAGCGGGCGCGTATTGCAGTCGCCGGCGGGCGATCTCGTGGGCCTGTGGCAGTTCTTGTTCCGGGAGCGCGTGGAAACCTTCGACAGCGTCGAGCGCGATCTTGCGATTTACACCAACAGTGCCCTCAATCGCGTGACGGCCCACCTGGCGACGCATTTTGCCCTGGCCCGACAGGCGTCGACGCAGTCTGATGAGCGCGTCACTTTGCGGGTTGAGGGCGTCGACGACGTCACCGCGTATGTGGACTTGCTGGCTTACCTGCAGACGCTTTCGGTCGTGCAATCGGTCGCGGCGTCACTGCTGGATGGCACCAGCCTTGAACTTGATGTGCAACTCTCCGGCAGTACCTACCTGTTTACGGAATTTCTCAGTCTGGGGCGCGATCTGGTGCCTGACCAACTGCCGGCCTCCGACACGAGCGCGAGTGTGCTGCATTATCGCTGGGTGCGTTGAAAGATGACATTGCAAGCCCCTCGGCAATTGTCGCTTGGCATCAGGCTTGATGACTCGGCAACTTTTGACAATTTCTTCGTCTCCGCGCCTAACCGTCAGGTTGTGGAGCATCTGCGCAGGTCTCCTGACGAACCGCACCAGCAGTACACCTGTCTCTGGGGTCCCGAAGGGGCCGGCAGCACACATCTTTTACAGGCGCTGTGTCATCAGGCCGACGACCGCCAGCAATCAGCGTTCTACATTCCGCTGGCCAGCTTTAACGAATACAGCCCGGCCATTTTCGAAGGTCTGGAGTCGCTGGCGCTGGTCTGTCTGGACGATGTGCAGGCCATCGCCGGGAGTGCCGAGTGGGAACTGGCGCTTTTCAATCTCTTCAATCGTTTGCGGGAGAGTGGTACTTGTCTGTGTATCGCGGCGAACGAGAATCCTCGCCAGCTGCCTGTGCACTTGCCTGACTTGTTGTCGCGACTGCTTTCCGGCGTGATTTTTTCATTGCAGCCGCTGGAGGATGCCGACAAGATCCGTGCCCTGCAATTGCGGGCACGACAGCGTGGTTTTGAAATCAACGAGGAAGTCGCCAGTTACGTTTTGCTGCGTAACGACAGGGGCATGAACAGTCTCTTCGCATTGCTGGATCGTCTCGATCAACATTCGCTGGAAACCAAACGTCGCATCACCATTCCCTTGGTCCGCGAGTTGATGGGCTGGTCGGCATCCGGCGCCTAAAGCGAGGTCTTGTAAAAGCCTCGGAAACTGCGGATGTAGACGACCAGCGCGCAGAACAGTACCGATAACTCCAGTGTGACAACGATGCCGTAGAGGCGGGTCTGCTCCACGAAAGCCGTCTGCACGGATACCACAAAATACAGCAGTACCACGAATGACAGCCACGCAAATGTGCGCAGATGGCGACGTCGCAGCCCCGGCGCAAAGATGAGCAGGGGCACCATCTTCAGAATCCACAGAAATCCCAGCGCCGGAATGTTGCCGTCCGGCACCTGCCACAGACCATAAGCGGTGTAGGTGCACAGCAGTGCGTAGAACGTGAATACCACCACACGTCGCGATTTTTCGATGATGGCGGGAGGCGTGTCATCGGCGGTAGCTGTATTGTTGGCGAAATCAGAGGTCATGGTTTGCTCGGGTTGTCAGTTTCAATGCCAGGGTTGCCACTCGTTTGCCCAGAGCGATACAAAGCTCAGCCTCGGAGTCATCCAGTTTACGGTCGCCGTCTTTCCCCGCCAAATGACTCGCGCCGTACGGCGTTCCGCCGGACTGGGTCGCCATGAGTTGCGGCTCGCTGTAGGGGAGCCCGCAGATCAGCATGCCATGATGCAACAGAGGGTTCATCATGCTCAGCAAGGTGCTTTCCTGCCCGCCGTGCATGCTGGCCGTCGATGTGAACACTGCCGCTGGCTTGTTGATCAACGCACCCGACAACCACAGGGCGCCAGTGCCATCGAGGAAATACTTGAGTGGAGCTGCCATGTTGCCAAAGCGGGTAGGGCTGCCAATGATCAGTCCCGCGCAGTGACGCAGATCGTCTTCGCTACAATAGATGGCGCCGTTGTCGGGAATAGCTGGCGAGGTCGCTTCACAGACGGTGGAGACAGGTGGCACGGTGCGCAGTCTGGCTTCAATTCCCGACCCGGCTTGCTCGATACCACGCGCGATCAGGCGCGCCATTTTTTCCGTGGCGCCGGTACGGCTGTAATAAAGGACGAGAATATAGGGGATAGCAGGGGGCTGCGGCATGACGAATCATTTCTCCTGGCGATGCGTGGGGCAGTTGTCATTGATGGCGCTGGCATTGTACCGGTATCGCCGCGGTCATTCAGCCGTTTTTCTTGTCGATACTGCGCTGGGATGATGGGTGTCGGAGTCGAGATCAATGAAGCGTACGTTGCCCATCTGTTCCTGCAGAAGTGCGTCAGCCTCTTTCAGCAGCCGCTGGACTTTCCTGCGGGAGGCGCAGGAACCTGGAGTAGAGGTGTCACGGGTGAAGTCTCTGATTTGTTCCCTGACGGCCATCACGGTACAGTCTTCCACAGCGCCAGAAGGAAGATATTTTTCAGGATCTTCATGGGTGGGTCGAATGAAATCGATATCACACAACAGTGCGAGAATGTCATCGATTACTAATGGATTGAGACGCAGCCGAGCGGCGAGCTCTCGGGCACTCCAGGGCTCTTCATGGTGCTGGAAGTGTTCGATGATCAGATACACCACACTCAGGATGCTGATCTCCTGTTCCTCGATGCTGAGTTGCGATTTGCGCTGACCAGAGCGCGTCTTTGCTGGGTTCTGGTGATAGTAGGCAATGCAGGAACCGGTGAGCAGCACCAGCCAGCCCAGATACATGAATATCATCACCAGAATGATCGAGAAGAACGCCAGGTAAATGACTTCGTTACTGCTTGAGTTGGTGAACACACTCTGAAAAATCTGTCCCATGCCTTTCCAGATCAATGTCGTCATCAAGCCGCCAATAAAGGCTGATTTGAAGTGCACCCGCGTGTTGGGGATGAAGCTGTAGGCAAATGCGAAGGCCAGTGACATGACCAGAAATGCCGTGCTGAAGCCGAGAATCTGCAAAATAAAGCCACCGTAACTCAGTTGCTGCAGATAGCGCTCGAACACATTGGTGTTGATGTAGGACGTGATGCCGACTGATACGAAGATCAATAGCGGGCTGGCGATGATGGCAAACAGGTATTCACTGATGCGATTGGCAAAATTGCGCCCCTTGCTCACCGACCAGATAAAATTGAACGACGCTTCCACCTTCTGCATCATGTTGAGTACGGTATACAGCAGCACTGCGAGGCTGACGATGCTGAGGACATCGACGCGCACGTTTTCCACGAAATTGATGATCGTGCGCGTCAGTTCGACACTGCGTTCGCCCAACGGTGAAAGCAGATTGAGCAGAGCGGGCTCCATGGCGTTGTGAGCGCCAAGCCCCTTGAGAACGGAGAAAGTGAGAGCAAGCAGGGGAATAAAAGCGATAACGGTGTAGTAAACCAGCCCCATGGCACGCAGGCTCAACTGGCCTTCGCCCAGATCGCGCACGACCGCATAGGTGATCTGCAGCGCCCGGATCAGCGCGCGTCGCCACGGCGGCAGATCCGGAAGGTCAGCATTCCATATCAGATCGTTCAGTTGCTGCTTGAGCCTCTCAGACAGCAGCGTGTACTTGTTCTGTCCCATCGCCATACTGCTTCGCCTCATGTCTCAGTATTGGGATTGGTGAAGGGACTATCGGTCCGCAGCGACATTCAGCTCGGACGGATTCTGTCCTTCACAAAGGCCATGATATCGGCGACCGGAATCAATTCGTTGTCGGCGCCGCGTCGGGATTTGTATTCCAGAACATTCTGTTCAATACCGCGCTCGGAAACCACGATGCGGTGCGGAATGCCCATGAGTTCCATGTCGGCGAATTTCACACCCGTACTGGTCTTTTTGTCTCTGTCGTCGAGCAGGACTTCGAAACCTGCATCGGTCAACTGCGCCAGCAGCGTCTCGCTTAGCTCGCGAACGGCATCGGATTTGTGGGCGTTCAACGGGATGATGGCGATCTGGAAGGGGGCAATGTTGTCGGGCCAGATTATCCCTTGAGCGTCATGGCTCTGTTCGATGCAGGCGGCTACGATGCGGCTGACGCCAATCCCGTAGCAGCCCATGATCATGACCACGGTCTTGCCATTCTCGTCCAGCACTGTGGCATTCATGGCTTCGCTGTACTTGGTACCCAGCTGGAATATGTGACCGACTTCGATGCCGCGCTTGATCAGCAGAGTGCCCTTGCCATCCGGGCTGATATCGCCCTCTTTCACCTTGCGGATATCGGCGGTGGCATCGTAATGGCAGTCGACACCCCAGTTGGCATCTGTCAGGTGCTTGCCGTTGACGTTGGCGCCGCACGTGAAATTGACCAGATCCACTACGCTGAAGTCCGCAATAACCGGAATCTGCAACTTGATGGGGCCGAGGCTGCCGGGTTTGCAGCCCAGTACGCGTTCGATGTCCGCATCCTCCGCCAGTGTGAACGGGGACGCAACGTGTCTCAGCTTCTCTGCCTTGACCGGATTGATGTCCTGATCGCCGCGAATCAGCAGTGCCACCAGGCCTGAGGGGTTGGCGTCGTCAGCGACGGCTTTTACGATCAAGGTCTTCACGAGGCGACGGGCTTCGATGCCCAAAAGTGCGGAAACATCCTCGATGCTGTGAGCCTGATGGGTATCGACCAGAGCGCCGACCGGTTTGCGGGCCTCGCCGGCAGCGAAGGTGGCGTCCGGCAAGGTGCCGGTGGCCATCTCGATATTGGCAGCATAGGGGCTGTCTGAGCTGAAGACGATTTCGTCTTCGCCAGAGTCTGCCAGCACATGGAATTCATGGGACATGTTGCCGCCGATGTTGCCCGAATCGGCCAGCACAGGCCGGAAGTCCAGGCCCAGGCGTTCGAAAATACGGCAATACGTGCGGTGCATCACGTCGTAGGTGTCCTGCAGCGATGCTTCCGTCATATGGAAAGAGTAGGCATCCTTCATCAGGAATTCCCGTGCCCGCATCACGCCGAAACGGGGACGGCGCTCATCGCGGAACTTTGTCTGAATCTGATAGAAGTTGGCAGGCAGTTGCCTGTAGCTGTTGAATTCGTTGCGAATAAGATCAGTGATGACCTCCTCGTGGGTAGGGCCAAGGCAGAAGTCCCGCTGGTGGCGGTCGACGAACCGCAGCAGCTCCGGCCCCATCTTGTCCCAGCGGCCGGATTCCAGCCACAGATCTGCGGACTGCACGACTGGCATGGATACTTCCAACGCACCGGAGCGGTTCATTTCTTCTCGGATGATGGCGGTGACCTTCTGCAGAACTCTCAGCCCCGCAGGAAGCCAGGTATACATGCCCGTTGCGAGTTTGCGAATGAGACCGGCGCGGACCATCAATTGATGGCTGATTACCTCGGCGTCTGCCGGGGTTTCCTTGAGGGTGGCGATGAGATACTTGCTTGCACGCATAATTTGCAGGGACCCTAAATGAGAAAAGCAGCCCTTGGGCTGCCTCTCTGTTGAACTGATGAACGATTGATGCCCCGCAATTCACGCGAGAAGGGAGCATTCTGGATCAGAGTGCGAATTCTTTCAGCTTCTTCAAAGGCAGAATTTTCACGCGAGTTGTCGCCGGCTTCTTAGGGATATCCATGAATTCGCCCGGCTTGAATGGATTCGGGACGTTCTTGCGGGCTGGGCGCGCATCTCGTTTTACCGATTTGATCTTGAGCAAGCCTGGAAGTGTGAACTCGCCGACGCCGCGCTTTTTCATGTGACGTTCGATAATATTGGTCAGCTCGTCGAGGACCGCTGAGACTTGCCTCTTGGTGAGGCTGGTATTCTCGGAAATTTCATTGAGAATCGCGGTCTTGGTGTATTTTTCCTGAATAGCGGTAGTTTTTCTGACGGACGCAGGCGCCTTTTTGACGGTCTTGGTAACGGATTTTTCTACAGCCATGCCCATTCTCTTTTAATTAAAGTTATTTCTTATGTTGCCCTGTCTCAATCGGGAGAACCCCAGGATGTCATCCAGCACATTTAGGACAGGCGCCATGTCTTCCCTTGCACCTCTGTGGGGCTCTATTTATATAGTATTGACCTGGGGGTCGCAAGCGCTAACCTGAACTTTTCTGCCCTTTTCAAGGGGAGTTTGACGCTGCTCACAAACCTCGTGCGCAAGGCGCGAAGTCTGCACGGAACAGTGGATTTCAGGTGATTGTGGGTGTCCGTTGCAGGGAAGGGATGCCAGTTGAATTTCAGGTAATGTACAATGCGCGGTTTTAGAAAGGTCTGGCCGCTATAATGCGCCAACGCCACGTATTCATGAGTGTTGATTGCATGGGAGTTCAGTGAGCTTATGCCTATATATGAGTATCAGTGCGGGGAATGTGGTCATCGACTGGAAGCCCTGCAAAAGATCAGCGATACCCCGTTGAAGGATTGTCCCCATTGCCGTAAGGCCGGACTGGTTCGGTTGGTTTCCGCCAGTAGTTTTCGGCTCAAGGGAGGGGGTTGGTATGAAACCGATTTCAAAACCGGCGCAAAACGACATGGAACGCAGGACTCTTCAGCAGAGAGCCCTGCTTCAGTGGCCGGATCGAAGGCTGAGTCGGCCAAGAGCCCTGCTGAGGCAACGTCGTCCGGTGCGGGGGCTGTCAAACCTGCTGCAGTCTGAAGCCTGGCGGGCAGATGTCGCGGCGATAGACTACAGTCTGGGAAATGTACGGTGGTCACGACGCATCGTGGCAACAAAAGACAAATTTGAAGATTAATTACAGGAATAGCGTATGCGCAGCCATTATTGCGGACAGTTGAACGAACAGCACGTCGGACAGGAAGTGAGCTTGTGCGGATGGGCGCATAGGCGTCGTGACCACGGAGGGGTGATATTCGTGGATCTGCGTGATCGAGAGGGAATTGTTCAGGTGGTCTTCGATCCGGACAGGCCCGAGAGTTTCGCTCTGGCCGAGTCCGTGCGCAGCGAATTCGTACTTCAGGTCAAAGGGCTGGTCCGGCTCAGGCCGGCGGGTACCAGTAACGCCGAGATGGGCACTGGTCGCATAGAAGTGCTGGCGAAGGATCTGGTGATCCTCAGTGTCGCCAAGACACCGCCTTTCCTTCTGGACGAGCACGCGGATGTTGGCGAGGACATTCGTTTGCGTCATCGCTATATCGACCTGCGTCGACCGGAGATGGCCGAGCGTCTGCGCTTTCGCTCCAAAGTCTGCAACACAATTCGCAACTATCTTGATGACAATGGCTTCCTCGATATAGAGACTCCAATCCTGACACGTGCGACCCCTGAGGGCGCGCGTGATTATCTGGTGCCAAGCCGCACTCATCAGGGCAGCTTCTTCGCCTTGCCTCAGTCTCCGCAGCTCTTCAAGCAAATCCTGATGGTGGCGGGCATGGACCGCTACTATCAGATTGCGAAGTGTTTCCGCGATGAGGACCTGCGGGCTGATCGTCAACCTGAATTTACCCAGATCGATATTGAAACGTCGTTCATGAACGAAGAGCAAATCATGACGATCACCGAAGAGATGATTCGGCAGATATTCAAGAAGCATCTGGATGTGGAATTCGGGCCGTTTCCACGCATGACCTTCGCGGAGGCCGCACGTCGCTTCGGTTCAGACAAGCCTGATCTGCGTATCGCCATGGAGTTGGTGGACATTGCCGATCTCATGAAGGATGTGGAGTTCAAGGTCTTCAATGGTCCTGCCAACGATCCGGGTTCGCGAGTAGTCGGTCTGCGCGTTCCTGATGGGGCGCGTTTGAGCAGAAAGGAAATAGATGACTACACCAAGTTCGTGTCGATCTATGGTGCGAAGGGGCTTGCATGGATCAAGATCAACGATCTCTCGGCGGGCGTCGAAGGTCTGCAGTCACCCATTCTGAAATTCATGCCGGAGCAGGTTGTTCATGATGTGCTGGCGCGACTGGGGGCTCAGACCGGTGACCTGGTGTTCTTCGGTGCAGACAAGACCAAGATCGTCAACGAGTCCATTGGTGCCTTGCGTCTGCGTGTCGGCGCGGATATGGGCATGATCAAAGGTGATTGGGCGCCCTTGTGGGTCGTGGATTTCCCAATGTTCGAGGAGGATGGCGAAGGTGGTTTGACCGCCTTGCACCATCCTTTCACTGCGCCATCGTGCAGCGTCGAGGATTTGCAGCGCGAACCCGAGAAAGCGTTGTCACGCGCTTACGACATGGTGCTCAATGGCACTGAGTTGGGCGGTGGCTCTATCCGCATCAATCAGCCGGCGATGCAGCAGACCGTATTCCGTATCCTTGGCATTGACGAAGAAGAGGCGGAAGAGAAATTCGGCTTCCTGCTCTCTGCTCTTTCCTACGGCGCGCCTCCCCATGGCGGACTGGCGTTTGGTCTTGATCGTCTGATCATGCTGATGACAGGCGCAACTTCGATCAGAGAAGTGATTGCGTTCCCGAAAACCCAGTCTGCAGCATGTCCATTGACTAATGCTCCAGGGGTAGTGTCGGCGAAGCAATTGCGTGAATTGAACATCAGAGTGCGGGAAGCTGCGGTCAAAGAGTAAAGGTTCGGGGGTTGATGATGGCTGGACACAGTAAATGGTCCAATATCAAGCATAGAAAAGCGGGTCAGGACGCCAAGCGAGCCAAGGTGTTTACCAAGATGATCCGTGAGCTGACCGTTGCAGCCCAGCTCGGCGGAGAGCACGTGGCGGATAATCCGCGTTTGCGGGCAGCGGTGGACAAGGCGCTGGGCGCCAACATGACTCGTGAGACGATCGACCGCGCCATAGCCCGCGGAGCCGGCACTGCTGAGAATGACAATCTCGAAGAGCTTGTGTATGAAGGGTATGGCCCGGGTGGCGTCGCCATTCTGATCGAGACCCTGACGGACAACAAAAACCGCACGGTGGCCGATGTGCGGCACGGTTTCTCTAAGTTCGGCGGTAATCTGGGTACCAGTGGGTCGGTTTCCTATCTTTTTGAAAAGAGGGGAACCATCAGTTTTGCGTCTGGCAGTGATGAAGACAAGGTGCTCGAGATTGCCCTTGAGGCTGGCGCCGACGATGTCCTGGTGCAAGACGACGGAAGTCTCGATGTGATGACGTCGCCAGAGAATTTCGGCGGCGTAAAAGACGCCCTGGCCAAGGCAGGCCTGGTTCCGATCAGTTCCGAGGTGGCGATGCTGGCGTCGACTGAAGCCGAACTCGATTTCGAGACCGCAGAGAAGCTTCTGCGGCTGGTGGATCATCTGGAAGATCTGGATGATGTGCAGAACGTCTACAGCAACGCGAGCATTTCCGACGACATCATGAACAAGCTGTAGACTCTTTGCAGCCCTTAGCTATGCAGTCCTGACCGGGAGAATTTTCGATGGCATTGATTCTGGGGATAGACCCTGGTTCGCGCCTGACCGGTTACGGCATCATTAATGCGCTGGGGAACCGGCTTGAATACGTCACTTGTGGATGTATCAGGCTCCCCGACGTTGATCATCCGCAGCGACTAAAGCAGATATTCGACAGTCTGGGGAGCATTATAGAAAAGCATGCTCCACAGGAGTGTGCCATTGAGGAGGTTTTTCTCGGCAAAAGCGTGTCGTCTGCGCTCAAGCTGGGGCAGGCTCGAGGAAGTGCGATAGTCGCATGTATGCACTACGACCTGCCTGTCGCCGAGTATTCTGCCCGCAAGGTAAAGCAGGCACTGGTAGGCAAGGGAGGGGCTGAGAAGGCGCAAGTGCAGCACATGGTGAAAGTGTTGCTGGGCGTCACCGGAGACTTTCAAGAGGATGCCGCCGACGCGCTTGCCATAGCCATATGCCATGCCAATACCAAAGCGAGCCTGCTGAAAATCGCGGGAGCGCGCTCGTTTCGAAACAGTCGGCTGCAACATTGAGGGGATAGACAGTGAATGGCAGGATACGTGGCATACTGATCGAGAAACAGGCGACGGATATCGTCGTGGATGTACAGGGGGTGGGTTACGAGATTCAGGCCCCCATGAGCACTATCTATCTGCTGCCTGCGCTGGGAAAGGAAGTGGTGTTGCATACTCATCTGGTCGTGCGCGAGGACGCGCACTTGCTGTATGGGTTCTTGTCGCTTGACGAGCGTCATATGTTCCGCAGTCTTATCAAGATAAGCGGGGTGGGGCCGAAGATGGCGCTTGCCATACTCTCCGGCATGGCTGTCGAGGAATTCGTCAGGACTGTGCGCAACAATGATCTTGCTGCGCTGGTGCGTATGCCTGGGATCGGCAAAAAGACTGCAGAACGTCTGGTTGTAGAGATGAAGGATAAATTGGCAGACTGGAGCGAGGTTGTCACTTCGTCAGCCTCTTTGGCGACTGTCTCAGCATCTGGCCCCACTGACAGGCAAATGAGTCAGGAGGCTGAAACAGCTCTGGTCGCGTTGGGATACAAGCCTCAGGAGGCTGCGCGTGTCATTGCCCAGGTTCTCAAGCTCAATGGTGATCTCGAACGCAGCGAGGAGTTGATCAGGCTCGCACTTAGAAGTATGGCGCAATCATGATTGAAGAAGATCGTTTGATCTCCGCTGGCATAAGCCCCAACGATCAGTCGCTGGACAGGGCGATACGGCCTTTGTCGCTACAGGATTACATCGGGCAGTCCGAGGTCAAGAAACAAATGGAAATATTCATCGGCGCAGCCCGCAATCGGGGTGAAGCGATGGATCACACGCTGATATTCGGTCCGCCCGGGCTCGGTAAGACCACGCTCGCCAACATCATTGCCAATGAATTGAATGTTTCCATCAAGACAACTTCAGGCCCTGTGCTCGAAAAGGCGGGAGATCTGGCCGCCATGTTGACTAATCTGGAGGCAGGCGACGTCCTGTTTATCGACGAGATTCATCGCCTGAGTCCCGCGATTGAGGAAATTCTTTATCCGGCGATGGAAGACTATCAGCTGGATATCATGATCGGTGAGGGGCCTTCTGCGCGCTCCATAAAACTTGACCTGCCGCCATTCACTCTCGTCGGCGCTACGACGAGGGCCGGATTGCTGACATCGCCGTTGCGAGATCGATTCGGCATCATCCAGCGCCTGGAGTTTTATTCCACGGCAGAGCTTTGCAGTATTGTCTCGCGTTCCGCCGCCATCCTGGGTTGCGAGATCGATAGCGATGGGGCTTTGGAGATCGCCAGACGCGCGCGAGGGACACCCAGAATTGCCAATCGTCTGCTGAGACGGGTTCGGGATTATGCGCAGTTCCGCTGTGATGGGGTCGTCGACAAGAGCGTTGCGGGTCAGGCATTGGATATGCTCAGCATCGATAGCAATGGTTTCGATCATATGGACAGGCGTCTCCTGATGACCATGATCGAGAAGTTTGGTGGTGGCCCGGTTGGAATAGACAGTCTTGCTGCTGCTATTTCGGAAGAGCGGGATACGATCGAAGATGTTCTGGAGCCGTTTCTCATTCAACAGGGATTCGTCATGCGAACCCCGCGAGGCCGCATAGTCACCCCACACGCATACCTGCACTTCGGGTTGCGCCCGCCAGAGTCGATCAGAAATCCCGTCGAGATTTGACCGATCGCATGGTCTGTCAGTGCCTTTCATCCCTGCTCGGGAAGGTCTTTATTGCGCCACACTTTGCCATTTGCGAGCCAGTATTGGTGCGATCCGTAGCAAGATTGTCATAGTTTAATCGTTGGCTGTGAAACCGGACGCAGAATTTGGCAAAAACTCTTTGTAAAACACCGGATTGTGTATGAGAAGCACGAAACATGCCTTATAATGCCGCCAGTTTTTCTATGCTGAGAGGAAGTCCAAGTGAG
>JACCDW010691831.1_pt1 | contig 13284 bp, 8 predicted proteins | sample 7449781 | NCBI WGS metagenome assembly JACCDW01 (sample SAMN15323449, study PRJNA562643) | freshwater metagenome | isolation source: river surface water | place: USA:Blue River Watershed | collected 2017-08-18 | reverse complement strand
TTAGAGGTATTCCAGATTTGCTTATTAGAAATGATTATATCGTTAAAGTTTTTCCAAATTTAGAGGAAGATATTTATGAAGAATTAAAATCCGATAAACCATATTATATTCCTGTTGAAATTAAGTTTTCTACTGTTCAACTATCTTCTGGAAATAAGTATATTCTAAATCAGGGACGCATGAAAAAATATAAAATACAGTTATTTACATATTGCAAAATTCTGCAAGAAATTCAAGGAGTTTTTCCTCCACTTTGTTTTATTATTGGAAAGAGAACAGTTCTTCATAATAATACTATTAAAGATTCAATTGAAAGGCCGGGAATTATTAATTATTTTACTTATGATAATGATTATCCAAGAATTTTTTCAGAAGGTTTGGAATGGCTACGAGAAGTTAAACGATATGGATTTACTTGGTCTATGAAAGATCTAAAAGAGAAACAATTATATCCAAATATGAAATCTAGTAATTCTTTATTTTATAAAGATAAAAAAGAACTTGCTGATCAGTATGGAGAAATTACAGAATTATGGCGTCTTTCTACTTTTCATAGGAAGAATGCATTAGAATATGGCATTTATTCTTGGAAAGATGATAGATTTACAAGTGAGATTGCTCGTCTTGCCAAGCCTTATAGAAAATCTCTTGATCATATTTTGATGGTTAATAGAGAAGGATTAGATTACTATCCTACTTCTTTTGAAAGCGTTGATTTTAGACAAGTAGAAAATGAGATGTTTGTTGATTTTGAGATTCTCAGAGACTCATTTGATACAGAATCCTATGGAGATATGGAATATATTTTCTTGATTGGAGTTAGTTATAAAGGTGAATATAAGTCATTTCTTATGAATTCTCTTGATTATGATGAAGAAAGACGTGTTATTGACGAGTTTTATCAATATATATTTGAGAATGGTTTTCCAAAATGTTGGTATTGGTGTGCTGAAGTAAAGTTTTGGAAAAAAGCAATGGAAAGACATAATCTAAATCTAAATATTAATTGGTGCGATTTGTATGAGATATATACAAAAGAATCATTTGTTGTTAAAGGATGTTTTAATTTTAAGTTAAAGAGTTATATTAAGAGTCTAGTTAATATTGGAAAGATTGATGTGAGTCTTCCTCCAGAAAACTGTTCAGATGGAATGTCTGCTATGACTATCGCTTGGAATTATTATAATAAGGATAATAAGGATAATAATGAAATGCAAGATGTTATTTATTATAATTCTCTTGATTGTAAGTATGTGTATGAGTTATTGAATTTTGCTAGAAATAATTTATAAGTTATATTTTTTAAAAGCTTTTATTTGGTCATCAGATATTAGACAGTTATTTTTAATTCTATTATAAGATATCTTAATTGGTTTATGTGCATCTTTCCAATAGACAAATTGGACTTTAAAATATTTCAGTTTATTGATATCTGAAATATACTTTTTTATATATTTTTTCCAGAATTTAGAATTATCTTTTTTAGGATCACATATTGGATAATCTTTTCCATATGTATCTTCTATATGGTCTATATATTTATCAAAATTCTTCAATATTTTATCCTTATTATATTTCATAAAACTCTTCTTTATTGTAATTATATAAAGTCCTTCAAGTGTACTTGTTATATGAAACACTCCATATCCTGATGCATATATCTCTAGTGTAGTAAAATAATCATCAGCACTTGGAAAAGCAACGCATACATTATGTTTTACATAAGCATCAAAAGGGTGAGTATGATATGATCCTATAGTTTTATTATGTCCAACGCTTTCCGATTCTCCAGTATTTATAAGATTTTTGTTTATAAATACTTCAAGTGTATTATCACTTATTGGATAAAGTTCAAAAACTCCTGATATTTCACGTTGTTCATAGTTTCCATTTTTTGTTTTAAATTTATGGTTTAGTGTGTGATTTAATAAAAAGTCTATTGTATCTTGAGATAATAATATATAGTTAGTACAGGTTTTTACAGAAGTATATTTATAATTTTTTAAAGTAAAGTTTATATCACTTAAGAATTTATCATATTTAGATTTTTGGTTAGATTTAGCTAAAAACAGATATGGATTTTTTATATTTTTATGTTTTTTGACAAAGGGAATTTCAAATCTATAATAAAATGCTATCTGAAGTTGTTTATCAAAATCTTTATCTTTAGGATTTAGTACTATAATGATAATGTTACTGTTCTTACATAGAGTTTCCATATCTTCTATATTTTTAGGATATCCTGCTTTAAATTCATAGGAAGTCATTTTATTTTATTATATTTTATATTATATTTTATTATGAATATCCATAATAAAATAATATCGTTATATAAGTCTATTCAATAAGTTTTATAACAGGACTAAATAAAGTATTAAGTTGTGATATAACTTTTGAATGGTTTTCTCTGTATTTATAAGTTTTCTTTAAAATATCAATTTTGTTATAAGCAGCTGATAAAACTTCATCAATAGGATTGATCATAAGTTTCATATAATATAGATAATCAATATCAATATACTTTATATTTTCTCTAAAATAATCTAGATCTTCTATTTTTTCAAATAATTTATCTTTAAGTTTTTCGGATTGAACAACAACATAAGATAAACGTTCTCCTGCTGCTACAAATGTTCCTCTTTTTCTCATTTTTTGAGCAAGTTGCATCTGACTTGGAAGAGATTTATTCATATACTCACAAACAATCTGATACTCTAATTGATTATTATATTTATGAACTTCTATTTCTTCTTCGTCTTTATCTACAACAACGTCTTTAAAAACTTTTTTGATAATTTCTAAGTTAGAATCTGGATCATATAGTTTAAGATCAGTTAAACGTTTTTGAAGTTTCTTTTCATCATCAGGAAGAGCTTTTATCTTATAATCTTTAATATCTCCGATGCTTTTTGAGATAGATAGATCTTTAGCAGATAATGATAGAGGAGATATTCTTGATTTTTCATCTGAAATAATAGGATTATATAGTCTATCGAGTTCATCTCTAATAATATAAAGAATATTTTCAAATCTTTCTTTATAAAAGGTTTTCATAATAACCTTTGCATATAGATCTCTACTAAATGCAGAATTATCTCTACGACTTAAAAGTACACCTCTCTTTTCAATCTTATCTTTTACTTTTCCATTTACATCACATTTTAGAGCCATATATCGTTTTTTACTAAGAATAAGATAACGCCAATAAATCGCTTCTTCATAAGCAAACTTCATAGGTCTAGGAAAAAGAGATGATGTCTCCTCTTCAACCTTTCTACAAAACATATCTAAATCTTTCGCATCTTTTTCTGTTGTAAACTGGGGGAAAGATATATAGCATGAATCGGTATTTTTAAGAATAATTTGTCCAATTCCTCCTAAAAATCTACCACTTTCTGTTTCTATATCATAAACATAATCATTATCTTTTGTTTCAGGCAATTCTATAATCTTCTTTACTTCTACTTGACTTTTTCTAAATTTTTCACAAGTATGTAGAGTATAAATATTTTCCTTCTTATTTTTAGTATTAATAGCTACATTATGACCCAGAGAATAAAGAATAGTATATAATCCGTGTGCACCAATTTTTCCTTTGATATCAAACTTATATTGTTTAATTCTATTGTATGTATGCTTATCACCGTCTCCTTCATAATATCCATCAAAAAATTGTCTTTTAAATTGGTCTGAACTATTAAGAATAAAATAAGGAACTTTTTTATATCCTTCTGAGTCATAAAATAACATTCTCCATTTTTTAACAATGTATTGCATATGACCCAAAGGAACAAGTTTATAAACAGAACTACTTTTCATTGTATCTAATATTTTCCATTCAAATAAAGGTTCAGATTTTTCTAAAATAGATTTACATCTTTCTAAAAGTGATAGATCTTGATTATTAATAGCCCAGCTATACTTATTTCCACTCTGACATTTATAAGCTCCACACGAACCTTCTGCAAAAAATATACCCCATACATATGCTAGATCTGAATCAAGATTTCTTGATAAGTTTCTGATATATTCAGTCTCTGATATATATTCTTTATTATGTATTTTTCTTTTAGAACCATCGACTAATCTTTGATGATTCTGTTTATAAACACATTCTTTACATATCTTTTTATAATCTTCATAAAACTCAAATACAAGTTTATGTTCTTTGCATTTAATACATTCGTATACTTTTCCTTCTATTAGTGAATCTTTAAACTCAACATCTAAAAAATCTTCTTCTGGAGGAAAGCTATGATAGAGTTCTGACCCAATCTTTAAATCGGTAGGTTTAATCTTATTTAGATTTTCATCAAGCAATGAATGATCTTCTGTCACATCAACGCAACCAGTATGTGTAAGAACTCTATACATCTTCTTAACTGTCTTATGTCTAATAACTCTTTTAATACGAGACCATTCATTTCCTGTCCATACTTCTAATATATTCATAACTCTATAATTTCCAGATGATACAAAAGGAAGTGTTTGTTGTTTTTCTTTACGATTAGAATCGATTTCATTAGATTTAAATTCTTCATAAGGTTTCCATACTTCTCCAATATTATCAATTCTAAGAATATCAACAGTTTTATCTTCATACCTAACAAGAATAGGAGTATCACCAGAAACACTATCTCCATAAATCAATTTAGCTCCATAATTTTCTGTTAAAAATTTGGCTGCTTTCTCGATTGATTGACGACCTCTTGCTGTTGTACACATAGCTCCAGGAAGAAAAGGTAAATATCCTCTCTTTACACCCATTCCACCATACATCGAATTTGCAGAAACTTTATAAGCTAGCTGTCTCTTATCTAAAACTGTAATAAATCTTTCTGTTTTTTCTTTTTCATCTCCTTTCATTTCTTCTACACTTTCTTTTAGTCTTTCCATTTCTTTTTTAGCTTTTTTACGAGCATCAATAAGATTGGTAAGAAGTGTTGGAATAACACCCATAGGCTCTTTTAGAAAACGGAAACGATTCTTCTTACAAATAACAATCTTCTTTGTCTTTACTATTTTGGCATCAGGACACGTGCAATTAAAATGGTCTTCCCATTCAAATATATGACACTTATCATCCGGAATTTTTTCATCTAAAACTAAAGTAGAATAATCAATATTATAAGCAATAATAGTAGACGGATATAGACTTGAAAAATCAAAAGATACAACCATATCATATAAACCAGGAACAGGAGTAAATACATAAGCTCCTGTAAAATGGTCATTTTCGTTCACAATAAATGAATCCTTATCGATAACAATATTATCAGCCATACATTTTTTATAGACTTGAGAGAAAATCTTAATCTGTTGGCCTTGTGTAAACAAAGTGAAAATAGGAGTATTGCACGTATTAGACATCTCTGTAAGACCGATCCATATCTGAAGTTTCTCAAAAAGCTTTACCACTAGTTCAGAATCTTTAACGCAATACTTTGCTACAACGCTAAGAGTTTCTGGCGTAAATAAACGATAACACTTAAAAATTCCTTTGTGGGTTAAAGGATCTTTTGTTTGCCCCAAAAAGAAGTCTGATACCGTTTTAAGCTTATAATTCTCTAATTTATAGTCACGCTGAATAATAGGCAACATATCAATCCAAAGTCTTCCTGGAGCATCAAGATATGTAAAGTTTTGATTCTTAAAAGCACTGCTACTCCATTCAATCTTTGTTTCTTTAGCGTGATGTCCTTTAATAAAAGATAATTGATCAAACATAGATGTAATAGCATTTAGTTTTGTTCTATTATAGATATAAGGCAAATCAAATCCAAAGATATTATATCCACAAATAATCTGTGGATTTATTTCATTAACTATTTCATTAAATCCCATCAACAAATCTGATTCTGTATCAAATAATCTTATTTCTACATCTTCTCCTACTTTTTCTGGAATTAGGTCAACTAATTCTCCTTTTTTATTTTTTCCTAGAGACAAGATATATTTTTTATATGTTTCTTCTTTATCTCCATTTCTGCATACAACACAAGATATCTGAAATATTTTATCATCTGGCAAATGATGTTGAGGAGCAACATTAGGATTACTTGAGTTTACTTCAATATCAAAACCCATAATAAGAGGAGAAGATACTGTATTTTTTTCAATAGGAATAAAGTTCTTCCAACTAGATACATATTCGTGACAACAAGAACTCATTTTTTCGTCATCCTTTTCTATTTTATAACCAGCAAATTTAAACCAACTAGCAGGCTTTAGATTTTTCATACACATAAACTGTAGAATAGGATTTGCATCGCTTTCGTGTGTTTTTAAATTAACTTTTCCGACTCCCCCTACTGTTAAAGGAACTCTCATTTTATAAGTAAATTGTTTAAGATCTGTAGTTGATTTGAAATGGCATTTTAAGAAAGGATATAGATTGTCTTCTAGTTTATCTTCTTTATTTTTATGTTTTTTAGCATAGTATAACTTCTTTTTAAGTTCAAATTTTCTCTCAATAGGTTTAAACTTGCCACATACCTCATCTATTTTAGATGATATAGATTGTACTTTTGATTTAGCTTCTCCCCAGTTTAGATTTTGTATATAAGGCAATTCTAAATAAACATAAGGTCTAAAGTCATTAACTAAGATAAATACGCTTTCGTTATTTTTATTTAATCCAAAAATTCTTATGTAAAGAGTTCCATATTCTTCATATGTGTTCCAACTGTAAGGAAATACTTCCATTATATTGAATAGATTGACGATTTTATTTAATCATTTCATTATTAAATAATAAATCAATTTTATAAAAATTCTAAGAATAAATGTATAATATATATGAATATCAGAACTCGTCATTTACTATGAAAATGAGAACTCCTAAACATCTCTCTCATACAAAACTGATAGGTTTAGGATCATTATTTCCTCTTTTTAATACATTCTCTACTCCAAATAAATTAAAATCAGAACTTAACTCTACACCAAGTCTACCAACAATAATAAATTCAGAAAAACTAAAGCTAACATATGAAGTCTATAATAGTAATATAAATGTTCCTCAGCCACCTCCAGTAATTACATATTGTGATTATCAAGAATATTCACCTTTGCCTTTTTGGAGAGGTATAAATTATACCGGATTTTCGCAATCAAATGGAATATCTTCTTTAACATCAACTTATACAAATAATATTGCAGATGTTAGCGGATCATCTCCTGTAGTAGATAAAAATGGAAATGTGTATATTTGTTCAACAACCGCGACTCTTCCTCCTGTTTTATATTCGTTCTCTCAGTCAGGAAACTTAAATTGGAATTATACTTTATTAATTAATAGTGATCCTAGTTATGTAAGTCCTTGTATAGGATGTGATGGAACTATATATATAAACGCTGATCATACAGGAGATAGTAGTTTATTTGCAATTTCCCCATCAGGAAATAATATATGGACTAAAACTGGAATATTAGGTTGCACTAATACTTTTTCTCCAATTATTATAAGAGAAATAATATTTGTAGGAACATCTTTGGGAAATATATATGGTTATAATACAAATGGAGATCACGTATTTTTTATGAGTTTTTCAAATATTGATTTTAATGGATGGAATGTTAGCGGAGACGATGATAATGGATTATTATTTATTTCTGGAAAAAATGTTTCTGGAAATGTTAATTTATATTGTATAAATATATCTAAACAACAACTTTTATGGACATATTCTGATTCTACTCCTAATAATGAACAACGAAGTACTCCAGCAATCTCTGGCAATTTATTATTTATTGGAATGGGAAATAATCTTACTGGATATTTGTTAAAAATAAATAAAAATAATGGTCAGTTATTAGGACAAACTATTTCTTATTCTAATATGAATCATAATAGTCCTTTGATAGGAAATGATGGATACGTATATATTGGCACTGAATCAGACGGATTTTTAAAGGTTAATCCGGATAATATGACTGTTGTTTCTACATTTAAGCCAAATATTAATTCAAACTTTAATTATTCATCTGCTACAATGGATTCAAATAGTGATATATATTTATGTGATTATAATAATCAAACATTATACTGTATATCAAATGATATGATAACACAAAGATGGAGCCAAAACGGAAACTTTGATTATTCTTCTCCTGCCATAGGATTAAATGGAAGAGTATATATGGGAGGAACAGATGGGTTTTATGTATTTGAATAATATGAATTATAGAATAGAATATTAATATATTGATAAAAAAAATAAAAAATAAAAATAATGGTTTAAAGAAAAATGTCACAGATCAATAATCTTACATTAGCCCAAGTAGCCCAAAAAGGAAATGAGCTAAACTTCTACTCTCAATTTAGAACCAGAAGACCAGTTAAAGAATGCCAATCAAAAGTTATTGGACTAGGTTCATCATATAATGGAATGGGATTTATGACTTCATTAAAATCAGGTGTTTCAGCAAGACCAACTCTAAATTGCATTGTAAACTCACAACAAACTGTATTAACTAATAACATTAGTACTTTACCACAGGCTAACGGAGAACAGTTCCTAGGATATGGATATCCTCAAGGAGTTGCACCAGGAGGAAATGGAAACATCTATAACTAAAATATATAAGAATATAAGAGAATATATAAGAATATCATATATTTTTTTAAAATATATGATTCATATCATTTATCTGAGAAATTTTGGATTTACATAATAACCATTAGATGTCACATCATATGTATCACAACACTCTGTATTATAAACTATTGTTCCTGGAAGAGGAAAATCCCCCCTTTTGAAAGATGATCTCATAGGAGCAGCCGCAAAATAAGGGGCTTTTATTCCTGTTCCATAGTTTGGAGGATTGTGACTTCTATAAAGTGATAGGTTTGAATAAGCTCTAGAATTTATTTGCTGTCTCTCCATTTTATTAGATAAAATTTTTAAATCTTTTGATTTAAAAATTATTAGTTATATTATTTATAGTATTTATATTAGTTATCTATATATTTAAGCTTTACGATTGAGTGTTCGTCGGGCTGGTGCCTTAGGTGCTTGAACTGTCTGAACTGGTTGTGTCTGAACGACTGGTTTATCATCTTGATCATCTCCATTAACAGATCCTTTATCATCATCATCATCGCTATTAGACTGATGTTGAGATTGTTGAGGTTGCGATGGTGAAGATTCAGTTTTCTCGTCAAATACTACTGAAGATGATGAAGATGAAGAACTAGATGCCATACTCTGAAGAAAGCGACGAGGAGCAGAATCAATTAGTTTAATCTTTGCCTCATAAACCTTTACTTGCAGACTAATACGACTTCCAATAAATACACCCTCAAACTTGATAGCAGCAGTAGCATAACAACGTTTTCCCAAAATGCTAAGAGGATCAATATCATTTCCATTCTCATCACAGAATGGTGTGGTAATTAGACCTGAATTCTTATTCTGCATAACCTTTGCATACAAAGTTGGACCAGTGCCATCAACAATCTTTCCCTTGTCCTTCTTGTAATAGAGAGGGTTTAGCTTCTTCAAGTCAGCTGGCTCAAGCTCATACTTCTCAATATCATCCTTATGATCTAGCAGATATTGCTTGACGTGTTCAACAATAGCATTAAATGTCTCAACCCATTTCTTCTGTTCATCAGTTGGAGAATCCTTATTGTATAGACATAGAGATAGAGAATAGCCATCAACCTTTAGTGATTGAGGATTAACATTCTCTGACAATCCAAAAGAATAAACAGGCAATGTTGGAATAACAAGCTCTCCCAATGAACCATCAGGATTACGAGTTCCCATAGCAATGCGCTTAAACTTGACAGTGTCATTTAGAATAGAGCCATCCATTGGTTTACGAAAACGGATGTTCTTGACATCATAGCCAAAAGCCGAAGTTAGTTGAGTGTTATCAAAAGACATTTTGAGTTAAGTTTTGAGTGATTGTTTTATATTTGTTTTTCTTCTTTAGATTTGAATAAAAAATCATTTTTATTTTTAAGCTAATTTTTAATGTGTATTTTTCATATCTTTTACTAAGTTCATTTAAACGTAAAACTAAATATGAAATTATTATATTGTATTATTAATTAGATTATTAGATTAATGACATTAATGACATTAAAGAATTGTTTATTATCTCCGTATTTATGGTTTATTAAACCTTCTCTAGTTTATATAATATTTATAAAAAGTATATTTAGTATTCTAAATTTTTTAGGAAGAAATCTTGAAACTACAATGAAAATATTTAAATATCTACAATTTGACTTTTTGCCTTTATCTATCATCCAAATGCCATTTTTAGGAGTAATAAACTATACTTTTGGAGAAGGCATTTATAATTATGAAAGAATGATTATAACTAATAATATACCTATTTTTATAATAGGAAATAGTTCTAAGAAAATGCTTTATATTCATGGAGGAGGATTTATATCAGGAGATTATATGTCTTTTAGATCATTCTGTATAGAAATATATAAGAAGGCTCAAAGTAATAATAATAACATAGAGATATGGTTCCCTTTATATAGTTTATATCCTGAAAATAATATTAATGTGGCAATAAAAGAATTAAACTATATTTATTCTTATGAAAATTTTTCTTATATTATGGCAGATTCAGCTGGAGGATACTTAACATTAAATATAAAAAATATAAAGGATGATACCAAAGTAATTCTTATATCTCCTGTATACGATCTTATGTGTTCTAGTGATGCTTATATAGGTAATAATATAAATGATGTTAATTTTAATAAAAATATTGTTAGAAAAATTTTTTCCAAAATTGATCATACGATAGATATTGAAAATATAAAAAATATAAAAGATATAAATATATTTGTAAGTAATAATGAACTTTTTATATATGATTCTTATAAGATATATTCTATTAATAATAATGCTTTATTATACTTATATAATAGTAAACTACATTCTCTTCCTATATTCTGGCGATATGATAAGAAAGGTGAGTATTGTTTACAAGAAATTATAAGTATATTATAAGTATATTATAAGTATATTATAAGATTAGTTATATTTAGTTTAAAATATAACTATATATTTTATTATTTATATTTATTATGAAGATTCAGTATCAGAAGTTTCTTTAGAAACTGTATTTGATGCATTTGATGATTGAAGATACCTCTTAATAATCAAATAAAGAGTTAGAGTATGTTTTTCTTGATTTAGAACATTAATAACGTGATCTAAAGTTACTTTATTATTTCTATTGGAGATATGCCATCCGTGACAATCAGTGATAATTCGGTATTCTTCTTTTGGAACAACTACATAGTTTTTATTAACAAAACGTAGAATATAAGAACTATGAATGTTTCGGGCAATTTGAGTAATCATATTTTCAAATCCCAAAAAAGAAACATTATGTTCTGGATACAATTCATAAATTATCTTTGAATAAATTGGATTATTTCTAACTTGTAGATAACGATAAATAATATTAGGCTCATTTCCTCTTACACGAGAATAGAGTTGATATTGTGTATTAATAAGTTTTAGTTGTTTTGTTACTCCATTTTGGTCTTTCCAAAATGCAATAATTCCTTGTTTTTCTAGAGGATTAACTTGTTTAACATAATTGAATACATCTTCCCAAGTATTAAATGATGTTAGTTGATTTAGTTGGTGAGGAATATTCAAATTATGGGAACATTCAAACGTAAAATCTCCTGTTCCATTTAGAATAGATCCTACAAAAAATACACTGTTTACTTCTGAAGGATTTGATACAATTTTATTTTGAACTGTATTTCTGATTAGAAACAAATATGTATGTTCTTTATTAAGAGAATCAGTGAAGCTTTCTAGAGATTCCCAATTATATTTTTTGATATAATCAACAAAGATATCTCCAAATGACTTTTCTGAACCCCAGCGACTATTAAAAGCATTTAGTTTACGATGTGTAGTGACATACCATTTATTATAGTAAAATAAACGGATAAGAGTTCCCTCTTCGGAGGGAAAAAATGTATAATTAGTGATTGGTTGTGAGGTTAAAAACTCGGTTTGTGTTTCATTATATTCAGGTGTAAAACCAAGTGATTTAAATAACAAAGTGTCTCCATTAAATACTAGACCGCGACAATTTTTTAGTTCTTCTGTGCTATCAACGTCACAGTATTTATAAGAATATACTTGAAGAACTCCGTCATCGTCGGTCTTTTCAATAGAATCTTTCAAATCAGAAATAGAATTAGGAAAAACAGAAATAGAATCAGACATCTTTTATTGTATATAGATATCTTTATATATAAATTATAAAGATATATAAAACAATTTTGTTGTATAATATAAAAAAATGCAATCTTCTAAAAAATCTAAGAGAGATATCTTATACTTATATGATACACAACAGGATAAATTTGGAAAATTATCTCCTCTATATAGAAGTAAGTTTACAATTGATAAAGATGAAGCATCAAATATAATATCTTATTGTTATGCAGGTTTAGTTAATCCATCTAAGAAAAATATGGTATTATTAGAATCAGGAAAAGAAGCAAGAGAATTGGCTTTAAAAATGGCAATAGAAGAAAAGGATGAATTATATATAAAAAGTTTGGAAGAAGGCCTATTAAATAGAGTTAGACAAAATGCACAGGCTCGTCAAGAGTTGCTTAATTCGGGTGATTCTATAATTATTTATAGAAATGCAAACCAATTTCTTGGAGTAAATGAAAATGGAGAAGGAAGTAATGTAATTGGGAATATGCTTATGTCTATAAGAAAAATTATAAGTAAAGAAGATGAAGAAATAAGATTAAAAACTTTAAATGACTTTATAAAATTAGTTGATTATCAAATATATACAGCTTATACAAATCTTCAGGATAAAATAGTAAAGGGATTTGATGATTTATCTAAATACATAGGAAAAAATCCTCATGAAATATTAGTGATGTTAAACCTTCCTCTTTATCCTGGAAATTTTAATGTTAGTCTAGGAGATGATATGCGAGTTATATTGAGTCATCCAACAGAAATAGCTTTAACATTAAGATCTCAATATGGAGATATGTATAATGATAAAGCTTTAGATATACAAAAAACTGACTTATTATATGAATTCTTATTAAAAACATCAATTAAAAATTTACCAAGTAATTATAATAATCTTTATAAAAGATATAAAGAACTTAAGAAAAACCTAACCAAAGAAAATGAAGAAGAATATAAAACTCTATCAAATATTTTTAGACCTATTGTATCAGAGATAAACCATTTTATAAAAAATATGGAGCCAGTTGTAGAAGTTATGGAAGAAAAGGAAGAAGAG
>JACCDW011120598.1_pt1 | contig 13286 bp, 9 predicted proteins | sample 7449781 | NCBI WGS metagenome assembly JACCDW01 (sample SAMN15323449, study PRJNA562643) | freshwater metagenome | isolation source: river surface water | place: USA:Blue River Watershed | collected 2017-08-18 | reverse complement strand
AATCCGCAACCCGTGTTTCACCTAGTATTCCATCTGCAAGCCGTGTTTCACCTAGTATTCCATCTGCAAGCCGTGTTTCACCTAGTATTCCATCTGCAAGCCGTGTTTCACCTAGTATTCCATCTGCAAGCCGTGTTTCCTCTGGTGTACCTTCAACCTTTCAACCTTCTGGTATACCTGCAACCTTTCAGCCTTCTACTGCAACCCGTGAGCCTTCTGGTGCAACCTTTGAGCCTTCTGGTGCAACCTTTGAGCCTTCAGGTACAACCTTTGAGCCTTCAGGTACAACCTTTGAGCCTTCTGGTATACCTGCAACCTTTGAGCCTTCTGGTGCAACCTTTGAACCTTCTGGTATACCTGCAACCTTTGAGCCTTCTGGTGCAACCTTTGAACCTTCTGGTATACCTGCAACCTTTGAGCCTTCTGGTACAACCTTTGAGCCTTCTGGTACAACCTTTGAGCCTTCAGGTACAACCTTTGAGCCTTCTGGTACAACCTTTGAGTCTTCTGATGCAACCTTTGAGTCTTCTGATGCAACCCTTGAGCCATCTGGTGTGCCTGCAACCATTCCAACATCTCAAACCACAACTTCCTCTTCCCGTCAATGTGGATACGAGTATATTGATGGACGTTTTCTATACACATGTAGTGGAACTGTCAATTCGCAAGAACAGGAAATGCAAATGCAAAAGCAAACTGCAATTGCTCTACAGCGGGCACTGGATGAAAGAGAATCCCAACGTTCTGCAGAATTACAACGTACTTTGGAGGAGCAACGTGTTGCATTTGAAAAAGCACTTGCTGAGAAGGATGCACGACTTGCAGCCAGTAACCCACAAGCACAACCACCTAGCACAATTCCACAAGATGCAAACGTTCTTGACATCTTTGTGAAGTTTTTTTACAATGTCTTGTATTCAATTTTCGGGGTATAAAATAGGAATTTCATTATGAAATGTATAATTTTATGGATTCTTGTTGGAATCCTTGTGTTTTTTCTGATGCATGAGAGGGTGGAAGGATTAACAGAACCGCCACAGGCCCCGTTAGCGCAGCCCAAACAGGTGTCCTTTATCTCAGGAGATGCATCGACCAGTACAACAGCTAATCCATTCCTAGCCCAACCCGATTATCGCGACTGGTGGGAGGCCCGTGATTCCTTTCGCTATTTCCTGGATATTTATACACCCCAAAAAGCCAAACTAGCCGGTGTATCCGACAAGGCAAACCGCATGCTTCTACAGGCACCCCAAGCACTTTCCCTCATTCAAGCCTATATTCGAAATCCCGATGCGATTCCATCACGCACCATTTTACGCGAAGGTCGTCAGGCTCGCCAGATTGCGAATGAAATCCGACGCATTGGTCCTATGCAACCCAATGACTTCTCTGCATTCGCACCACTTCGTAATCGAAATGACAACCTATTAGCATGAGTGTGTACCCGGATTACGTACGATACCTTTTGTTTCTTTCCTATACGAATTGTAAGGATGGAAGCAGTGCAAACCATACGAAATCAGATTTCGTCATGGTTCGCAGAATCATTTCAAAATGCACCAACAACGGCCCCCAAATTAGCGGGTCCTACAGCAGCATTCAACATAGAGCCTACAAAAAAATCCATTACAACATTTTTTTCCTGGTGGACCAGTCTGCCCGAAGAATTTCCAAAATCCGCCGATATTCTGACGGTTTTGAAAAAATGGGAGCCCTATACGTCCACCAAAGCTCCCTACATGCTCCCTACATTCGCCTCGCTTGATGCAGCAGCATACCAATCCATGCGTTCCGATTTTACAAAACTGTATGCGCTTTCCCTGATGGATACCTATATTGCGTTGCGAAAGCGGCATACTACCAAACCCCCAACACCCCTTCCCAAACTCACAACCGAATCCAAAGCACCGGCAACGGATCGGCAACTTGTCGCGAAAGGAGACGCCAGTCTACAATCTGTCTTTCAAACATCCTATTACCCATCCTTGTATGTTGGTATCCGCGCCCAACTACTGAATGTATTTGCTATTCTAGGGGCTGTGGTGTCCCGTGTTTCCAAGGAGGAGCAGGAGGTTTCCGCGCGTCTGTTGCCAACCTGGAGGGAGGATCAGGCAGCCATTCAAAAAATGCCGCCGCAATCTCCCAACGTTTTCAAAGATATTCTAAGAGTTTCCGAACAGTATGTTGACTATATTCGACGAGCTCGACAATATCTTCCTGGTGGCGAAAAGTATGGGGTAGTTGAAACGGCGTTCCGTGCAACACTTCAGAAACGCGTCGATCTTTTTTTGGAATATACGGTGGAAAACATAACACGGGATGGGGAAACACCGGTAGCACGAGCTGGTCTCTCGATTCCTCCCGAAATTTCCAAGCTTCCTACCTCACTCCCTCTCACTACTTTGCCTTTATTGACCTTGTTGGGCATTGAGGCATCCTATTTTGGAAAGGCGGGGGTCGAAGGGAAGGCGAAGGCATTGATTGCCAAGGCGACCCTGGAACTTCGTAGGGATGCTGTGGAATCTCTTCTACGCGCCTTTTTCCAAACACGCACCGATGCAGGAAGATACTGTAAGGAATTTTCCAAAGAAGTCCAGGATGCCAACACACTTCTCCCTACGTATTGGCAGACGACACGGCAGAAGGCATTTAATGCCCTACCACTCGGTGGTGAGGCCGACTGGACTTCCACCGAAATCAAATCCCTCGTGGCACTCGAAGGACGTTTTCTGCGAGCTCTACAGGCACTCGTGCGAAATATTGCGGAGTGTTTTGGAAAAGTGGTTGCCGAAAAGGCGGGGCTCCAACGCACATGGAACCCGCATACAAGTGCGATCGCACGGTTCGAATCACCCCTCGTCGTCCCCAAACAGGTGGATCTTACCTCGCTTCTGGATCTCCGCGATTCCTATATGCAAGTGTGGGGTTTCATAGAAATTGCCGCGCGTCAACAAATCACCGCACAATATACGGCCTTTGTGGAGCTTCGGATACTTGGTGAACTTGTAGGAATCGAGGTTCCCTCTAGCCCTACCGAACCAACACGTGATGTTCCATTGTATGATTTGCAATCCATTTACAATGAATGCGACCAAAAGGGACAGCAGGTGCTTGCAAAACTGCAGGAATGGATTGCATCCCGCCTACAAGAGTATTCCAACCTGTATGAACGTTATCAAGTATTTCGTGCACGAAAGGAGGTGCAGGACTTGTATACACCGGTAGCATTGGAGGATGTCTTTGGCAGGAACACAACCGAACAGGACGTACAGACACTGAAGGCATACACCTTTTACACGCCGCGTCTGTCCCAGGAACTGGAGGGGTGGATGGGCTCCTACACCAAGGAACCTGTCGGAAAATTCCCTCAACTCCGTGCATTTCTGCGGGGTGAACTCACAGAGTTCGTGCGCGTCTTTAAATCCCAATGGGATTCGTTTGGTGTCAAGCCCTACCCTGCGTATGCAGGGGATGTCAAGGCACTCGCAACAGATATGACGGGGGGTGCATTGGAGGGCATGATGGACCGCTATACCCAATATGTTTCCAAAACAACGGCTATGGAAGGACTGCAGGAATTTGTGGCGTTGCAGCGAGATGTACGGGTCCAGTATGAGCTGTTTCGTGCCCTCTATGAGCCAAATCGTACCTGGCTTCCTACACTTCCTCCTGCCGTGCAGTCGGCAGCGGATTCCTATGAAGCAGATGCAGGTACATTGGATTCGGTTCGTTCACTGCAGGGAATCGGGCCTCTATTGGCAAAATACACGGCTGCAGTGCGAGGTATTTGGCTACATTTGGAGGAGAACTTACCCAAACTGGTGTTTACACCCTACGCAATGCTGCTAGCCGAATATGAAATATTTCGGAGTTGTGTGGGATCTGCGCGTGATCTGCCCGTGGAATCCATTGAAAAAGATCGTCTTCTCTTCAAGTCGTTTTTGGAACCCTCGACCGCCCTTGTTAGTTGGCTCAATCGATTTCGGACTACGGTGCTAGAACGGACCTTTCCACAACTACAAGCCTTTGTTGTGGAGGAACTGCAGGCATATGCACGCAGTGAACCCAATCCACCCACACTGTATCTGAGTACCCCATACGAGCTCCGTGATTCCCTACATGATATATCTGTATCTCTGTGTGGGCGTGATCTGGCAGCGACCAAATCCCGTGCCTTCCAACAAATCTCGGCATTTATTCAGGCCCACAACACAACCGAAGGGCAGTTTTCCCCTGTCATCGAGGAACTCTTTCAGACCGTCCAATCCACGCTTTCACGCATCCAGGAAACTGATGATGCAGCCTACATTCTAACACAGATGGCAACATATAAACGAGGAGTGTTGGAACTCGAGGGATTCCGTGCAGTCCGTTCTCTTCTAGATTCCCTACAAAGAACCGAATATCTTGCGGCCTACGAGGTCATGCAAAAGACGGGTCGCACAGACCACAACAAACCTGAGACGGCCGCTGACTTTGTTGCCACATGTAAGAAATTTCTTGCTACCGTGTGGAATGAATACAGGTCCTCCTCTTCTCGTACACGGGATTATATCCTTCCCTTATCGGCAGATACATATGCATCCGACCAGAATACGGTCGAAAGCGATGTAAAATCGTGGATCGCCCTTGGCAAACAATATGCAACCCATGTTGCGTTTTTGGACCTGGCAAACCAACAAGAGGCCGTATTAGTCCAAATGGACCAGTTGAAAGATGGTCTGTATGGACCGTTTGCAAATTTCATTGAAATGCCATTTCCCATTGTAAAACTCGCATTTGCAACCGACGGAAATCGTTGGACGGCCAAACAGAAACCTGGTTCATTGGAAGAAGTTGCCGAATACCAGAAAACGCTTGAGGAACTCGCCAAGGTGTATGCAGAAGCCATCCAAACATGCCTCTCCTTGATTCAAACGGCCCTGCAAACCCATTTGAAGAGCTTCGGCGATTTGTTTACCGCCTACGAGGAATTTGATGTAGCCTATTCCCAGTATTTTGATGTGGAACCCATTCCCGCAAGTCTACAAAATAAAAGCGCGGAAGATCTGGCGGCCTTACAGGCCATGCCGAACGAACAGATACTCAATGCCATTCGTATCAAGTATTTCTTTTTCCCTGAAACATCGGATGTTCCAACACTTGTTCGATTTATTAAACTGCAACTGCAATTATATTTGCAGTATTATGTAAGTTCTTATGAGGAACTGGAGACGGCATTACAGCCTCCCAAACTGCCGGTTCCTACTCTCATGACAAGAGTTCGTCCAGCCGCCTATCACGGAGTGGGGGATCTGTCGGATCTCCTAGAAGTAGTCGGCCAACTCAAACAGGGGACAGGAGAGGTCCAGGTCGCCAAAGCCATTCAGACCAAAAAAGAAACCACTCGGACCCTGTTGGATTCCCTGGATGAACTCATGGATCTCTTTCGCGAACAACTAGAATACAAAAACTTTGCTAAAATTGATATAAATATCCCCCAAATGCGAATCGATCTGCAATATACAACCCGAAAAGAAGAAATCGATGAAAAATACGAAAAAATCGGTATAGCTCTGTCAACTTTGGCATCCGAGGCACTTCGTCAATTTAACACAACCTACAATAAAAATGTGGAGTTGCGTTCCTATTTTTATAGGAATGCAGTCGATGTCCTGAATGCATTTACACTATATTTTCCACAGGATGTGGAAAGAGTATCCACAAACACGGCCGAACAGAATCTTGCATTAGCAAAGCGGTATGTAGGATATACGAAGATTGTGTTGGACGCGCAACCCGCGGCAGCCGTTATTCAGGATACAACACAAGCCTATCGTTCGGCGACCCTGCGTATTTTGAATCGTGTGGAAGGAGTGCAGGAGCAGTTGAAGAAGTACAAAGATCTTTCAGGGGGAACCTGGGATCTGTCAGGCGCAAGAGGGGTCATTGCAGCGGCGACATTCGTGCATGAGATGGAGCCGACACGAAAAGCATATGAACGTGTGTTACAAGAACAGGAGTCCAAGGTTTTCCGATACTGCCAACAAAGTATCCAGGCATGGAAACAATTGTATGATTCCATTGCGCCTTTTCAAACATATTTGGCTCCCTCCCAACAGGCCATCGCGGGACGTACCGAATCACTGGAGGGCAAATCGGTCGAGGTACTTTTGAATCTGGCTAATAAATATATCCGTTATCGAATTGAACTTCAGAAATATATAGCACCCACTAGTCCCTTTTTTTCAAAGGTGCGTTTGGACGTACAAGAGCGCATTGATACACACATCGATCACCTGCAACAAGTGAGGGATCTTTCAGGGGTTTTGCCACCGACTACCCTGGATGTCCTACAGGATCGAAAGTCCGTCCAGACGGCTTCGTTTCCAGTGCTCCAAGGGCTTTCTCGGCAATATACTGCTGCCGAAGCGGCATTACTGGCGGCAGTTAGCGACTTTGCTACCCGTGTTATACAAGATCAATTCCTCATGAATAACAAGACACTGGATGTTCCGGAATATGCGGTTCCACGGGAACGGGCAGTGGCCCTTGTACCGCTCTTACAGGCGCGTACGCTTCCCCTTTCCAGTGTCTTAGTGGAGGTGCAGAAGTATGGATCCCTGTTGGCACGTTTGGAGCCAGCACTTGTACGGCAGCAAATTAAGCAACAAATCGAGCAATTAGATGCGGAGGCGGATGAAATCGAACTGGTAGATCCACATGTGTTGGATTCCTTACCGGACTGGGATGCAGAACGTACACGGATTGCCACTCGGATTGCCTCCCTTCACCAAATAGTAGAATTGGAAAAGATGCAAGCTATCCTAGTTTCCTACAGAGAATCCATGCAATCCCAATTTACGGCGGCAGTTGAGAAGGAGATGCGTGAATTTGAGGCATTGTATAAAGAAGTCCTGCGCGACGGAACCATTTCCGAATATGGTGGGGAATTTCTAAAGGCTTACACAGCACTCGATACGACTCGTAAAGAAATACGGGCCGGTGCAACACTTCAACGGCGTGCTACCATACGCAAGCAATATGCGGATGTTGTTAAGAATGCAAAGATGCTGCGCGCCCAGGTGCTTTCAAAACGCGAACAGGAGGCCAAGGCAGCCTGGAAAGAAAACCAAACCAAACGCATGGAAACCTCGGCCGCCATGGAACGATTCCTAAAAGCCTATGCTTCCTACACCAGTTCTGCGTATCCCCCCAAATTTCGAAAGGCAATCGGACAAACAACTGCGGATCTGGATCGCATTCAGAAATCCACTTCCCGCGCCGAATTACAAGAACTTCTGATAAAATATCTCACATTAATGCGGGATTTCCAAAAGTTTCTGGAGGAGGATCAGGCCAAACGCAGTGAGGAAGTTGGACTTCTTATTCAGCGCTTTAAATCCCAGTATCTCCCACATATTCCCACCCTTCATACATTTCCTTCTTATTTGCGCCTGGATGTGCGTATGATTGACCGCGATCTTGGGACCTTGCAGGGAGCACCGGATATTGCAGTGGTTGCATCCCTCGAACAGAAATACGAGGCTTATATGGCGGCTCTTACAAAATATCTGGGTGAGATGGGTGTCCGTGTGGGACATCGATTGAATGAGAAAAAACAGGCAGTGCGTGCCCTGATACAAGAATTGAACGACGCGGGCGTCAAACAGGCCCGTGTGTTCCAGTTTTTTCCCGTCGAGGTGCAACGTAAGTTCCGCGCCATTCCGGCTGATTTGGAATATCTCAAGAATCCTACACTTACTGCTGCGGAACTTGAGGAAATGGAACGGGAATACAAGGGTTTGTTGGAAACGCTACGGGCTGCATTGGTAGATGTGGATGCCGAGGAGGCAAATGCCGCCCTCCTTCCCTCCTTGCGACAAGTCCAAGACCTCTTTCGTGAACGCTATGCCACCATTGACGCCAGTCGTATTCCACCTAAGGACATGCCGTTTTTCCAGGAATTACTGCGCGGCATTTCAAATCCCGTGAGTTCCGAACAGGCCGAACAGGCTCTCGCGGCCTACCGACAGGGGCTGCAACGTCTTCAGGCTCTCCCTACAACCCAGGAACGCCGGATTCCCAACACACCCTTCGATCAACTGCAGGAAGCCATCGGCTTTTTCCAAAAGGAATATGGAATTCGCGATGTAAGTTCCTTGATTCAGAATGACCGATTACTTCTGAACTCCCTACAAAATGATGCGGCTTCCTACATCCGCTTGTATAAAACACCACCGCCCAATATGCGAAACTATGCGGAGATCGTACAACAGGTAGCCAAGCAATATTGGGACGGAGTGCGTATCCTACGCACCTATGCGCTTCGTTGATGACTTTCTTTGACGACTAACATGTATTATTTGGAATAAAAAACATGTTAGAATATGCGAAATTATTTCTAAACAAATGAGACATGACGGGGCGTCAAGGTACCTGTCAGAGAGGCCTGTGGCGGTGCGGGTGGCAAAGCAGAAACCGGCCTGTACTCTGTTGTTTTCTTGAGAACCGATTTGCGTTTTAGTTCGGATTCCTCTGCAGTTATGACGTCTGGAATGTAGGAAGAACGGGTCGCAGGGGGTGGAGCACTTGTCATGGGTGCCGTAAAGGTAAGGGGCGCCGATGACGCTGTGGAAGGTCGTCCATACTGGGCTGTAGACTTGACAGCGGGTTTCACGACACGCGAGGGAGCGGATGTAGGAACACTGGTAAGCACCTGATCGCGCGCGGCTCCCAACACTTGCGCCCATGGACTCTCCGTCTCCTTGTAGCGATCATCATGATTACGCCAGCTTATAAACATTAGATTTGGATGTGTATATTCCACCTGATATCCCACATTCCGCAGGTTCCATACAAGATATACAATGCAATCGCGTACATCAAACCGTGGAGTACCGGGTATAAACTCTGGAACTACATACCAGAGACACTTTTCATTGCCTGGGATTCGCGCAACTGCCTTGATTTTCGTGTAAATCTGTTGCAAAACACTATTATAAATACGTATTCGTGTTGCATCACGTCGTGCCTCTTCGTTATAGAGGGACGACGGGTTCACAATAGGAGGCATCAAACTGCCAGGATTCATCTTGATGGGGCATACGAAGATTCATAGCATCGGTCGACCGCATGGCATGGCAATCGCATGTCAATCGCATGTCAATCGCATGTAAAGCAGAGACTACTTGCAGAATGCAAGCATGTTTCTGCCAAAACGTCTTGTATTTGCCGGTGGTGGGACACGCTGTTTAGTATTTCTTCCTGCCCTACGTATCCTGGAATCCCGACAGTATCTCACAAATGTTTCTGAATGGTGGGGAACTTCTGCCGGTGCACTCCTGGCAACTCTTTGTAGTCTTACACAATCCACACAACGTGTTTCCGAAATCATGGAGACAACCTCGTATTCAAAATTCCGCGATGTGAGCCTTCTCAATATGGTAAATTTCACGACAACCTGGGGTCTTGATGACGGCCACAGTATGGTCGAGGAAATTGCACGTGTCTTGGAAAGCGCCCAGTCTGGTGCAAGTTCCATGACACTTTCTGATGTCGCCGGTCTCCATATTGTAGTTGCCGACCTAAATATTTACGAGACGGTCGTATGTTCGGCCAAAACCTTTCCCACCCTGCGGCTTGTGGACGCAATACGGGCTTCCATGAGCCTACCATTCTTTTATAAACCATTCCGTTGTCCGGTTAACCAACATATATGGATCGATGGTGGTTTGCGTGCCGCTTTTCCATGGAATCTGCTTACTCCCGCACAGCGTCAGGAATCCCTCGGATTTGCCTTTGAACGCCCGTGGATTCAAGGACCCTCTACACTCACCCAATACCTGTTTAGTATGATGCATTTCGAAGATCCAAAACTGATTTATGAGAATAAGCAAAAGTGGAAGAATATTCTGTGGTTTCCATCGCCGCCGTTTCCAGCCTGGTATGTTCGGATTCAACCAGATGATTTAGTACTTCTAAATCAGCTGGGAGCAGATACTGCAGAGGACTGGATTACACGGCATTCTGCTGCAGGAAACTCAGATACCCATCCTTTGTCCGAGAACCCTTGTACTCCTTTACCAGCTTCCCATCTGCATACAGATGGAATGTCGGAAAGCCGTCCACCTTACCCAGAACCTTTGCCGGCTCCTTCTCAGGATTCACCACCTCGCAACGAACTTCACCGCCGCTGGTCGATATAGTCTTACCAATGGACTCAAACTCCGGTTTTGCCTCCACACAATGAGGACACCATTCCACACCATACATGATAAATTGGTAGCGACTGGGATCCTCAAATCCCTCAGTGGCACGATTCAGACGGGACCACCAGAATACCAGGGCAACCCCCACAACAAAAATTGCTGCATACATTGTCTTCTTCTGCGTCCAGGCCATATCTAAACTTTCCAGAGAAAAAAAGAAACAAGAACGAAAGACGGAAGAATGTTAGTACGGGGAAATCGCATCCTGCAAACACACCCTCCCACAGGGGATGCCACATGGACTCTGCATGACAGAGAAACGGCAAAAACAACCGAGGCACGCTGGATTAGTTTAGGAGTTTCCGACACAGAACGCGTGCAATTGCTTCCATGCCTCATTTGGAAGAAGAAACTACCGGGACTCCAGTATCCCATCGACATTGAATCACGTCTAGCCGATCTTCAATGTAAAAATTGATATTCATGAAAATAAAATATTGTGTGAGGGTACGCGAAACAAAAAATGTTTTCCATAGTCTTTCAATACATCCATTCACTTCCTCCTCAGGATGCGGCAAATCTTGCCTTCCTCCTGATGAATACTGCCTTCTTTGCCATGATCGGTCTAGCCGGCTATTTTGCATATGATATGTACGAGTCCCGTAAACTGGAAAAGGAACTCGCCGAAGAGGATAAAAATACAAAGGAGGCAAACGAAGTCGAGAATATCGAACATGTTGTGTACGAACATGGATCCAAAGAACTAATGATTGAAATTCATCATTATGCAGATCCCCTCCGTGCAAAATTCCTTCGCATCATTCGAAATATAACAACCAACATGAGTCTACATGAACTCCTACAGTCTCTACACGAAGTACTCGAATGTATGGACTCGCATAACCATATCAATTACGATGATACCGAGCTAGTATTTCATATTCTGTCGCATCAGGAAGGGTTCTCCCATGAAACCATACAACATGCAAAACACTGGCTGCATATTGCAAAAACCTATTGGCTCATGTATCCCTCGAACCCCATGGTTTCCTTCTCAGTTCCCCTGGAAGAACTGGAGGGCGTAGAGAATGCGGAACGCCAGGTAAATCGTTCTAAATCATTCTAAGTAAGACATGCAGCCTACCAAATTGGATCGCCTGTTTCGGTTTTTTCGGCACGAGGATCCCGATCGGAGCCCTGGGTGTTATTGGAATCTCGCGGCCGGTGCATTGGAACGCAAGGCGCGTCTATATCGTGTTGTCTACAACGACGGATCGACCCTGATTGAATCGGAACAAACAATTCATGTCCGGCATCCCGAGGGACTCGCCGATTGGTACCGGCTGATTGATTCCCTTCTGCAACGGGACGATATTGATCTGGAATTTCAGCAGGCCTGCAAAGAGCTTCTCCTACAAGATCCCTGGTTGCATCTGTTTCTTACAGATACCCTCCCGTTGCCCGGTACTGATGACGTCTCCTCTTCTTCAGGGTCAACCGAGCGTACCGTTTCGTAGCCCGGCATGTTTTGGAGCGCCGCGATTTCCCACATCCGCTACTGAATGTCGATAACTCCGAGCAAAGGCCACTGAAGGAATTATGCGGCTGTGCCTCACGGAGATGTCTGCAGACCGATTTTTCCATCTTGTAGAGCCAGGCCAGCATAGACTTGCGACCCCGCCGTACAGGTGCATCCCCATGTTGGCCGCGTGCAGCACGCCAGGCCGTACGCCATTCGGTAAATGGCAACACGGATCCCAAGGCGGTCCACCAGCGCTCCAGGAAAGGAAACCGTTCCGCGGCCGTCAATTGATTCCAGCGATTACGCAGGGCTGGTGTCGGAGATTCCGGTGGTGCATTCGGCATCGGTGTGGGTTTTGTCGTTAAATGGGGGGTTGTGTAGGCAATCGAAAACAGGAAATCCCAGCCCACCATTTTCCGTGTCGTACAGGGAGCTGCCACCCAGGTGGTATAGCGTTCCTTCACTTCCGCCCATGCCGGATCGGGTGTCTCCAACAGTTTCTGCTCACGCAACTTTCCATTCACACGATTATGAATACGATACATCCATTCTCCCATGACAGCAGCATCGGTGGGAATCGGATCGGCTGCATAATAATCTGTCAAGGATGCCCTGCAATACTTACAGGGGAGCACGTACGGTAGATGTGTTAAGAAGGTACGAAGCGCGGATGTAGGAAGTGTAGGGGCTTGGAAGGTTGTCATATGCAACAACCTCCACCCACTCGGACCCCAGAAACGCGTATCCATTCTACTAGTTGTCTTGAAATTTGAATGGCGGTTGAACTACTTGAATGGTATAGTACATCCTATAACAATGATGCACTTTCACTATCTACATTCTTCTGTCATTTCTCTGCCTGATGGCAATTTCCTAGAGGCCCGCAGAGGTGCCCTGACCTACTTTGATATTCCCCATCCACGTGTATGGTCGTCTCTCCAAGCCTGGATGTCCGATGCACCCCATGTACGCAATTATTTTGCAGAGTTCCCACAGCCCACCCATTGGAATAACGAACAGTATTGGCTATCCCAATGGTTTCACGAGTCGACCCTGTGGTACAATGAGGAAACCGCTGCATGGGAAAAGGGAGAACCCATGGTGTTTCTGAAAAATCAAATGGGATATATGATTCCTGTCTACATGTGTTTGTCGACAGGAACCATTCAAATAAAAGAAGGGCTGTATACTTCCTTTACGGATGCTGGAATGCAGCTGGTGGAACTGTGGCGCATGGAGATGGGCGAGCTCTACCGCGTCTATTGACACCTTTTGCCATTTAAAATGGCAAAAGGTTAGTCCCCCGTTTTTCATTTTGTACGCTACATCTATCACCCCGTGGGTGATAGAGCCGGTGTTTTAAATTAAAACGGTGGAATAGGTCCCCTGGTTGCCCGTGTGGTATCCACCGATTCCACAGTGGTGCCTGTGTTTTTTCGGGTCTTACGTCGTCGCAGATCCTCGGCCATCCGCTTGAGCTCTGTTATACTCGTCCATTCCATGGGCTTCCCTGGAACCTTCTTCCTAAAACAGGTCTTCACCGCCTTCTGTTGAGACCATCGCCATTCATCCTT
>JACCDW010857034.1_pt1 | contig 13287 bp, 16 predicted proteins | sample 7449781 | NCBI WGS metagenome assembly JACCDW01 (sample SAMN15323449, study PRJNA562643) | freshwater metagenome | isolation source: river surface water | place: USA:Blue River Watershed | collected 2017-08-18 | reverse complement strand
CCCGGCATGGATGGACCTGCTTACGGCGGCCGACGCGATCCCTTTCAGGTGCTGCTGATCCAGCGGGACGGCAGCACCTCAGTTTTCAACACCTACCAATGAGGATAACCATGAACATCATTCAAAAATTCATCACCGTTTCCGCTTTCGCCTTGGGCATCGTTTTACCCGTTAGCGGCATGGCGCAGACCGCCGTGGATCACAGCAAGATGGACATGTCCCAGACGGCTCCGGCGATGACCGAGGGCGAGGTCAAGAAGGTCGATCTAGAGGCGGGCAAAGTCACGATTAAACACGGTGTCATCAAGCATCTGGATATGCCCGGCATGACCATGGTGTTCACTGCCAAGGACAAAGGGCTGCTTGATAACGTGAAGCCCGGTGACAAGGTGCAGTTCATGGTGGTGAACGAGAGTGGGAAAATGCTACTAACAGCCATTAACGCCAGCAACTAGGAAACTCAGCAAACTTTGCTCTCCCCCCACAGCAGCGGAGTTTGGGATGCTAAATCTAGAAGGGTGAGATGATTAAGCAAAAATTCGTCTGGGTTAAAACCATTCCACGCTCCCACCCTTCGTCAACTGCGAGCAAATGCAATCAAATCGTTGAACTGCCCCTGATCAGCTGCACGTAAGGCAGCAAGGTATTGATCTCGAAGCTCCCCCACCGTGGTGATGGATGCCTCGCCGCCGCCCCACGTTAGTCGCGGACGGCCAAGACGCATTGCCAACAAATCTGCCATCAAACGTGAATGGCGTCCGTTGCCATTAGGGAAAGCATGAATCCACACCAATTGATGGTGAAACCTCACTGCCAGCTCATCGGCATCAAAGACATGATTCTCGATTTGATATTTTGTATTGTCCAGCAAGTTGCGTAATTTCACCGCAACCTGCGTCGAGTCCACACCGATGTTTTTATTGGTCTTGCGGAATGTTCCCGCCCACTGCCAGGTCTTATCAAACATCTGGCGATGCAGATCTCGAATAAACCCCTCGTCCAGCAGATCCCGCTTTTTCTGACGCGCAGCCCAGCGATCCCCCTGAACGATGTTGATTTGCTCCCATGCGTTTAGATCGCCTTGGGTGGTAATGTGTGTCGGCACCAAACCTGCGGCTTCGTCCGTATCTAATGGGGTCGCCCCAGGGGCGTAATGAAATTCCATATTCAATATCTCACCACAGTTCGCGACGCGAACCTTCCAGCAACTCCTTGATGGCCAGCTCCAGTTGCAGCTTGGTCAATGGCCCCTGGACAGCCTGATCCTCCAAGGCCATTGAATGGGCAATCGGACGCAAGCGCTCCCGCGCAACTGTCTCGGCTCGTTCTTTCACATGCTGCGACAGGCTGGTACGAGGCACCAATGCATATTGCAATTCGCAATCCAACGCCTCAGCCAACTTGCGCAGGCTGGCCAACGTGATGGCGTCTGAGGCCTCTGCATTTTCCAGCTTGCGGACACCTGCATGGGACATCCCCAAACGACGAGCAAAGGCTGCGGCGGACATGCCCAGGGACTCACGAATCGCGCGCACCCATCCAGACCTGGGGCGTGCGCTCAATTGCGCAGCCTTCCAAGCGGCAAGAAGTGCGTCCATTTGCTGGAGCTGAAGATCGCGGAATTGATTTTCCATGGAACCTACAGGTAACGTTTTAACGCCACAATCTTAACCTATGGGTTCCAATAATGCAAACACACCGAAACCTACAGGTTCCTGATGATAGGATTAAATGGAACTCATGAGTTTCACAGTTGATCATATCCTGTTGGCCAGAACTGGCCAGCAGGCGCAACCATCGTGACTTCTTAGGGGTAAGAACCGGGTGGCACGAGAGTTTCCATACAACTTTTGTATGGAGACCATTTGATGTTCGAAAAACCTTGCGCCCACTGTGGCCTACCGTTCCAACCACGCCCCCAAGTACCCAATCAGGCTTTCTGCGCTGACCCAGCTTGCCAAAAAGTCAGGCGGCAACGCTGGCACCTCGAAAAGCTGCAGGCCGATCCAGACTACAGAGAGAACAAAGCTCGGTCGCAGAAAGCCTGGCAAGAGCGCAACCCGGATTATTGGCGCAGGTATCGCGATGAAAACCCTGACTATGCCGAGCGCAACAGGGCAATGCAGCGGTCGCCATCTGCACCCCCACCAACCCTGGAAGGCCTTTATCGCATCAGATCAGTGACTGCAGATGGGCTTGCAAAGACAGACGCGTGGATCGTAGAGATCACGCCCGTTTGCGCAGACTGCCCCTGCAAAGATGACGCTTGCAAAGATAGTACTTGATGGTCATTTGTGTTGCTGGGCATTACCGTTGCTCCCAAATGCGATCTCGACAACCTGCATGGCAACCGTTTTGGGGGCATGTATGAAAGCCAAAAATCACTGGCTGTTCATCAGCCCCTGAAATGAACGGCAGGCCCGAACGCATCAACACTAACAACAAGCGATCGGGTTATATGCAGTCAGAAGAGTCCATCCACGATGCAACGGACCAACCTAGCAACGTCAAAGCAGCCGAGTACGTTCGGATGTCCACTGAACATCAACAGTACTCAACGGAAAACCAGGCAGACAAAATCCGTGAATATGCGGCTCGGCGCAATATTGCGATCGTGCGTACGTATGCCGACGAAGGTAAGAGTGGCCTGAACATCGGTGGGCGACTGGCATTACAGCAGCTCATCCATGACGTCGAGACAGGACAGGCCGACTTCAACCTCGTGCTCGTTTATGACGTCAGCCGGTGGGGGCGATTTCAAGACGCGGATGAGAGCGCCTATTACGAATACATCTGCAAGCGCAAAAACATCCATGTGGTGTACGTTGCGGAGCAGTTCGAAAACGACGGCTCGCCGGTGTCCACCATCGTCAAAGGTGTCAAACGTGCCATGGCTGGTGAGTACAGCCGAGAACTGTCGGCGAAGGTTTTCGCAGGCCAGTGCCGACTCATCGAGCTCGGATACCGCCAAGGTGGTCCCGCCGGGTATGGTCTGCGACGCGTCTTGATTGATCAAACTGGGTCCGTCAAAGGTGAGCTCTCGCGAGGTGAGCACAAGAGTTTGCAAACCGACCGGGTCATCTTGATGCCGGGGCCGGACCCCGAAATTCAGAACGTCAACATGATCTATCGCTGGTTCATTGACGATGGGTTGCGAGAATTTGAAATTGCCCAACGGCTCAACAGCATGGGCATCCAAACCGATTTGGACCGGGACTGGACACGTGCAACCGTTCGTGAGGTTCTGACCAACGAGAAGTACATCGGTAATAACGTCTACAACCGCATCTCCTTCAAGCTCAAAAAACATCGAGTCTCAAATGAACCAGACATGTGGATCAAGAAAGAGGGGGCATTCGAGGGGATCGTGGCACCGGAGATTTTCTACACCGCACAGGGCATTCTTCGAGCCAGAGCGCATCGCTACAGCAACGAAGAGTTGATCGAAAAATTGCGCAATCTTTACCAGCACCGAGGCTACTTATCGGGGCTGATCATTGACGAGACCGAAGGCATGCCCTCAGCATCTGCATACATACACCGATTCGGAAGCCTGATCCGAGCCTATCAGGCGGTGGGCTACACGCCAGATCGAGATTACCGATTCCTTGAAATCAATCAGTACCTGCGGCGTTTGCATCCAGACATCATCTCGCACACCGAACGGATGATTGCGGATCTGGGCGGCACAGTGCAACGCGATCCGGCAACGGATATGCTGAATGTGAACCAAGAGTTCACAGCATCACTGGTCTTGTCACGTTGCCAGCTCCATGAAAACGGGCGAAGGCGCTGGAAGGTTCGGTTTGACACCGGCCTAGCTCCCGACATTACCGTGGCCGTCCGATTGGATGAAACCAATCAAGCCCCACTGGACTACTACCTGCTTCCACGATTGGATTTTGGCCAAGCTCGAGTCAGTTTGGCAGATCACAACGGTCTGGAGTATGAAAGCTATCGCTTTGACAACCTGGACTACCTGTACGGAATGGCAGAACGCAGTCGAATCCGGAGGGCCGCATGAGCATGGAACATTCGGCTGCAGATCTTCAGATGATTCCTGTCGATCGAATTGAGGTCTTAAACCCCAGAGAGCGAAACAACAAGGTCTTCGACGAGATTGTTGGCAATATCAAATCCATCGGCCTGAAAAAACCAATCACCGTCACCCCCAGAACGGATGAGAATGGTCAAGGGAAATACTTGCTCATTTGTGGAGAGGGGCGGCTCAAGGCGTTCAAGACCCTTGGCGAAGCATTGATACCGGCCATGGTTGTAAATGTCAGTGATGAAGATGCCTTCATCATGAGCTTGGCAGAAAACATTGCGCGCAGGCAGTGCCGCCCTCTCGAATTACTGATGGGCATTGAGCAACTCAGAGATCAAGGGTATGACAAAAAATCGATCGCCGAGAAAACGGGACTGAGTGTTGACTATGTGAACGGCATCCTGCACTTACTGAAGAATGGCGAAGAGCGATTATTGGTTGCTGTTGAAAGTGGCCGCATTCCATTGAACGCGGCGCTCTCTATTGCGGGGGCAGGCAATGACAAGGAGATACAGGCAGCGATGCAAGAAGCCTATGAATCAGGGAAGCTGCGAGGCAAGCAACTCATTCAGGCACGTCGGGTGATTGAGCGCAGAAGAACCCTTGGCCGGTCCATCGCTCGAGGCACGCCTCGCAAAGCCGCTGAAGAGGTGACCTCATCCAGTCTGATTCGCAATTACCAGAAGGAAGTTGAGCGGCAAAAACTGATGGTGAAGAAAGCGGAGTTTGCTCAGCAGCGACTTCTGTTTGTTGTCGAAGCAATGCGACAGCTCCTGGTCAACGAAAACTTCACCAATCTGCTGCGAGCGGAAGGTCTGGACACGCTGCCGAAATACCTGGCCGAACGCGTTTGGCACGGAGGGCATGCAGCATGACACAAATGCCCCTTGGCTTCGTTCCGGATCCGTTGACGATTTCACTGGACTTACTATTGCCCTCGCGGAAAGTTCCAGAAGGTCTGCTCACCTCCAGAAAATTCAAGCAAATTCAGTCATCCATTGATGCCGTTGGATTGATTGAGCCATTGACTATAGGCAAGCCAGACAAATCCACTGGTATGCATGTTTTGCTCGATGGTCACATTCGTCTATTCGCCATGAAGCAAATCGGTTTCAAAGATGCTCCGTGTCTGGTGGCAACCGATGATGAAACCTATACCTACAACAATCGAATCAACCGGCTGTCCACCATCCAAGAGCACTACATGATCCGTCGTGCTGTGGAGCGCGGTGTCACACCAGCTCGCCTGGCGCAAGCCCTGAGTGTGGACATCAGCAACATCATCAAGAAGATGAACCTTCTTGATGGCGTCTGTGCTGAGGCAGCAGAGCTGCTCAAGGATCAGCAGTTCTCGGCCAACGTTGGTTCGGTCATTCGAAAACTCAAACCGACTAGGCAGGTTGAGTGCGTAGAGTTGATGGTGGCAACCAACAACATCACCGTGTCCTACGCGCAGGCTTTGCTGGCAGCAACACCAAGCCATTTGCTGGTTGGTGAGGTCAAACCCAAGAAGATCGGTGGCCTGACGCCAGAACAAATGGCCAAGATGGAAAGGGAGATGGGCAATATACAGGGACAGTTCAAACTGGTTGAACAAACCTATGGTCAAGATGTTCTGAATCTTGTCTTGGCAAAGGGCTACCTCGTCAAGCTGCTGGATAACGAAGCCGTCATTCGGTACCTTTCTCACAATCATCCCGATGTGCTCGTTGAATTCGAGCACATTGTGCGAACAGTGGCATTAGGCAAATGAGTGGTACCTGTCATGCAGCAAGCTCCCCAAACGGCTGGCCAGACCAACGGTCTTGCGAAGCCCCAAATGGATGACTTAATAGACATCGACGTCCACAGAAATTCACCACAGCCAGATCCAGCCTGCCTCTATGGATTAGTGGGTGAAATTGGGCGGGTTGGCAGCGAAGAAACGGAGACCAATTCCTACGCCATTGCCGCGAACTTCATGACATATTTGTCGTGTGCAATTGGCCGTGGGGTGTACTTGCCAATCGGAAATACCTGGCACCACCCGCGCATGTTTCTTCTTCATATTGGAAGATCTGGGCGCGGGCGCAAAGGTGACGCCCTGTCATTGGTTCTTCGCCTAGATCAAGCACTCAGAGAAATCGAGCCGACACTGGCACCGCAAATCCATAGGGGCGGCCTCTCAAGTCGGGAAGGATTGGTCGCTCTGATGCACGATGGCTATCAACAGGGAAAAAACGAGATCCCACCGATTGAAGACAAGCGCCTATGGGTTGTTGAGTCGGAATTCGCCAATGTGCTGCATCAAGGTCGCCGAGAGGGCAACACTCTGTCCGCCGCACTGCGTGACTGTTGGGATGGCGTGTGCCTGAAGCCTGCGACGAAATCAAATCGTCTTTATGCGAGTCATCCGCACGTCTGTCTCAGCGGAGCAATTTCCCCCAGTGAACTTACCTCGCTGATGAACTCTCGAGAGTTGACTAACGGGTTTGCCAATCGCTTCATGATGATATGGGCTGAACGGAGCCGGATACTGCCTTTTCTGAAAGCCACATCGCAATCCGTGGTCGACGAGCTTGCACAACGTGTTTGTAAGATTCTGAGATTTGTAGGCGCAGACAATCACGAGCGCAGGGATCGCGTTCGGATGGAGCTCGCACCACAAGCCCATTGGCTGTACTCACACCTATACCGGGCCGAACTTTCAGATGATCCCGGCAGTGAATTGATCAGTGCAATGCTGGAAAGACGTGCCCCGATGCTTTTGCGTATGGCAATGATCTTCGCGCTTTCTGATCTGCAAACCCAGATCAACGTGACACACATTGAAGCCGCCGCAGCTTGGATCCGATATGCCATGAAGTCGGTTCGATACGTTTTTGTGAGCGCCACTGACGAGGCGAAGATGTCGCATGCGCTGCACCTTGCGCAAAAGCTGCTGAGCTACCTGGAAACGCATGGCAAGGCCTCCAGAAGTGAAATCAGCTCGGATTGTTTCAAAGGTAAATCATCCAAGGCACAGATTGATTCGTGCTTGGATTACCTGCTCTCAACTACACCACCGAAAATCTGCGTCGAATGGCAGCAACGCCCTAATGACGCACCTGGCTCACCCACCCGGTTTTACAGCTTGAAAGCTTAGAAAGCCACGACCTGATTTCGCTCATTTCGCCAAGCTTGCACACAGCTAAGCCATTGGTGCGAAACACATTTCGCTGAATTCGCTCATTTCGCAGCAAGAGACGCAATCAGTAGTCATTCATTAATCGGCTTGCAATGACAACCACATTAGCTTTTTTTCCAGCCGATCCAGTTCTTGAGTTTCTTTTTCGGCACAGTGCTGAAATCGCATCTCTTGATAGTGCTGGATCAATTGTTTTTGGATATGAATACGCACCCGCAGTATCGGCAAGTCACTCTCTTCATCTGGAAACAAATCAAATGTCATGCGCACCTTCCTCAAACAAGCTCACTCTACTTTTTCCGAAGGTGGCGGCATGAATACCGCTGCACCCCCCAAGACACGGCATAAGTGTCTGACACTTCGTACCAACTGCCACCAGGATCACCACCTCCGTGATTTTCGCCCATGCATGAACACTCACAATGAAAACCTTGCGCATTCCAACAGGCTGGGGCGCACTTTTGCTGTTCTCGATATAGCTGAATCACGTAAATCTCGTTAAACCTTCTTAAGGCCAACTTGATCACACTATCAAACCATGCAGTTGGGATTTCCCAAGCCTTGTATCTAGAATTCCACTTGGGTTTGGACTTGCGCCCATCTCTGAGCCACTCCAGATTTCCCTGCGCAAATGGAAGTTTGACCAATACGGGCAATGGTTTGTTAGGTTTAAAAATTGTTGGAACCCGCCCCTGCCTCCAGAGCACTCGTAGGTCCTGATCACCCAGATCTTTACTCATGGAGCACTGACCGTTGTGAACATACTGATTACCGTCTAATCAACTCACCAGATGTAAATCTGGCTTGGATCGCGCTGGCTTTACTTCTTGACCCGCCCCTCTTTTCACAGCGTTCAAAACTAAGCCAAAGACCATTTCATCAAGCTCTTCGTCCGAAACATGTAGCTCTGCTGCGATATCAGATTTCGCAACACCTTCTTTTCGCAAGGCCGTAAAGACTTTTCCCAGAATCTGCGATGTTTCACGCGGCAAACTTTCAGGCTCAGACTTACGGTAGCCGCGTCGACTAATTTGCACGAAGAGCTCGCGGTACTGCCACTCAGTCAACAGCCCAAGTTTGTGCATTCGATAGGTGAGCGCCGAAATCGAGACTCCCCATATTTTCTTGAGCTGAAGTAGCACATCAATCGATGTGAATTTAGGCGCATAACCCAAGACACTTCCAGGCGGCATCAAGAAAGCTGCAGCGAAATCATTCGCTGCTCTTTCGATTTCTTGCCCCCCATTCGGCGAACCGTGGCGATGCATCACGAGGTGACCAAGTTCATGCGCAGCATCAAATCGACTACGTTCTGTATTCTTAAGTGTGTTCAGAAAAACAAATGGCTTTTGTTCTCGCCACATTGAAAATGCATCAACCTCAGCCGCATCAATAGCCAAAGAAAAGACACGTACTCCATTTGCCTCCAGCAAATGAATCATGTTCTTAATGGGCAGCTCACCAATTCCCCAATGGCGGCGCATACTTGCAGCCGCTGCCTCTGGGTCGGAGTCTCTCAAGTCTGGCAAGTTTGGGGGCGGAAGCTCGAATCGTTTTTCAATTGCTTGGTTCAGCGTGATTGTTAATGCGCCTGAATACAACGCCATATCCCGCTGCGATGCAGACATTTTTGAGAGCGATCGGAAGCTCGCCGCACCACTATCGATAGTTTGCAGCTCTTCTTCTTGATAGAAAAAATCCATCGGAAATCGTAATGCCTTTGCAATACGCTGGACAGTATCGTCAGAGGGTTTGAATTCGAGCTTTTCAAAACCAGAGATCGATCGCATCTCAACGCCGACCTCATCAGCCAGTCGTGTCATAGTGAACCCTCGCCGCTTTCTGGCGAAAGTTAAACGCGTTGGATTGAACATAGTCCTATCCGTTAAGCGCGTCGAATCAATGGAATATCGATATCTGGCAGATTTGGAACTATTGGTACGGGGATCACCATGGAAGGATCAAACGGCAAGCCACTCAAAATAATCCGCTCACTCCAGCCGTCAATTTTCCCAGCGTAACTTGACGGACGCGACAACTCAAAACGGACTTCCTTTTTTCGTTGGTCGTAGTGCTGCAACAAGATCCAAGTAACTCGATCATTGTGAGGAGTCGCAGGCACTTCGAAATCCGGAAACCCTTCAAACAAGGAACTCTGATACTGATTTACTTCAATCGCACTTTGAGTTCGTGGCCCCTTAGGAGACTTAGTCATAGGATTCGAGGTTGCAATGGCAGTGCAATCATCTCCAGTTGCCACTGCAATTGCCAAGTTCCCTGCCGGGTTGACTACCAACGGATAGTTGCCTTCATCTGAACGCGTCCAATGTTTGGGAATCAGCTTCTCGCGCAAGGCTCGGACTGTTCTTGACCAGGAATTGAATCCAGGTGTTAGAGGTGGATCATTGGGCGTGCATTCGCTACGCGCCAACATGCCCTGCATGACCGCATCCCGCAAGTCAGCTTCATCTAACCCAAGCTCAGCCAAGCGTGACTGGACACTGACAACTTCATGGTGAACTACTTGCTGCATATGAAACCTCTCCAAAGGATACTTCCGGTAATTCTACCTCATTTGAGGCAGAAAAACCGGAAGTATTTCGCGCTTTATAGAAAAATCCTTACCAATTTACACAACAGTACGGTAGTATTGGCAAATCTTGGCAATCAACTTACACAATCCGCAAAAGATGGCTGACTCTGATATTGAAATCTTGACCTTAGATGAGGTGGCAGCCTACTTAAAGGCAGGCAAACGCACTGTCTACCGCCTTGCAGCCGAAGGCAAGCTGCCAGCTTTTAAGCTGGGCGGCACGTGGCGCTTCCGTCGTAGCGATCTGGACGAATGGATTGCCGCCAATCTGACAAACAAAGATGCAAGGGCAAGTGACTGATGGAACTACTCGACAACATCAGCCGTTTGCTAGGCGACGATCTCAAGAAAACCCTCCGGCCAGGAGCGCGCCTGAAGGTCGCGGCCTCGTGCTTTTCGATGTACGCCTTCGAGGCCCTGAAAGCCGAGCTAGAAAAGATCGAGGGGCTGGACTTCATCTTCACCTCGCCTACATTTGTTGCCAACGAGGTCACCGACAAGATCCACAAAGAGCGAAAGGAATTCCACATTCCCAAACTCGACCGGGAGCGCAGCCTCTACGGCAGCGAGTTTGAAATCCAACTGCGCAACAAACTGACCCAGCGGGCGGTGGCCAAGGAGTGCGCAGAGTGGATACGAAGCAAGGCCAAATTCAAGAGCAACCGCACTAAAGCACCTATGCAGCAGTTCGCCTGTGTGCAGGCTGGCGGCACCGACACGGCTTACATGCCGCTGCACGGGTTCACCGCTGTCGATCTCGGGTGGTCGCGTCCGAATTGTCGCCCGAGCAGGCTGCCCGTAAAAAAGTTGAAGGGGCCGAAAATTCAAAGTACGTGGTAGTAACTTTCAATCCGTGGCTTTACCAAGGCTTTGAAGATGCTCGCACGGCGCTGCTACAGACGGTTGGAGATGCAGTACTTGAGGCAGCGGCCCAGAACGCTGGACTTTTGGAAAAGGCAAAATCTCTCGTCAAACGGATAAACTTTCTGCGGCTGGCACAACTTGGAGGCGAGGTTGCCGCCACCCTGATTACGGGGGTTCCGGTCGGTATGATTGGAAAAGTTATAGAGGCCAGTGCAGATGCATTGAAAAGCGAATCGGTGAAAGACGGCATTGCAGTCGCCAAAGATGCATCGGAAGCCACCAAAGGCCTCTTAAACGAAGCCAAGCCCGTTTCGCTCCCAAAAGAAATCCAGTCCTTCCGGGAGGCGTTGGAAGATCTGCTCATTGAGCTGGATATTACTTTGGTGGTCTTTGTTGATGACCTCGATAGATGCCTGCCTAAAACAGCCATCTCAACGCTCGAGGCAATCCGGTTGTTGCTGTTTCTGCGTCGAAGTGCATTCGTCATTGCGGCGGATGATGTTTTCATCCGTGGTGCGGTCCGAGTGCATTTTGCGGGTACCGGCTTGGATGATGATGTCGCAACCAACTACTTCGACAAGTTGATTCAAGTTCCTCTGCGCGTACCTAGGCTTGGCTCCAACGAGACCAAGGCATACACGGCGCTGTTGTTTTTGGAGCGAGCGCATCGCAGCGGCCAGCTGGACGCCATGAATTTCGAGAAGGCTAAAGCTAGTGTGGAAGCTCGGCTGCGGGAAACATGGACCGGTAAAGCAGTCGATCTCGCATTTCTTGAAACCTTGGTACCGAAGGGTGATACCGAATTGCTCGGTCTGATGGGTTTGGCCGAGAGACTTGCACCATTGCTTTTTAGTGCGAGTACCGTTCAAGCTAACCCACGGTTGATCAAGCGATTTCTCAATACTGTGTTTCTGCGCAAGGCATTGGCTAAGCCGCAAAATATTGATGTGGACGTTCAAGTGCTGGCCAAGTGGCATTTGCTCGAGCGGTGTGACGAAAACACAGCAAATGCATTAGCTGAAAAAGTCTCGGCCGAAAGCGAAGGAAGACTCAGCATTCTGCATGACGCGGAGGTTGTATCGAAAGATCCGGAAAGCACACTTCCGTCAGGCCCCCATAACTCAGCTTGCACCAGGATTGGTAGAGGCCAAGGCATCAGATCCCCATCAAGCAGTTCACTGGTCTGGTTGTCGTAGGTCACGCGAAGGGTCACGACCAACAAAGTGCGTTGACCACTCGGTGCATTGAAGGGGTTGGTCTCGTGCCATATCCGCGATGGGTGCAATACGACCAGACCTGGAAATGTTTCGATGTAGCGAACCTTCTCCCAAAAAGGAAACCCCGCCATGGGGCGGGGATCTTGTAGAAGCAATTCACCATCTCCGACCGTCCAATCACGGTCCTCAGGAGGTATTCGGTCGTTGCCGCAATCCAAATACAGACACAGCACATGATCGCCCGTGTGGTGGTAATGAGGCTGCGCACGCATGCCCTTTTGGTAGCAAACAGGGATGCATCGAGCGAGCACTTCAAGATCGCTCACATTCCTAACTCCATGGGCCTCATTCAGATAGGCGCGGTAGGTTCTATCCACCCAGCGTTTGAATTCAAACCAGACTGCCGGAGCATGCATCTCATGATCAGGCAAGAACAGATTCAGCTGGGTTCGTAACTTCACGGGCACATCAGGCAATGCATGCCGAGGCGGATGGGCTTTGTGATTGCGAAATCGCTCAGTGGTGAATTTCTTTAACTCCTCAAGCTGGCCCATGGTGAAGGGCGATTGCTCATGAAGAACCGGAGTGCTCCATAGATGCTCAAGCATTTACCACCTCACATCCGAATGAAACTGCAATGCGCAGTTCGCTGCAGTAGCGGGAAATCGGACGAGCCGCATGCGTTTGCGTCCCGTTAAACACCACCAGTCGATTGGGCTTAATCAATGTGCAGGCATCGACCTCTCCATCATCGGAGAGGGTGATGAAATCACCACCCCAATCCCTCTCCCAGTTCATCACTGGATACCAAACGGCTGTACGGGCAGTCCGTGCGTACTGCACAGGGAAGTCTCTGTGAAATGCCGACTCGTCACCAAATGACTGAAAGTTGGCCCAGATCCGAGTGAAGGCCTCGCCATCAAAGAACTGCTGGCGAACGATCTCGGCAACCCGCGCTAAGGGACTCTCAGAGGCACAAAAGGCCTCGTAACTCAGCTCAGAATTCCAAGCGATATCGTCATAGTGGTGTTGATGCGTTCCAGGTAACACGAAATTGCGATGCCAGAAAACACCGGGTGCGTTTGCATGTGCGCGCCACCCGAAGATGGGACTTTGCGACAAAAGCCAAGCTCGCGTTGCTTCACAGAGTTCGGGGGAAACTGGGTTGTCGTAAACGTTGATGGCGCAGCGCTTTTTGGGAGTGAACGAGGGCGTGCTTGCCACTGGGGTACGGGAGGTTCTCATGCAGCCTCCTTCTTGGTGGACTTCAACCCAAAAAAGGCAGGTCCCGACCATGGGCAGCCAGCGATCAGCCGGGCGATCGCCGACAGGCTCTTGAACCGCTGGCCACGGTATTCGAAATCGCGCACACCGCGCACGACCACCTTGTGTTCTTGGT
>JACCDW011603917.1_pt1 | contig 13288 bp, 18 predicted proteins | sample 7449781 | NCBI WGS metagenome assembly JACCDW01 (sample SAMN15323449, study PRJNA562643) | freshwater metagenome | isolation source: river surface water | place: USA:Blue River Watershed | collected 2017-08-18 | reverse complement strand
GGCAAAGAAAAGAAAGATCAGGTAATAGAAGATTTGTATTTGTATGCTTCAAGTCAATCTAAATACTCCGCAGCCTACTATAAACTTGAATAATAAATAAAGGTATAAGAACAAACAATATGAAGAACTTTTTCCAATTTTTATCCGAAGCAACTCAATCGCAGGCAGCAATGCAGGCGAAAAAACTTGGATTAACTGGAGACGGTCACGGTGGTTGGGTTGATCGTGCCGGTAAAGTCGTTGCAAGAACTGATAAAGGTAAATTAAAATTTATTGATGGTAGGGAAGCAAAAGGTGATGAGGAACCTGCTGCTTCTCAACCTCGCGCTGCTTCTCCCGCCCCTCAGAAGGCACCACAGGCGACCCAGGAACCCTCTGCTGCCCCTCAGGGGGCATCCCAAGCAGAACCAGAAGAAGGTGGGGAGGGGGATGCAGGTGTCTTGACCGTTGTTTTTGGTAGATTTAATCCGCCAACTGTAGGTCACGAAAAACTCTTAAAGGTAGCAGCAAAAGCATCTGCTGGCGGAAATCTAAAGATCTATCCTTCAAGAACTCAAGATCCAAAGAAAAATCCATTGGATCCGAACACCAAGATCTCATATATGAGAAAAATGTTCCCCGAATATGGGGAGCAGATTATCAATGATCCAGATATGAAGTCTATTTTTGATGTTCTTGTAAATGCGGATAAAGATGGATATGCAAATGTAAACATTATTGTTGGTTCTGATCGCCAAGCAGAATTTGAAAATCTTGCTCAAAAGTACAATGGTGATCTTTACAACTTTGATCAAATTCGTGTAATTTCTGCAGGTGTTCGTGATGCAGATGCTGAGGGTGTGGAAGGAATGTCCGCATCTAAAATGAGAAAAGCAGTTATGGATGGTGATGTTAAGGCATTCCGTAGAGGAACTCCAAAGGCACTTGATGATGGAGAAACTCAAACATTATTTGATGCCATTCGTCAGGGAATGAATGTGAAGAAAAAGAAAGTTGCAAAGGAAGATTATAATCTCTGGGAAATTGCCCCAAAGTATGATCAGAAATCTCTCCGTGAAAATTATGTTGTTGGTAAGGTTTTTAGAGTTGGTGATGTAGTTGAGAATTTAAACACAGGATTGGTTGGAAAAATAATTCGTAGAGGAACTAACTATCTCATTTGTGTTACTGAAGACAATAGGATGTTCAAGTCTTGGATTAAAGATGTGATGGAATACACTGAGGTTAGAATGGAAAGAAAAAAGAGAGTTCCTGGAAAACCAAATACTTTAGTTGGAACAGGTGGATATTTTAAATATGCTGCCGACTTAACTCCAGGATTTAATAAGGGTGATAAGACAAACCTCCAACCTGGTGCAAAACCTTATAGTGGTTACAAGCAGTCAAGTATAAGGGAATTCATAAATAAGTATAAAGTAAAAAGCAACTAGTATTACAATGTCTATCAATCCTCTGAATGATATTACTAAGGTTTATCTGGAACAGGTTGTCGAATCTTCTCATCTTGAGACAGATATGGAGAAGAGAAGAAAGAATAATGAAAAGGCAATCGAAGATATGAAAAAAACTAAAGCACATAAGGATATGGTTGCTGCAATCAGAAAGAAATTTGATGAAGCAATGGATCCCGTAGGAAAAGAGGATGCCGATATTGATAATGATGGCGATACTGATAAGTCCGATAAGTATCTTCATAAGCGTCGTAAAGCAATTGGGAAAGCAATTTCTAAGAGGGGTATGAAGGAAGGTTTCTCAAACTGGAGAGAGGAACTTGACCTTTTTGAAATTACTGATAAGCAGCAAGAAAAAAAAATTACTGAAAAGAAAGTTAATAATTCAAGTCTGATTAAAATCAATCCAAGACTTGGTGAAGCAGTAGAAGAGATGGGTGCAACTCTTCTTGAAATGGTTGAAATTGATGAGTTTGATTTTGTAGTTGAAAGTGCATATGTTGAACTTCTTGATGAAGGTTATGAAGAAGATGAAATTGAAGAAGCACTTGAGTATGCATTGACTGAGGCAAAAGTAACTTTTGGTCACGATACTCCTTCATCTGGTAATGCTGAGAAGAAGAAGGAAGGACTTTTAAGTGCTGCAAGAAAGAGACTTTCCGGAGCAAAAACAGCAGCAAAGGCAGCAGTTGCAAAGGGTGCAAGAAAAGTTGCAAAGGGTGCATTGGGTGTTGCTCGCAAAATCGAAGGTGATAAGAAACCACATACTGCAGAAAGAAAACCAGCAACATATCGTGGTGCTGGAGCTGGACAAAAAGAAAAAGTAAGCAGTGGTTCTTATCAAGGACCTGCTAAGAAAAAATCGGAACCGATTGCGGATCCTTGGAAGGGTAGCGCAACTAAACCATCTAAACCAAAACCAAAACCAGCATCAAAACCAATTGAAGATCCTTGGAAGGGTAGTGAAACTACACCATCTAAACCAAAACCAAAAGCAGCAACTAAAAAAACTGCTGCTCCTAAAGCAACTTCCACTAAAGCAAAGGCACCTGCTGCAAAGAAAAGAAAAAAATCAAACTTAGATAATTTACTTGCTTCAATTCGTAATGAAGAAGTTCAACTTGATGAAAAAGCACTGAGCAGAGCACAGCAGCGTTTTATGGGTATGGTTTATGCTGCAAAGAAAGGTGGAACTCCTGCATCTTCTGAAGTTGCAAAAGCAGCTGCTGGAATGACTGAGAAGGAAGCAAAGAAATTTGCTAAAACAAAACATAAGGGTCTTCCAGAAAAAAAAGTTCAAGAACAAGCTTCTGAAATTCAACCAAAGCAGCAGTCTCAGCAAAAAGCAGAAAAGTCGCAGGGACAAAATAAATCAGCAATAAATGCGGTTTTGATGGCAAAATCGAGAGTTGATTCTGCACAAAAAGAACTTGCTCAAAAACAAAGATCAGCAGCACAAAAGGGTGTTGATTTGCAATCAATGTCTGCTTGAGAATATTATTCCTAAATAGGTTAGGATACTCTTTATAGGAGGACATTATGGGAGCACTTGTAGAACTTGTAAAACCACTTCTTATTGCTGCTATGAATTCTTGTCATACTAAGAGACTTGTTTGTGATCTTCTTGACAGATATGTTGAAAAGACTGATAATGATGTCGATAATGTAATCGCAGCAACAGTTCGTACTGCCCTTATGAAGGGTTGTTAATTTTACAACTAAGACTAACTTTAAGAAGGAGACAAAAACTAAGGTCTCCTTTTTTTATAAATATTCATAGCAAATTTTTTACGGAAGAAAGAACATGGCACTCTGGGGAAACAATGATAATAAAGGTTCTGGAGGCACAGTAACTTTAAATTATACCACCCTTGAAGTTGTTGGAAGTGGAACTACCTTTGGTCAGGTAGGTGCAGCAGCAACTGGTGATGTGATCAGATTTGGTATCCGTGGTAGCGGTGGAACTTACTTCGGAGATGCTGTAATTGTTGGCATTGCAAGTGCAACCACTCTGACTATTGGTTCGACTGCAGGATTAAGTGGTGCCGCAATTGCCGCCACTTCTTTCTATGTCAGCGAACTTCCAAAGTATACAGTTCTTGATAGCACATATAGTAATGTTAATGATGCAACTGCAACCCTTTCGAATATAAACCTTACTGCAACTTCATCTGCCAGTGCTGGGGTAGGAACAAATATTATCCCAATTGTTGGTCCAGCTCCGTTACTTATTGCTGGAGACTATCTCGTAAACGGTGCATCAAACATTAGAGTTACCGTTGTCGGATCTTCTACAATTTCTCTTGCTTCAACGATTGGAACTGGAATTGCTACAGGTGCAACTCTTAGATTTAAGAGACTTCTTGGTGGTTATGATAAGCAGGTTTATGGCATCTCAACTTCAATTAACGCGGTTGGTGCTGCATATAGTGGATTTACTCATCAAGGATGGGTTGGAGTTACCACTTATATGGGTGTTGAGGGAGAAATGAGAGTTAAGACTGAAGTTCTTGTTGCAATGTCTGGTATTACAACTGGTGCAGATGGTATTCAGTATCCAACACCTGTCTGATAATATATGATCTTTAATGAATTGAATGGGGATAATTTCCTTTTATTTGCAATTAAACATTATGACAACCCTCAAGCGGTTACACGAGAGGATTTTGAGAAGGATTTAAATCATTTTAAGTATATTAAAAGACTTTTGAAAAGATATGTTAAAACGGGTGAGTTAAAAACTCACCTTGTTTTGAACCATTTTATTATACTTTATAATATTTTTGGTGAGGCAGCTACGCCAATGCTTTTCCATAAACTTGAGAGTGAACTCTGGCCAACTGTTAAAAGTTTTATTATTTTTTTAGGTAGATTTCCGGAATATCCAAAGTCTGATCTGCATTATATGCAAGTTGATTTAAATTGTTTAAAGGAACTTCGCAAGGTTTACGATGAATGACGAGAAATTACAAAGAATACTCAATTTTTTTCGAGAAGAAATGATGACCACGCAGAGTACTGCGGGGAAACCAGGATTTAGTACTGATGCTGATGATACTGGTCCAGTTGCGGGAAGAAGTCCTAAAATGTTTTTTACGACAAGAAATTATATTAAAAAATATGCTAAAGGTGGTCCTGGTTCAAGAAAAAAATGGCTAGATTACTTAAATAATAAATAGTTTTAATACTACTTGAGGTTTTTGTTTCATATTGGTAGTAGAAGAAATAATACCTCAAAAAGCAATGTTCACTCAGAATACATCCGCAGATACAAAAATTGCTGTTCTGGAAGAGCGTCTTTCATCATATGAATTGATGTTGAAAAAAATTGATGAGGCAATTCAAATTATGGGAAGGACAAGCCAGAATATTAGTAAGATGCTTGCAGTCCATGAAGAAAGGATTGAGCATTGTAATAAAGCAGATGATTATATTACTAGAGTTATTGAAGAATTGAGAGAAGAAAATAAAGATCAACACAAATCAGTATCTGAAAGAATAGAAAAGGTTGAAAGTAAAATAGAGGAATTTGTAAAATACCGTTGGATTGTAGTTGGAATTTTTGCTGTCATTTCATTTGGACTTTCTCAGTCTCATATGGTTGTAGATTTCTTAACTCCTAATCCATCTCAAGAACAAATACAAAAATAAATAATTGAAGAATTGGCATTGTGCCAATGAAGACAAAAAAGAAATTAACTCTATATTCGCTTCAAAAAATAACTAACTCTATTGTAAAATGGACGGCAATACTCACTTTTCTTTGCCTTGACAAAACAAAGTAATCTGCTAGAATAGATCCACACATCTGGGATTTGTTATGGATTTTGTTGATGTTAAATACATCAATTTGATTTCTTCGCGTTTTCAAAAGTTCAAAAAAGTAAAGAATAATCTTTACAATTTTAGGTGCCCTATTTGTGGAGATTCTCAGAAAAATAAAAATAAAGCACGAGGGTATCTGTACCAAGTAAAAAATAATACAAACTTTAAGTGTCACAATTGTGGAACTAATGTATCATTTAATAATTTTTTGAAGCAGATTGATCCTACAATTCACAAACAATATACTTTTGAAAAATTTAAGAACGGTCATACTGGGAAAAATTTTACGGTTGAGGAACCTGAGTTTTCTTTTGCAACTCCAAAGTTTAAACCAAAACTAGATTTGCCAAAAGCATCAGAAAATCCTGATGCAAAATTTTATCTAGAAAGTAGAAAATTAAACCCACATAAATTTTATTACACAGACAAATTTAAATCGTGGACAAATTCTTTAAAAGAGGTCTTCGATGATACTACTAAAGATGAACCTAGGATTATAATTCCTTTGTTCTATCAAAATACTCTTGTTGGGTTTCAAGGAAGATCGCTTGGACCTAGTAAGATTAAATACATTACTGTAATGCTTGATGAAGATGCACCAAAAATCTACGGTCTCGATGAGATTGAAAAAAACGAAACTGTATATATCACAGAAGGACCATTCGACTCAACATTCATTCACAACGCGATTGCTTTATGTGGAGCTGATGGTGATGTTGGTAACTGGGGTATTGACAATCCTGTTTGGATATATGATAACGAACCACGCAATCGAGAGATCCTCTCCAGGATCTCTAGAGTTATCGAAACAGGACAAAAAATTGTCATCTGGCCCTCAACAATAAAAGAAAAGGATATTAATGAAATGATTTTGTCTGGACTGGATGTTCAGTCTGTGATAGAATTAAATACCTATTCTGGATTAGAAGCAAAACTAAAATTTACTACCTGGAAAAAAGTATGAGTAACGGAACCAAAGTCAAGAAGCGTGATGGACGAATTGAGTCTCTTGACCTAGACAAGATGCATTTGATGGTCGAAGAGTCTTGTAAAGGTCTTGCTGGAGTATCTGCAAGTCAAGTTGAAATGAAATCTGGAATTCAATTTTATGATGGAATTACAACTGCTGAAATTCAAGAAATCTTAATTCGTTCTGCATCAGATCTGATTGATTTGGATCACCCAAATTATCAGTATGTTGCTGCTCGTCTGCTTCTTTTTGCTGTTCGTAAACAACTTTATGGGAAGATGAAAGAACTTCCTAACCTTGAGCAGCACATCTACACCTGCGTAAATGCAGAAGTCTATGATAATGATATTTTTAATAAGTATTCTAGGGAAGAAATTGAGCGTGCAGATTCTTTCATAGATCACGATCGTGACTTTCTCTTCACATATGCAGGTCTTCGTCAAGTTGTTGACAAATATCTTGTCCAAGACAGGAGTGGTGGTGGAGTATATGAAACTCCCCAGTTCATGTATATGATGATTGCTCTGACTATTTTTGCAGAGTATCCAAAAGAAACCCGTATGTCATACGTTAAGAGGTACTATGATGCAATCTCAAAACACAAAATCAACATTCCCACACCTATCATGGCGGGGGTTAGAACTCCACTTCGACAATTTGCTAGCTGTGTTCTTGTTGATGTTGATGACACCCTCGATAGTATCTTTAGCTCTGATATGGCAATTGGCAGGTATGTTGCACAGAGGGCGGGAATCGGCATCAACGCAGGCCGAATCCGTGGCATCAACAGTAAAATCCGAGGTGGAGAAGTTCAGCACACAGGTGTTGTCCCATTCCTCAAAAAGTTTGAAGCAACTGTCCGATGCTGCACTCAAAATGGCATCCGTGGTGGATCAGCAACTGTCCACTTCCCAATCTGGCACCAAGAAATAGAAGATATTCTGGTACTGAAAAATAACAAAGGAACCGAAGATAATCGTGTTCGTAAACTTGATTATTCCATTCAAATCTCTAAACTTTTCTACGAGAGGTTTATTCAAGATGCTGAGATTTCACTTTTCTCCCCACACGATGTTCCTGGTCTCTATGAAGCATTTGGTCTTCCTGAATTTGATGATCTATATGTTCAATATGAGAATGATCCTTTTGTGAAGAAAAAAACTATACGAGCACAAGATCTTATCCTAGATCTTCTTAAGGAACGTGCAGAAACAGGTCGTGTTTATATTATGAACATTGATCATTGCAATTCTCACTCGTCATTTAAGGATAAAGTTGAGATGAGTAATCTTTGTCAAGAAATTACTCTTCCAACTTATCCAATTCAACATATTGATGATACAAGTGGGGAAATTGCTCTTTGCATTCTTTCCGCAATTAATGTGGGTAAGGTGAAGTCTGATGAAGAACTAGAAGAACTTTGTGATCTTTCTGTTCGTGGATTGGATGAGTTGATCGACTATCAAAAATACCCCGTAGCAGCGGCAGAAATCGCCACTAAGGCGCGTCGTTCTCTTGGTATTGGTTATATTGGTCTTGCTCATTATTTGGCGAAACTTGGGTTTAATTATGATTCCCAAGAAGCGTGGGATGCAGTTCACGGTCTTTCTGAGAGTTTCCAATATTATCTCCTGAAAGCATCGAACCAACTTGCTAAAGAAAAGGGACATTGTGAATACTTTGGTCGTACTAAGTATGCTGATGGTATTCTTCCTATTGATACGTATAAATCAGATGTTGATGAAATTACTTCGATTGGATTAGAGCATGATTGGGAGACACTTAGAGCATCCATCCTGGAACACGGTCTTAGGCACTCAACACTGTCCGCACAGATGCCATCGGAGAGCAGTTCCGTTGTGTCAAACGCAACCAATGGAATCGAACCTCCTCGCGGATACTTGTCCGTTAAGAAGTCAAAGAAAGGACCACTCAAGCAAATTGTTCCACAATATCAAACTCTTAAGAATCATTACACGCTTCTTTGGGATATGTCTGATAACCGTGGTTATATTAATATTGTTGCTGTGATGCAAAAATTCTTCGATCAAGCAATTTCTGGAAACTGGTCTTATAATCCAGAGAACTATCCAGATAATGAAGTTCCAGTGTCTGTAATGGCAAATGATTTCTTAACTACATACAAATATGGGTGGAAAACTTCTTACTACCAAAACACTTATGACATCAAAACTGATGAGGTAGTAGAAGAAAAACCCAGTCTTGAAAGTCTTTTAAATGAATTAAGTTCAGTAGAGGAGGGAGAGTGTGAATCCTGTGCAGTTTAAAATTTCTTCCACAGAAGAGGAGACAAAAATTAAAGGAATGACAGTTTTTAATACTGAAAAAGTTGATACCAAAAAGCAACCAATGTTTTTTGGAAAACCTCTAGGAGTTCAAAGGTACGATTCATACAAATATCCCGTCTTTGATAAGTTAACTACACAACAATTAGGATACTTCTGGAGACCTGAAGAGGTCTCCCTCCAGAAGGATCGTGGAGACTATCAAACTCTTCGTCCTGAGCAGAAGCACATCTATACGTCTAATCTGAAATATCAGATAATGCTTGACAGTATTCAGGGTCGTGGTCCTGGTATGGCATTTATTCCATATTGTTCACTTCCAGAACTGGAAGCCTGTATGGAAGTATGGGGATTTATGGAAATGATCCATAGTCGTTCTTATACTTACATCATCAAGAACGTATATTCTGACCCAAGTGAAGTTTTTGATACTATCATTACAGATGAACGTATTTTGGAACGTGCTAAAAGCGTGACTGAATCATATGATGACTTTATTCAAACAGCACAAAGTTATGGAACATCTAATGATTGGATGTTTAGACTTGAGGGAGTTAAAAACGCACAAGAAACGCTCAATGATGTCAAACGAAAACTGTACAGAGCAGTCGCAAACGTTAACATTCTTGAAGGTATTCGCTTCTACGTTAGTTTTGCTTGTAGTTTCGCCTTTGGCGAACTTAAGCTTATGGAAGGATCCGCTAAAATCATCTCTCTCATCGCAAGAGACGAAAATCAACATTTAGCTATTACTCAGAATATTCTGAATAAATGGCGTGATGGTGATGATCCTGAGATGAAGCAGATTATGAAAGAGGAAGAAGAGTGGACATATAAAATGTTTGATCTTGCTGTAAATGAAGAAAAGAGATGGGCAGATTATCTGTTCAAAGATGGCAGCATGATTGGACTGAATGATAAACTTCTTCAGCAATATGTTGAATGGATTGCGAATCGCAGACTTAAAGCAATTGGTTTAAAACCACAATACGATATATCAGCAAATAACAATCCACTTCCTTGGACCCAGCACTGGATCTCCTCTAAAGGTCTCCAGGTTGCTCCCCAGGAAACGGAGGTAGAATCCTACGTCGTAGGAGGTATTAAGCAAGATGTTACCAAAAATACTTTTGCAGGATTCCAATTATGATGATTGGTGCGAACAGGAAATCTTGAATGCCTATAGAGAGGCAGCAGAATATGATGATTTTTTGTTTGGAGATTATAACTATTCTGCCGAATGGTTAGGTAAAAATACGAATGATGTAGTATAGATAGAGGAGGTAAACCCTCCTCTTTTTTTATGGTCCACGTAACTGATATTTACGAACTTAAGGCAAGACTTTTTAAACTTAAGCACGAACTTAATCAAGAGCAAAGATATCCAGGCGAGAAAGAACTTGCCAATAAATATCTTAACAAAGCGATTGATTACGTGAATGAGTTGCAGTTATACTAACCCTTGGTTATATGGTGGAAAAGTTTTTGAGTCGGATGATATTCAAGATTATTTTGGTTTTGTTTATCGTATACAAAACAATCTTAATAGTCGGAGATATAATAATAAGTTTAGTCAATAGTAAAGATTAATCCATCTTTTAATCTTTGTTTATATTTTGAATATCCTATTTTTGCTTCTTTAATATAAGAAACTACACTATCCCAAATTTTTTCACCATCACTTACTTTAATATTTTTTGATGTGGTAAGTGCTTTCTTATGATCCTCTGTAAGTTTTTTGCCGTACATAGGATTTCCTTCTCCCTTATACATCTCACTTAATTTTTGCCTCACTTCTGGTTTATACATCGGGTTGTATGATTTGTCTTTCATCTTTTCACTTCTCATATCACAAAATTTGTCGTTTTTCATAACAACTTCATAAATTCCTGACCTCTCACTTACAAAAAATCTCCCTTCAATATTTGTATTGTAATATTCATCAGTCATTAAAACATCTCTTTTAAATTGTTCCATTGTTTCATAATAAGACATTGATTTTTTATGAGGGCACAGATATAATATTTCTCTTAAAAAATTATCTTCACCAATTACTTTTACATCTTCATTTAATTCCTCACAGGAACCAAAATAAGTTTTCCAATCACTTTCTTTTGTTTTTCTGCGACCAGTTTTTTTATCCTTTCTTCTTGTCCAAAACGATTTTTTCCCAATATATTTTCTATCATTTGTTAAATTTGTTATTAAATAAACAAAACCTTCCATTTCTTTTGGTGCTTCTGTAAAATCTTTATCGTTATATTTCCAAGACATAAAAATACTTTCTACCATTAAAACTATTTATATTGAAAATGTTTTTAACAGCACTCAAAATTATAAATTGGTTTTTTCAAAAAAGACCAAAAAAGCACTTGACAGAGGAACCTCCTGCATCTATAGTGGAGGAACCTACTTCCGAAAAGATTATTATGGCAGCAACGACTGAAGACATTGTGTCTCACGTAAGAGAATGGTCTCTGGGGAGGGTAGCAGACAAGTCTATTTCCAAGGAAAATGCTAGAGCGATCCTTGCAGAGTTTTATGAATGGATTGAACCTGACAGCGATGAACTTGAAATTGTTTCTTTGGAACCAGAGACTTGACAAATCCTAAATATTAACTTATTATGAACAAAACCCACCTCAAAAAGGTGGGTTTCTTATTATTAGTCTTTGAGTGCGATTTAGAGCCCAGGAAGGTGCCCCCCGAGAGGGGTGGTGTACCCCCCTTCTATTGGGATGTAGAGTTCTATTAAAATTAATGCTTTTTAAAACACTTTCAATTCTCGCCATTGCTACAGCAGGACTGGCACCCCTTCAAGCAAAGGCAGCGAGCGGTTGTACCCTCGCATCACATTATGGAGTTGGCGATGGATATCATGGTCAAACTACTGCTAACGGTGAAAGGTATAACGCCTATGGAAAATCAGTTGCACATAAATGGCTTCCTTTTGGAACTAGATTGCGAGTGACAAATCAACGAAATGGTAAGTCTGTAATTGTGCGTGTAAATGATCGTGGACCTTATGTTGGAGACAGGGATCTTGATCTGTCATATGGTGCGTTTTCTTCTATTGCCCATCCTGGTCAAGGTGTAGCTAGCGTCTGTTATTTTAGGGTCTGACTTATGAAAATATAATAAATAAGAGAGGGTGTTGCTACTCTCTCTTTTTTTATGCTTAATTTTAAGATAGGAAATAAGAGACCGGATAAGAAGCACATAATCCTTATTAGCGTCATACTCAGTGGTATCGTAGCAACACTCTCCCAATGCACAGGAGCGCCCCAGGAGCGCCTCTGGGACCTCTTAGACGAGGTTCAGCGTACCTTCTTCCCTAAGACCATAATCAACGATGTTCTGATCCAAAATCCAGGCATCATAGATCGAAGAGTGAAGAGAGATGTTGATAAGGCAATCAAAGAATATGAACGCTTGACAGGAGATGCTGGAATACCTAGAATACCTTTGCCACGGTTGATAGAGAAAGCTCCAGATAATTCTAAGTGTTACTCTGAAGAGTGTAAAAAACTTGGAGGAGAAATGAGACTTTGTGCTCTTTGGGTAGAAGACTGTAACTAAAGTTACTATATAAACATATCTTATTTTTGGAGATTATTATGTCCTCATCACAAGAACTACTCAATGCTGTTGAAGCTTGGAAAGTAGAAGACGAAAAGTTCACTGCTGGTAATAATGCAGCAGGAACCCGTGCCCGTAAAGCACTGCAAGAGATCGCCAAACTGGTTAAAACCCGTAGGGCAGAGATCACTGAAGAAAAGAATGCCAGAAAGGAAGCAAAGGGGGGTTGACAACCTCAGACTTTAATGGTATTCTATAAGGGTGGTTGAGAGATCACCAAAACCTGATTTAAACATCAGGTTTTATGGGCATATGGTGAAAGGGATATCACACGGGTCTTCTAAACCCTTATTCCTGGTTCGAATCCAGGTATGCCTGTTAAAGTAACATATGTGTAAGTTGTTGGTCTTATAAATAATTATAAGATACTTTGATTATATGAGAGACCACCATACTAAAAACAAAGGAGATTTGGGAGTATTAAAAGCACAACTTGACTTATATGAAAAGGGATATTTGATCCTTACTCCACAAACAGAACATTCTCCATTTGACCTTGTTGGATATAAAAATAAAAAATTTTTAAGAATACAAGTTAAGTATAGAACAGCAAAAAATGATAAAATAGAAGTTCCTTTTAGAACTTGTTGGGCAGATAAAAATGGAACACATACTCAAGATTATGATAAGAATGAAATTGATTTAATGTGTGTATATTGTCCAGATACTGATAAGTGTTATTACGTAAATCCTCAGGAATGTAATAAAACATTTAATTTGAGATTATCTACTCCTAAAAATAATCAAAAAAATGGTATTCATTTAGCAGAAGACTATTTAAATATTCCAAAATCTATGACTTGACAACCAAAATAAAAAATGTTATATTACTTGTATAAATAAAAACACTTAGGTCGAAAACAATGTCTTATCCAATGCCCATCAAACAGTTTAGTAATCTCGATTGCCGCTATTGGCATATTGAGGGTGCTCCCCTGTTTGCGGATATGGATAGACATATGTAAGATGTAATCCATAAAAGCAAAAAGACAGGGGAGAGAAACCAAAAGTTTCCTCCCCTTTTTTGTTGCCTGTGACAGTTTCCTAAGTGTCCACCAATCTCCCCCCAGAGACCAAACGGTGGTATTCTAATCAAG
>JACCDW010764524.1_pt1 | contig 13292 bp, 22 predicted proteins | sample 7449781 | NCBI WGS metagenome assembly JACCDW01 (sample SAMN15323449, study PRJNA562643) | freshwater metagenome | isolation source: river surface water | place: USA:Blue River Watershed | collected 2017-08-18 | reverse complement strand
TCGCTAGTGAACATAGGAACAATAGCCATAGTGGAAACAATCGTAGAACGGATATCAGATAAATGCGCTAAGCATTTTCGTGTATCCGTGATATTCATGGTACTCATCATCTCACCGTGAACGACTTACCAAGACACACAACCTGAGTGCCCATTGACATAGTAGTTCCCTCGTTGATAATGACATCATCACCAACACACTCAACACTATGAACACGAGAAATAGCAACATCTCTGCGCCAATCCTCATAAACATAATAGTCGCCAACAATAAGTTGGTCTGCTCTAATAACTAACGGATTCATTATTCATTTTCCTTTTCTACTCAATTTGATATTTCTACGCTCTGCCCAAATGAGAGTCTCAAGTTCTGCAAACTTACGATAATCACTCTCATCAAGCGATAACAAAACATCACCACTGCTATTGAGCAAAGTATAAGAAATTATATTTTGTTCATCATCTACCTCACAATAAACAGAGAACAAATCATTCCTAACAGTTATGTGGCGATTGAGCCACACAGATACTTCAGTACCCATGATTACTCACCCCCAAACAACGAACCCACAACAGTAGGTGCACCATTCACAGTAGCCAACAATTCCAACATGGACTCAATGACACCCGTTAAAGAATCCTCTAACGGTTCATTCTCTCCAACCATCTCAACAAGTTCACGACGAACCGTGAACATATCCAACAGGCGCACAAGCGACTGTGGATTCAGAATGTCATCAAACATTATTTCTTTCTCTCTTTCTACTAGATGACAATAAACGAATAAATATATTTAATTATATTTCTCACCAACCCAACTTCTTACGCAAAGCAGTCTGTTCAGACTTACTCATCTTCTGAATACGGGCAAACTCACTATCAACCTTGCTAGGTTTAGTGGTCTTAGCCTTAGGAGACTTCTTACCCAATGTTTCATACTTGTAGTTAATAAGTTCAGTCATAGAAGAAAACTCAGTGAGAATAGCAAGACTCTCCCACTCAGTATCCTCATCATCAAACTCCTCAATAGCCCAAGTGATATGACCCAAATACGAATTAACCGTATTAAGTTTAAGAACAGTATCACCAAATACCATTCCATCAACAGCAGTAGCAAACGCTTTAGCGTTCATATCAGAACTAGCAAATACCTCATAAAGTTGTACCCAACCTTGTAGAGAATACTTACCTGCCGTAATAAACGAATTACCTGCCGTATCTGTTACTTGTTCACGAATATATTTAATTATATTTTCGCTAGTAGTGTTGTTACTTGTGGTTAGTCCACTTGCCTTGTATGTCTTAATGGTTATCTTTCTTTCTATGTTCGCCCTATTCCTCAATAGGGTTCTATTTTGTTTTGTATCGGTCTGATACTAGGACTAAGCCCCGTATCTTTCCACCATGTTGTCTAACCCTTGTGCCGTAAGGGTTTCGTGGGTGCTAGTCCTGAGACGGGAAAGCCTTATACAGTAAGGGTTTCAGGGTTTCATGCTTGTTTTGGTGGCGATATGTGCGACACAGGGACAGGGGGCATAGGGTACCCCACCCACCCATCAAGAGAAGGGACTCTATTAAGCCAGGGCACGAGAGCTTCCCAGGGATAGGCTGGCTGTCCTTGTAGGGTGGGTTGTGTTGCTCTTGTCTATGGGCTTCTGAGTGGCCTTGTGGGGGATTGTGGAATGGGGGTGGGGGTGTTTGTTTGGGACCCCCCCTACCTATGTTTGGTTGGGTCCCCCCATGTAGGTTGTTCTTTTGTGAAAGCAGTAAGATTCGAACTTACTCAGCCCAATGGCAGCTGGGTTACAGCCAGCTCCGACTCTCCAACTTCGGCGTACTTTCTAGTGGGGGTTTACCATTTAACTTTGTCAGCCCAATAGGCTGCGCTCATTTTGCCTTTGGCTATGTTGGAGGCGTGTCGTGCTTTGAAGGATTCACGACGTTTGCGGTATGCTTCGGATTCGCCTGCTTTTTTGGGTGAGCCAGATACGCCTTGTTGTCCGAATCGGATTGTTTTGGTTTGTGATCCTGATTTGGCTACTACGACGTGGGATTTGGTGGGGTGGTTGGGTGTGCGTTTAGGTTTGTTGTATCCACTGACGCCTGCTCGTTTTAGTTTGGGGTCTTTACTCGTTGCCATTGATAACCTCTATTTTTAGTATCCAGCTGTCGGGGATGTGGTTGATGTCGCCTACGGTTTTGGGTGTGTCGCCTTCATGGTCAAATACTGTGCCTGCTGTGGTGATGTATCCTTCTTTGCAGTCTGGCCAGTAGCGTCCTATGGTTGTTGCTGTGGCGTCGTCTGGTTCGTATTCGTCGACTTCATGCCACCCTGAGTGGGGGGCATGGGCGTCTTTCCAGGTGACTCTGATTTCAGCCCATGGCTTAATGTCACGTTGCATTACTTGGATCGTTTCTTAGCCTTGGCTTTAGCTTTCCGTACAGCACCTTTTCGGGTGCCGTACTCCATCATGCGCTCTTTGGAACTTTCAGACTTTTCGTGCTTCTTCGCAGCACTTTTTGACTTGTACATTTCGCCTTTTCCAGACATTGCATTACTCCTAGTTGCTAGTGGCTGTGTTTCTCATGTTCTTGGAAACCATTCAACCCTTAGGGGTTGATGGTTTTTCCCCGTCCCCCCCTATAGTCCCCCCCATTCGTTACCTAGGGCAGTTTTAGATGTTTTCACAATCGAACAATGTTACGAAATGACTTATATAGTCATGAGCGAAGAAGCTGTATTAAGCCAAAAACAAATCGAATATCTAGAATGGTTATGCACTGCACCAAGTGAAAGAACACCATCAACCAAAACAGCTTTAGCAACACAACTAGAAGTAAACCGTAAAACACTACTGCGGTGGGAATCAAACCCCGTCTTCCGTCTAGAATGGGAGAAGCGTGTCTCCGCAATCCAAGGCTCCCCAGAACGCACACAACGGCTACTAGACACCCTGTACCAGTCGGCAATCAACGGCGATACAAAGTCGGCTCAGTTGTATCTGCAGGCGACTAACCGTATGGCTCCTCCTACTGTTGAGGTGAAGAATGACCGTAAGACTGCTGATTTGTCTGATGAGGAGTTGGATGGGTTGATTGCTGCTTTAGCTATGCGTGAGAAGGATCAGCGCAAACTAAAGGCTGTGTAGTGGATTTGGTGGAGTGTGACCGTTGTGGGGAGGAGTACCCTGTTCAGTGGTCTGAATGCCCGTTTTGTGCTGCTACACCTAAGAAGGATATGAAGTTTCCTAAAGAGGATGATTGATGGAATTAAGTGAACTCCTTAGTGAGAAGGAGTGGCGTCTCTGTAAGGGACCCAATAATGCGACTGAGGATGAGCTTGTAGAAGCTTTTGCTTATTTTTGTTCTAATTATTGGTTTATTCGCCACCCTGAACGGGGGCGTATCTTGTTTGAGATGCGTGAAGCCCAGGTGGAAACAGCTAGGGTGTGGATAACTGAACGTTATAGCATTGTTCTCAAGGCACGTCAGATTGGTTTTTCTACTTTGGCTGCTGCTTTTACGTTTTGGGAAACGTTCTTTTGGGCTGACCGTAGCATTGTTATGTTGAGTCGTACTGAGCGTGAAGCAGCGAAACTGCTTCAAAAGTCTAAGTATGGGTATAAGCAGTTGCCTGAGTGGATGCGTATGCGTGGTCCTGCGTTGCTTGGGGATACACAGTTGAAAATGGCTTTCAGTCATGATTCAGCTATTGAGTCTTTACCTAGCGGTAATGACCCTGCTCGTGGTGAATCTGTTTATCGTGTGGTAATTGACGAAATGGCGTTCTTGCCTAACAGTGAGGATGCGTGGGCTTCTATTGAACCTATTGCTGACGTTGGTGGTCGTGTCATTTGTTTGTCTACAGCTAATGGTGAGGGAAATATTTTCCATAGGTTGTGGGTTGGTTCACAGACGGGAACTAACCAGTTTGTGGGTGTTTTCTTTCCTTGGTCTGCTGGTGATCGTGATGATGACTGGTATGAGGTTAAACGACAGTCGCTTCCTGATTGGCAGCTTGCCCAGGAATACCCATCTGACCCTGATGAGGCGTTTATTCGTTCTGGTCGCCCTGTGTTTGATATTGATATCCTTAGGGCTATTGAGACACGAATCCCTGATGAGGGATATCTGCATGCTTTGAAGGGTAAGGGTAATTATGATTTTAGGTCTGGTGGTCCTTTATCAATTTATGTGTTTCCTGATTTGACCCATAACTACTGTATAGGGGCTGACGTTGCTGAAGGTTTGGGCCATGGTGACTATAGTTCTGCTCATGTGATTGACGCCAACACCTATGAGGTGGTGGCTGAATGGCATGGACATATTGACCCTGACTTGTTTGGTGAGCAAGTATTGTTTGATTTGGGTACTTTCTATATGAATGCTTTGATTGGTGTTGAATCTAACAACCATGGTTTGACTACGCTCAAGGCTTTGCAGCGTGCAGGTTATAAATACATCTATAGACAACGCAGACTTGGTCAGCGTGCTCCTCAGGCTACTGAGGTGTTGGGTTGGCGTACTACGGCTTCGTCTAAACCTTTGGCTATTGACGAACTTGGTGCTGCTATTCGTAACGAGGAGCTTGGTATTTATTCTGAGAAAACCATTGCCGAACTTAGAACGTTTGTTCGTGAGGATAACGGCAAGATGCATGGTTCTCCCCATGATGACCGTGTGATGTCTTTAGCGATTGCTAACCAGATGCTTCATCATGTGTGGCTTCCCGAGTATTTGCCTAATAATGCTCCACCTAAGCATTCTATTGCTTGGTTTGAGCAGCATATTCCTGTTATGCGTGCAGAAAAAAGAAGTATTGGTTCATATAATGTTCGTAGGTAACGATAACCGTATCTTTTGATGGTTATTTCATGCGATAGATGCAGTAGTGAGTTTGAATGCGACGAGATTCCTCGTCGTGGTCCTATTTGTTTTCGCTGTCATGTTCAAACTATTGACTTTGGTTTTACACATGGTAAGTCAGATTTTCATGGGCCGACCGTCCGTGAGCGTCAACGTCAGCAGGTGGAGCAAGCCTCTGCTGCGGGAATCAAAGCCGAACCTGTGGGTAATCGGTGGGTATGATCTGATATGCAATGGATTATCCCTGTAGTTGTAGCCATTATTTCTGGCCCTGTTGTTGTGCTTCTACAACAACTACGCAGGGAAAACACTAGCCAACATGCCGAATCTAGAGGGTTGTTGGAACATCTTGTTCAGAAGGTGGACAAGGTTGATGAAAAGCTTGATAACCATATCAACGATCATGTTACTGGAAGGAAACACATAGCGTGAAGAAATTAAGTCAAGGTAATGTTCGTGCCCTAATCAGGTCTGTTGTTGTTTTGTTTACTGCTTTTGGTCTTGACCTTAGCGGTGAACAGGTTGCTGCTATTCAACTTGTTGTTGAATCAGCAATGCGCATTGTGTATACTAAGAAAGCTTCCTAATGGCTAGAACACCCAATAGAGATATTCTTGCTAATTATCGTCGTGGTTTAGAGCAATCTAAGAAATGGCGTAAAGAGGAGAAGTACGACAAAACTTGGCGTCGTATGATTGATTTGTATCGTGGTAAGCACTACGAACAAATGAATGATGAAGACCGCATGTTGGTTAACATGGCGTTTTCTACGGTGAATGTTATTGCTCCTAGCGTGGCTGTGAATCATCCTAAGATTACTGTTGGCGCACGTAAGCCACAGGACGGCGATAGGGCTGTTATTACTGAAGCAATTATTAACTATTGGTGGCGTCATTTTGAATGCCAAAATGCGCTACGACGGGCTGTAGATGACAACCTTATTGTCGGTCACGGCTGGCTCAAGGTTGGATATCGTTTTGTTGAGGAAGAGCGTGTAGTGGAAATGTCTGCTACAGATGTTCCTAGCGATGTTATTGATGTTAACGTTGATGGTGCTAATGTTGAAACAGAGATGGTCATTTTGGAGGACCGTCCTTTTGTTGAGCGTGTATCTCCTTTTGATGTTTTCGTAAACCCTGAGGCTACTTCTTTGGAGGATTTGCGTTGGATTGCTCAACGCATCAAGCGTCCTTTGAAGGATGTACAAAACGATAAGCGTTATAACCGTAATGCCCGTATGGATGCACAACCATCGTCATACACAAAGTGGGATAACGAAGTTCAGTCTGCACGTCCAAATAGAAATCCTAATGATTCTTTTGTTGATGTGTGGGAATATTACGATATTCGTAACAACACTATGGCTGTTTTTTGTGATGGTGGAGATAACTTCCTGATTAATCCACGCAAGATTCCATATGCTTTTGGTCATCCTTTTGTGATGCTTCGCAACTATGATGTTCCTGAGCATTTTTATCCTTTGGGTGAACTAGAAGCTATTGAACCTTTGCAGCAGGAACTTAACGAAACCCGTACACAGATGATGAATCATCGTAAGAGGTTCGCCCGTAAATGGCTGTATAAAGAATCTGCTTTTGATGTTGATGGTCGTTCAGCTTTGGAATCTGACGAGGATAACGTCATGGTTCCTGTTATTGGTGATGACCCTCTTGGTTCTGTTATTACACCTATGCCTGCTGTTATCAACCCACCTGATATGTACAACGTTTCCAACATGATTCTTGGCGATATTGACCGTATCAGTGGTGTTGGTGAGTTTATGCGTGGTGGCGTATCTGAAATCAGCCGTACAGCTACTGAAGCTGCAATGATGCAGGACGCTATGAATGCTAGAACATCAGATAAACTGGCTGAGATTGAGCGTGGTATTTCACGTTGTGCTCGTCGTTTAATTGGTTTGGCTCAGCAGTTTATGACTGGCGAACAGGTTGTTCGTGTTGTTGGTTCGGGTGCTATGCCTGTGTGGGTTACTTTTGACCGTACATGGATTGATGGTGAGTTTGACTTTGAAGTTGAAGCTGGTTCTACCCAGCCTGTTAATGAGTCTTTCCGTCGTCAAATGGCTTTGCAAATGGTTGATGCTATGGCTCCATTTATCAGCATGGGTATTATTGATCCTGCTGCTATGGCCCGTCATGTGTTGCAATTTGGTTTCGGTGTGAAAACGCCAGAGGCGTTTCTTGCTACACCAAACCCTGAGCAGATGATGCCTGGACAAGAACAAGGTCAACCACAGCAGCAACCACAGTTGCCTGCTGGTGGTCAGATGCCTCAAGGTGAAGCACAACCTATGACTGGTATGGAGAATATTCCTACTGGCGGTATGCCTTTGCCTAGTTCTATTCCACCTGGAGTGTTGGCTGCTATTCAAAGTGGTGGCGCACAACTTCCTAACATTCAATAATTTAGGTAACGATTTTTCTATTCTTCTAGAGCAACCTTGGAGGACTCTGTGAGTAATAATGAAATGACGGAAATGCCAGATACCCCATCTTTTGAAGATGGACAAGTTGACGGAGGTGAAGTCGAAACAGCCGAAGAAGTTCCTTACTTCGACACCGAAGAATATGCAAACTACAGAGTTAAGCTTCCTGTAGGCGGTGAAGAACTTGAGGTTCCACTTTCTGAAGCACTTGCTGGCTACCAGCGTCAAGCGGATTATACCCGTAAGACACAGGAGTTGGCAGAACAACGTAAAGAAATTCAATTTGCTGCAGCCATTCAACAGGCTTTGGAGAATGACCCAGCAGCAACTATTCAACTTCTAAGCGAACACTACGGATTGGGTGGGCAAGCATCTTCTGAAGAAGAAGATTTGTATCTTGATCCTAGCGAGCGTCAACTTAGAGAACTTGAAAGCCGTGTGCGTTCTTTTGAAGAGGCACAAGCTATGCAAGAGTTGGAGCGTAATATCTCTACGTTGCAACAGAAGTATGGTGAGGATTTTGACCCTAATGAGGTTGTCGCCCAAGCGTTAGCGACGGGTAATGACAATCTTGAAGCCGTATATAAAATGATTGCTTTTGACCGTTTGGTTGCGAAGCAGCAGGCAACGCAGGATTTTGCTAGAAAGCAAGCCGACGCTGAGAATGCTGTTTTGAACGCTAAGCGTGATGCTGCGATTGTTTCGGGTGGGTCTTCTGCTCAAGGTACATCTGTTGGAATCCAATCTATTTCATCTATCAAGGACGCTTTCGCAGCAGCGAAAAGCCAACTTGGTATTAACTAACGGAGGAATATCCAATGGCATTTGCAAACGGAACTAACTTTGATGCGTTGCTTTCAACAACGCTCGCAAACTATCGTGACAAGCTCACAGACAACGTGTTCACAGCACGTCCACTTACATACTGGCTTTCTAGCCGTGACCGTATCCGTATGGAAAGCGGTGGCGTAAAGCTTGTTGAGCAGCTCATTTATGGAAAGAACAGCACTGTGGGTTCATACTCAGGTTATGACACCATTTCACTTGCACAGCAAGAAGGCATCACAGCTGCTGAATACGATTGGAAGCAATATGCTGCTTCTATCGTTATCAGCGGTATTGAAGAAGCTAAGAACAATGGCGAACACGCCATTATTAATCTTCTTGAGTCCAAGATTATGCAGGCTGAAGAGTCAATGCGTGAAGGATTCAACCAGATGTTCTTCGCTGATGGTACAGGCAACTCAGGTAAGAACTGGAACGGCCTCGGAAACATCGTTGAGGCTAACGTTGCTCTTGGTGGAATTGACCCATCAGTTGCTGGTAACGAATACTGGAAGTCATACGAGGATAACACCGCTGGTGCTTTGACACTCGCTCAAATGGCTACGGCTTACAACACAACTTCTGTTGGTAACGATCACCCTGACGTGATTCTTTCCACCCAGACTTTGTTTGAAAAGTATGAGTCACTGTTGCAGCCACAACTGCGCTACACAGACACCAAGACAGCAGATGCTGGTTTCCAGAACCTGTTGTTCAAGGCTGCTCCTATCATGTATGACGTGCATGCTCCTGCAGGTACTATGTTCTTCTTGAACTCTAAGTACCTCAAGCTTGTTGGTCACACCGATAAGTGGTTCACACAGACCGAGTTTGTTCGTCCTGAAAACCAGGATGCCCGTATGGCACTTATCATGTGCTACGGTAACTTGGTATGTTCAAACCGTGCTAAGCAAGGTAAGTTGACAGCAAAGACTGCTTAATTGTAGTTGTTGACGGAGATGGGGGGCTGAAAAGCCCCCTATTTCTATTTGTAAGTAACAAACCCCCCTTTAGTGTATGAGTAAAACACACGCACATGCTTTATATGGTGAACCTGTAAGTGGTATCCGTCCTGCTGGTCAAACAGAGGGAAGCAAACTAGCTGCACCTAGCGCACCTTATATTGGTCGCAATCGTTGTATAGCTAATGGCGACACATGTGAGGGGCCTAAGGCTAAGGGTACTGAGTTTTGTGCTGGTCATTTGGCTGCTATTTCTAAAGGTAAGGATGTTTCTTGAGCAATATTAATGATTTAGTTCAGCTTGTCCGTGAGATCACTGACCTTGACGAGTCTGACCTTCCTATAGCTTTAATTCGTACCTATATCAAAGATGGGTACGACCGTGTTATCAATCTGGAAAGGCGTTGGCCTTTCTTTGAACAGTCTTCCACTTTGAACACTGTTAATGGTCAACGTGATTATGCGTTGGCTAATATTGCTAGTGGCACATACCGTGAAATCACTAGTGTTGTTGATACTAGTATGGCTGGTAATCGTCTTAGTTTGATTTCTATTGATGATGCTGAACGTGTGTGGAACGCTAGCTTGGATCAACCTAGCCGTCCTTTGTATTTTGTTGAGTGGGCTGACAACATTAAGCTTTACCCTAAGCCCGATGCTGTGTATCCTCTTAGTATTCGTGGTTATCGTAAGCCAACCTATGATTGGGTTACTGACGCCAACGAAGTTGTTGACTGTGATGATCGTCTTCATACGGCTTTAGCGTATTATGCTATTTCTCAGGCTTATAAGCGTCAGGAAGATACTGAGATGTCTAATGTTTATAAGCAGTCGTTTGATGAAGCTGTCAGTCTTGCTAGGGGTGAGTTGATGCGTGCTCCTAGCCATAGGGCAATGATTTATAATGGTGGCTCTGCACGTATGAATGAAACATACTGGTTGCAGCAGCTTTCTAGGAATCTTGGTCAATGAATCGTATTAGTGTTTTACGTCAAGATGATTTCACTGGTGGACTTAATCTTCGTGCTGATCAGTTTCAGCTGAATAACAACGAATCTCCTCGTATGAGAAACGTTGAGATTGATCCACGTGGTGGTGTGTTTTCTCGTGGTGCTATGCGACGTATTAATACTTTAAATATTTCTGCTAACTGGAAGCCTCGTAGTTGTTTTCCTTTTTATGGAACTGTTTCAAATGTTCCATCTAGTTTCTTGATGTTTTCTACTGGATATGAAGCTGCTGTTAATGGCAATGTGTTTTATTCTCAAGGTGGAGATTTTAATCCTTTAAATATTGATGTCACTGCTGAAGCTGGTGCTTCGTTTGCTCCTTGGGGTAGCAAACTTTATATTGCTGCTGGACGCAACACAGCTAACATTGTTAAGTGGGATGGTTCTACTAAGACAAGTTTGACACCTAATGGTGGCACAACTTGGCAGAATGATTATGATAATCCTGTTGGTGGTCATGCTCCACGTGCAGATTTAACTATTGTGCATGCAGGTAAATTGTTTGTTGCTAATACCTATGAGAATGGTGTTCCACAACCTAACCGTATTCGCTGGTCGCACCCTAATAATCCAGAGAACTTTGCAGAGTTGGACCGTATTGATATCACTACTGGTGGTGACGGTATCACTGGCCTTGCATCGTTTAATGGTCAGCTTCTTATTTTTAAACCACATGCTGTTTTTGCTTTGTTTGGTTTCGACTCTGATTCATTTCAGGTTGTTGAGGTTTCACGTACTGTTGGTGTTGCACGTTCGCATTGTGTTGCTACTACAGAGTATGGTGTTTATTTCTTTTCTTATCCTGACGGTTTGTTCTTTTATGATGGTCAACGCATGACGGATGTGTTTGAGCACATACGTCCTGCGATTGTTAATGGCTATGTACCTCCTGTTGCTGCTGAAACAACTTTTGTTTCTTATATTAATCGCCGTATTTGGGTTTCTCTTCCTTATAGCGACACAACAACTGTTGAGGTTCCTAGTGCTGCTTTTGTGTTGGATCCTAGTATTCGTACTCGTGGTACTGCTGGTGGTGCTTGGGTGATGTTTACTGTTGGTGATGGAACATCTAATTATGCTAATCAGTATTCTGTGACTGGTGGTTGTTCTTGGATTCGTGATGATGGAACTGTACGTCATGTTGCTCCTCACTCAACGCAGGCACAGGTTTTATCTGTCGATAGGTACGACCAGACTCAGGATAATGTGACTGGTACTGACCGTCCTTTTGAGTCACTGTATCGTACTCGTTGGCTTGATGCTGGTTCTTATTCGCAGAAGAAGATGTTTCGCCGTCCTGATCTTGTTGTTAAGCAGGTTCCTACTGCTGTTCAGATTGGTATTGAAGTTTATGGTGATTATGAAGAGGCTGAGGGTTCTGAGGTTAAGTCTTATGTTGTGACTGTGCCTGGTTCTTCTAGTGGTTTTACTTGGGGTAATGCTGGTACTGGTCTGTGGGGTTCTGCTGTGTGGGGTGCTGCTAATACGGGTTCTCAGATTATTAATGGTCGCAATATTGGTTTGGCTAAGTCTATTCAGATTGAGTTTACGAATGTTGTTGAGAATGCTCCTCAAGCTCAGAAGTGGGGTTTGAATAGTTACACATTGAAATATATTCCTAGGAGGGTTAAGTCATAATGGCTGTTTTAAGTATTCCTTATGCTTTCACTAACGGTACGATTGCTAACGCAATTGAGGTGAATGCTGATTTTAACGCTATTAAGGCGTTTGTTGAGTCATCTTTGGTTCATGCTGATGGTACGGTTAAGGCTGGTACTGCTGCTATTTCTGATGGTGCTGTAACTGCAGATAAGCTTGCTGGCTCTTCTGTTACTAACGTAAAGATTGATTATTCTTCTGTTCCTAGAGTTACTGTTTCTTCTACTGAACCAGCTTCTGTTAAAGCTGGAGATATCTGGGTTCAAATCTAGTTATGGGTGTTTTAAAGGGTAGAAATAACAGTGGAGCGTGGGTTAATGCTTCTGTTGTTTATGGTTATGATGGTTCTGGCGTAAAAACATACGCCAAGCAAGCCTCTATCCGAAAGTCAGATAATAGCGGTTGGGAACGTGCTTGGACTGACTGCCGTAAGTATGATGAGGCTGGGGGTCGTGACTGGTCTGGACCTAGTACTACTACAGCTACTGTTTCTTGTGGTGGTTGTTATTGTAATTCAAACAACAGAACTGACACTACTAGTACGTGGACTAAAACTGGTTGCCCTAATGATGTTCGTGTTTCTACTGGTGCATGTAGTGGTTGTGGTACACAATCTCAGGGTGCTGGAACATATACAACTACTGATGGTGTGACAGCTACTTATCGTTGGGAATCTGACTGGCTTGGCATGGCATCGTATCTTGTTCCCACCACATGTGCTTATCCATGTGGTGGATGTAATGCATGTGGTGGAAGTTACTATATTGGTTATAGCATAACTAGGGACTGTTCAACTGGTGCTTACACAAGAAGTGCCGGAACATGCTTTAAGTATATTGCAAGTTGTTAGTAAAGGATAATTATGTTTAAAAAAAGAGTAATCACAATGGTGGGCAATGAAGTGGTATTTTCTAATACTATTTTTCTTGACGAAACCCAAATTGACACTATTGAAAAGTTGACTGCTGTATTTGCCAGCAATCCAACAATTCAATTGACAGATGATTTAAATGCTGTTGAAGGTTCTGTTTGGGATGGACAAAAGTTTATTTATCCAGAGGTTTAATCATGTCACCTTGGCAGGAATGGAAAGCAAAGAATCTAGCTAGACAAGCGGAAGGGTATGTTACACCTTCTGCCTTGTTTAATCCTGACACGCCCAAGGTCGATGATGGAACCAAAAAACTTAGATTGTCCATATGTGAAGAATGTCCTAGTTATTTGATTTCTAAACAGTGCAAAGAATGCGGTTGTTTTATGCCCATAAAATCAGAATTGGAATATGCTTCCTGTCCATTAGGTAAGTGGTAATATGCCCGTAGAAACACCACGCAATAACCCACCACAACAAATATGGACCGCCCCACTATTGGAAACGTTGCGGTCTGGTGATGCACGCACATTAAAACATATTTTCACCTCACTAAAAGAATACCTTAAAACACTTCAGGAGTCTGTATCCGCAAATTACTATAACCTTAGTATTGGTTCTGTTTCTCAAGGTACGGCTGCGGCCAGCATTACT
>JACCDW010650702.1_pt1 | contig 13292 bp, 17 predicted proteins | sample 7449781 | NCBI WGS metagenome assembly JACCDW01 (sample SAMN15323449, study PRJNA562643) | freshwater metagenome | isolation source: river surface water | place: USA:Blue River Watershed | collected 2017-08-18 | reverse complement strand
TGCAGAGTAATAGAAAATTTATTGGGTGTGACATTAATGAGGAGTATATAACAATTACTGAGCAACGCCTTACTCAAACTTCTTCTTAAGGTGCGCAAGTAAAGCGCGCTGCTCCTCCTCAGTATAGTATTCATTAATTGTTTTTCCCTTACACAGCTCCTTTGCAGTTGGCCACATTTTCTCAAACTGCTTATCCCACTTGAAGCGGTCCCTGTATCGCCCCTGAATTGGCGGCTGCCAGGCAAGATTTGCCTCCGAGGCATCCGCCACTGTTGGGTCCAAATGCCCCAGCTGCCATTTTTCGTTTGGCACATCTAGTATGCGCTTTCTATGATACTCTTTGATTGCATTAATTAATGCATCTCTATCACCACTAATAGTGCACCCCTTCCGTTTTATAATGTCTACTTTATCCGCTTCAAACGGATAAACTAAACAGTACTTGCCGCGTACTGGCGCCTTCTTTAGGCCCATTGCCTTATTGAAAGGCTGAATTGCATCATGTGTTTCCAGGCCAACGGATTCAAAGAACGCTTTCGCACCTGGTCGCGACAAGAATCTTTTGCCACGATTCTCTGGCTGCGCCAGTAGCGCAATCGCCTGTCCCTTCAAGGAATTTATACTCGGCAGTGTTATCTCCTCCGCCAAACAAAACTCCAACAGGTCCGCTGGAAACTGCTCAAATTGCGCCTTGTAACTGTCAATTGTAATCTCTTCCATCTTGTGTGACTATTAGATATAAAATCCTATAATTCAATTTTTCCTTGCATACACTCTTGCTTTTACATATGGCTTATCTTTTGCAACAGATGCGACCAATTCACTTGGCAAACCCACAATATCGCGCGCAATTGCTGCAAATGTCAGACCCTGTGCACGCCACATCTCCACATTCTCTTTTGTTAAAAGTGCTTTGCTATCAATACCCTGCTCTTCATTTATACGCCTCCTCTCCTCTTCCTTTGACTTCTGCCAAAGACTTCGTTCAGCCTTTGTCATATTCCAATACTCCTCCTTAGAGTTAACAATTAGAGTTGCCGGCTGCACAGTAAAAAGTTGCGATAACTGTCTCAGCGTAGCCTGTGCCTCTGCACTCTGCCTACGCGCCTCCGTATTTATCTGCTGACATAGCTGCTCCGCACCCTTTGAACGCAAAATAGATAGAAGTTCGGTCTCCATTACTTACTTTTAGTGCGCCATGTCTAAGCTGTCTTCTTCCATTTCACATAACTGTGCGTACGGTCCAGAAAGTATGATGAACCAAGTAACTTCTCCGCCAATGCATGCAACTCTCTCTCTCTTGTACTCAATGATGCCAAGAATGCAGCAGCATCCACTGGCTTCCGATGTATCTCTGGTTCCTTGTATGTCTCCATTGTGTCAACTATTAGTGGTCAGAAGAAAGAATCAATTTTAAGGCGCAAGGGTATTTTATCACAATACTATAGATGGACGAGGAGGCAGATGAAAGAAATATTATTCTCAAACCAGAGATTCTAGATAAACACCGACATTATCAAGCTCTCTATAAACCCAATGACCTTTATTGGGGTATTGGTATTGAACGCGAGTTCTACCTTCAAAGTGCACAATCAAAAGTTGTCAGTCGGAAATGGATTCTGGAAAATCAACGCCCCGAACGATACAGTGTTCGCTACTTCAATTCCTATAAGTCCATAGCTGACTTTAATAACAGCATTCGCAATATTTATCGTGAAGATGAATCTATCGAGCTACCTGTACTTTTTAACGCTCATGCACTTTATCGCTGTGACCGTGCCGGCCAACACCAAACTACTTACGAACGAGAGCCAAAACCTAATCGGCGCCATGATGGCACTGTACTTTTTGAATACTTTATGCGCGGACCCGCCTCAAAGTTCTTCCTTGAAACCTATGAGAAGGGCTTTGTTTTTGATGGGGATTCTATTGAGATTATGACACAGAACTTTTACAAGTGCACCGCGGAAGATTCTATCGACGAACTACAACGCCTAAGTGCAGCCTGGATTCAAGGCGCAAATGCAAGCTTTCGTGCCGCTGGTGTCCTCACTGAACATCTTCCCCTTCGCTGGGCTACCGCAAATCACGGTCTTGCTGTTATGTGGACTAATCCAGGAAATGCTGCTATCTTCAATAATGGTACTTATCACATTAACTTGACTGCTCCAACACGCCTTGACAGTAAGGGTCTTATTGCAAATAGAGCCTCTTTTGTTCGGCGACACATGCGGATTATTCGTTTTTTCCAATGGATTCAGCCACTACTTATTGCAACTTTTGGCACTGGTGACTTTTTGGCGCGACAGAAGGCAGCAGCGGGTTTTGCTAGCGGCTCTTTGCGATGTGCTATGAGCCGCTACATCGGTGTCGGTACTTATGACAGCATTGCCGCACAGAACGGTAAGCAGCTAAGCGTTTTGGCGCGTGATGCTCCGATATGTGGTCCCAATGGTTGGTATGCTCAACTTCATGCTAGCTCAAAGTATAATGCACTTAGTGAACTTGGACTTGACATACTTTTTAATAAACACTTTAATCATGGCGTTGAACTTCGTATCTTTGACTGGTTCCCTGAAGGTCGCCTATATGAACTTTTACGAATACTTATTTACAGCATGGATCAAGCACTTAGTTTAGCAGATATACCTGATTGTCGGTCTAATCATCTTTGGAATCGTGTTACTATGCGTGCAATAAGTGAAGGTGGGCGTTTACGCCTTTGGAACAATGAACGCGCAGAATTCAATCGCGCACTTGGCCTTCGCCTCAAAGGCTTTGAAATTAGAGAAATATGGACTTCACTTAATAGCTGCCTAAGTCGCTGGAAAGGCACTGGTGAATGCAGCCGCGTCATGCTTCGCCCAGAGCCTGGTTGCAGATGCACTTAGGTCTTAAGACTTTTAGGGATATAGTAGTAAATGGCCGCGCAGATTGAAGTACCTGTTAGTTATGGAGAAGCATTTGATAAGCTTTCTATTCTTAACATTAAGGAACAGCGCATCAGCGATAGCAATAAACTTGCTAAAGTACGCACCGAAAAAGAGCTACTTGCCACACGACTAAGTACTTGGGCCCATTCTGTAAATGATGAAATGCAACTGTTAGAGTATATTAATGGTCTACTATGGGATGTAGAAGATGAACTACGCCTACTAGAGTTAAAAGGAAACACAGAAAGCGCAAAGTTTCGCCGACATGCGCGCGAAGTATATTGCCTCAATGACCGTCGTGCAGAAATCAAACGCCAAATTGATAATAAACTCAGTAGCACTGTCCAGGAAGTAAAATCATATGCGCCTTATAAAGGCAAGAAACTGCTACTTCTTGGACACTTAGGGCTTGGTGATATTATTATCATGAACGGTCTCATTCGCTATAAAGCACTTTTTCATGAAGAAGTGCGCCTTGTAGTCTTTGCAAAGTACTTGGATTCGGTTCGCTTTATGTTTAGGGACCTTGTTAATATAACTTATGAATCAGTACTTTGTGAAGCAGATATAAGTCCAAACTATGCTATGGTTGTACCTCAGCGACTAAGTGACCTTGTTGAACGAGATGGATATGAATTTCTACCTTTAGGGGACCATGGGCGTGATGCTTTGTGGGAAAGTCGTGCCTATGATTTTGCAGAAGCATTCTATGTGCAAGCTGGTGTGCCTTATGATGTGCGATGGTCTTATGGCTTCATTCTGCGCGATAGAGCACGAGAAGAAGAGCTGTTTGAGCGCATTGTGCGGGCCCTTGGTATGCAGAATGAGCGACAAATCGGCTCATCGGCATACCGAATTATTCATGACGACCCTGAGAGGTCCCTTCTTATCAATAGGGACTTGTGTGGCTCGGGTGCGCCGCTTTTCCATGTTGCAACAAAAGAGATTGGAGGCGCAGCAACCTGGTCATCTAATATTTTTGATTATGCACTACTCATCGAACGCGCAGAAGAATATCACGGCATGGATAGCTCATTTATGCTAATGCTTGACTTAATTAGGTCTAAATGCCCAAGTATTAATTTACATACATATGTAAAAAGAGATGTTCATGCGCGACTATATAACTGGATTCCTGTAACATTTGTAGGACGGGTGGCGCGCAACTATAAGATCCGCCATGCTACAAAAGAGGAGGCTACACATCTTGACATTCAGGGACTAAGGGCCGAAGGGTTTACACACTTAGTGTGTGGACCAGCAACAGATAAATGGCTACAACCAATTATCTGGAGTGATTATGCAACTGTTGCTCAAAAAGCTGATGGCAGCTGTGTAGTATTCTGCCTTGAACGCTATGGCAGCCTACCAACAACTGCAAGAAGCACTTGGATTGATTATCGCTAAAGATTTACATAATAATTGTTAAATAGCTTCCAGAAAGTTCCTGTTGCTGCATCTGCCTGCAGCACAAAACTAGAGCCAGCTGTTACATTTGTAAAGCCGCTAAATGTATTCTGAAAAGTTGTACCATTTGTAATAGTATATAAACCAGCCGTGGTAGGAGCTGTTGATGCTCGCACCTCTAAATACTGATAAAGACCATTTGTAAATAATCTCATTTGCCATTTAACCGCATTTGGAATACCGTCATTATAATTATTTTGATAAAAAACAACATAATTAATATTGCTAAACCCAGAGCCTGTATTCACTCCAGAGTAATACAGTGTATTTGTTCGCCTGTCAGTATTGGCAATACAGATACCTGGTGCTGTATTAGACAACCAGTTAATTGTTGCATTGGAAGACCCAAATACAAATACCTGGTTTGTATTCCACCAAATACCACCATTAGAATTATTGCCATACTGTTTTGCAAAAAAAGCATATGGCATTGCAACCGTTAACTGTGCTGAAATATCGTCTTGTCCAGCCACTGCGGCTAAACTTGTCATTCCAGCTGTATTAAGATTTGCAGCACCATTACCAGCTGTTACAAAAGGCCCGGGAGTATTTGAATCAAATGGTGTAGATTGTTGCTGTGGCTGAGCGCGTCCATAGCCCATTGACCCTGATATCAGGCCCTGAAAAGGCATACTATTAGGATATCCATAAATATTTTAACCAAAAGAAGTATACTGTCCTAGTGCAGTCCATGTAGTACCAATGTAGAATAGGGTAAATGATTCTATTTCAGTACGATTCGCAGTTGGAGTTGGTGTAGTCGCAGAGGCCCACTTAATATTTGTACGAGTTCCATTCAGAAGCAGAGTACTTGCATAGTAAGGTACTACGCCTTGATTTAGAATGAGTGTAGCTACAAGAGAACGATTTGGGATAAGTGGAAGATTCGTTATAGAACAAGAAAAATTCGCAGTCATTGATGAATGATACCAAATTGCGCCTTCTGTCCAATCATGAGTCACCACTCCAGTTGTTGTTGATTTTAAGTTAAGTGTCTCAATAATTTCTTGGACAGCGGTAACACCGGTATTTGAAAAGTAACCACTTACACCCAATGTTGATGTTGTTGCAATAAGTGAGTTTGCAAGTGTAATTGTTGATACATTTATAGTGCTAATATTTGCCGTTGTTACAAATACGATATTTGTTGAAAATGTTGACGCACGGAGGTCAGTAAAGTTACCGCGATTAGAAGTCACCTGGCCTATATCACCCGTAATTGTTGATGCTCTGAGGTCAGTAAAGTTACCACGATTTGATGTTACTTGACCAATATCACCCGTAATCGTTGATGCACGCAAATCAGTAAAATAGCCACTATTAGAGGTAGTAAGTCCAATGGACGCAGCGTTAATAGTATTAGCAGTAATACTTGATGTAGCCAGGGCAGTAAAGTTACCACGATTTGATGTTACTTGACCTATATCACCCGTAATTGTTGATGCCGTAAGTAAAGTAAAGTATCCCACATTTGATGATAATTGGCCGATTGCAGTATTATTAATGCCCCCAGTAACTGCAAATGATGATGTTGCAAAAGTAGTTGTTGATAAACTTGTAAAAAGTGCCGTGTTTGGTGCACCAAACCCTATAGGTGGAGGGCTATCCCAAGTATAACCAGTTGTACTTATACTTAGACCGATGCCATTCTGGAGAGCATTTGCAATTTGCGTAAGTGCTGCTGAGCTCATCTATCTATTTTACTTACTTTTTATTTGTAAGGAAAGCAGGAAGTTTACCGAACCCTTTTAGTGGTGGCGGTGCCTTGGGCCCTAGATAACGCAGTGCTGCTGGAATGAATTCCTTTGACTTATTGTTGCCTACATGAATGCGCCATTCGGGTGCATTTAAATTCACTGTATGTAGATTCTCAAGGTTTTCCTCTGTAAGATTCGGATGGAGATTTTTACGAGTTCTCTTGGGCGAAACTTTTTCTGGAGACCTAGGTAAAGGCCTTGCTGGAGACCTAGGTAAAGGCCTTGCTGGAGACTTAGGTGACGCTCTTGCTATAGAGCCATTATTGTTTCTCACTCGCTTCCTTGTATTACGAGGTGGTGTGGGTGTCATCTGTCGCATCAACTTTGGTGGCATTATATTATATGTAAGGAAAAATTGAAAATACTAAATGTATTATTGATGCTGACACAAATGGCTTCTTCCTATATCACCAAGACACTCATGCCGGCCTACGAGCTTGGTTCCGAACTCTTAGCAGCTCTCCAACAATATGGAGGGCGCTTCTGGGGCTCGGCCGTGGTCGGGGCGATGCATGGCAGCGATTGGGAGCCGAATGATATTGATATTCTTGTCGCAGATGAGGAGGCAGCTGCAGCCGTGGAGAAGGCACTTGAACTCAACGGTTACAAAAACAAATTGGTTATTAGTCCTTATCACCCAATAATTACAGGTGACATTGAGAGGGAGCCTAGTAAGAAGTTTGGAACAGCGGTACCCAAGGTCTGGTACTTTCAGCAGTGGATTGACTACTTGCCTCCTGGAAGCTTCATCCAATTTAGGGCGCGCCGTGTTGTCAAAGTCTGGATTGGAGACTTTGATGCAGCGATGGCCGCCGCTGACTTAAGCTGCTGCCGTGTAGCCGCAACGGTTGAAGCCAATGGAAGCCTCAAGTTTCACGGGCGACCAGATGCAACCTTTAGGGTATTATATGGTGACCCAGATGATGGTGACATTTACAGCCGGGTTACAAAGTACAAGCGCCGATTGGGTATTGAATAAAAAACAATTAGGGATTCGTAGTGGTCATTCGTATTTTTAATGCAGAATGCTCAGGCGGCCGGCAGACTCAATGGCCAGGCGTGCAAAGCCGATGGAGCAAACGAGGCCGAGGCAAAGCGAGAACCATTTCTCCAAGGAACCCCTGTTGGGTGCCATGTAGCCGCCGAAGGCGGCCAAGGCAAAGATGGCCGACATGACAGTGAAGAGGGCGATGAAGAATACAAGGAGGTATGTTGGCTCGTACATGTTGATGACTTGTGTGTACTGACCATTAGGGTTGCTGGGGGCTTCAATTTTAATGGGGTTCAAGGGGGGCCGCTATCTGGCGCTCACTCTGCATAGCAGAGTTTGCGACAGTTGCCTCCCACATAAAAAATAGATTGATTTCTATTTGGGGCGTCTTGTTGTCTTCTTTGGGGGTTTTGGGTTTTTGTTTGGTTTTTGGGTTTAGTTACTGGCCCTGCATCGCAGGGCCTTGCGCAGGGGGTCTAAGGGGGCCGCAGGCCTCCTCTACTCGTCAAACTCGGGCTCGGGCGCGGGGATAATGGCGTCCTTGACAGGGTTGTAGATGCCCTGCCAGGCGCCCATGCTGCCACCGGGGCCCTGCAGCCAGCACTCGTTCTGGCTGGAGCGCAGGTAGGTCTTGCCCTTGTGCTTGAAGACCTGGAGGGTCTCCGAGTCCTCGTCGTCAGCGGGGGGAGGAGGGGGAGGGGTTACCTTCTTGGGTGCAGGAGGGGCTGCTGCAGGCTTTGCAGGAGCCTTGGGCGGGGTTGCAGGGGCTGCTGCAGGCTTTGCAGGGGCTGCAGCGGGCTTTGCAGGGGCTGCAGCGGGCTTTGCAGGGGCCTTGGTCGCAGCTGCTGCTGCTGCAGAAGCAGGGGAAGGCTTAGGCACCGCGGCAGCCTTAACTGCCTTGGATGGTGCCTTGGCTGCCTTCTTGTCCTCGCGCTCCTGCTTCTTACGCTGCTTCTCCGCCTCCTTCTCAGCCTTGAGCTGAGCGGTGGAGGGAAGAGGGCTGAGACCGGCCTCGCGGCGCTCCTTGGCAATGACCATGGCCTGGCTGCGCTTGACTGTGCCGTCGGCGGCCTTCATCTCGGCGTAGACCTCGTCAACATAGGCGTTCCAGGCCTTGCTGGCCTCGCTCTGCTCGCGCTTGGGCTTTGCAGCCTCCGCCTCCTTCTGCTCCTTCGTCTTGCGCTTCTTGGCACCCTTGATGGCTGCCTTTGCGAGGGACTTCAGAGCCTTCAGCTGGTCAGCCATCGCGTCAATCGCCGCCATCACCTCATCCAGCGAAGGAGGGGCGTTGGAGGCTGCTGACTCGGAGGCTGCATCAGCCATCTCCAGCTGAGTCTCAGAGGCATCCACGAACTCGGTGGCGTCCACGAACTCAGGGGCCTCCTCAACAGGAGCGGGGGCGGCGGGCTTGGCAATACGGCGAACGGCGGACATCTTGGCTTGTGTGTGTGTGTGTGTCTGTGTGTAGGACTCTCACGAGGGCTTGTGTGCGCTTGGGTTAGCTTGTGGGCTCGCTAACTCTCTTTCTTTTACCACGGCTACTACCACCGGCCAGCAGCGTTTCAATTTTTTTTTCCGATTGATTGCCGGCCGCCAGGACCTTATTTCATACGAAAAAAAAATTTGAAAGTAGCTATTTTGCCCCCTAAAAGCCGTGACTAAACAACAAGAGAGAGGCCAGCTCACAAGCCTTTCCACCCCCGCTTTCAAGCCTTCCAGCCTACACACGCCCGAAGCCTACACAAGCCCCCGTCTCGCACAGTAATCAGCCTGAGAGACACACAAAACACAGTCAAAATGGTCCAGGTCATCACACTTCCCATGGACGGCGGCTACACGCCCCGCGGCAACCTCGTGTTTGAGCCATATCCCGTGCGCCAGAAGCGCCTCGGCCTCAGCGACAATCGCAACAAGGGTCCGCTCAGCCTCATTCCCGAGGCTGAGAACGCCGCGCATCAGCAGCGCCAGGCAGCCTACTGGCGTGCTATCGCAGCTGAGGAGGCGGCCAAGCAGGTCCACACCTGCGAGGACTGGGAGTTCAACCTTGACGAGGACTCGCCGGCCGAGTGGTGCCCCGGCTGCCGCCATGCAGAGTGGGTCCGCCACAGCCGCGCCAGCCAGCAGCTCATCGTGGATGCCTACATGGCCGAGCACTACCCGCAGCCTGCAAAGCCCGTGGTTGAGCGCAAGCCCATCCTGACCCCCGTCACTCCCTTCATGAAGGCGATGCTGGAGGTTGGCGATGCGACGAGCCTCATGCTGCGTGACAGCCTCATCAACAACATGAGGCCGTGGTGGTACTACTGCGAGAAGAGCGACCCCGAGTGGCTCAATCGCAAGGCACCCGAGCGCGCGCCCCTGCCGACGATGAGCCAGGCCGAGTACATGGCAATCCAGGAGCAGCTGCATGGCCCTATTGCAAAGAAGGCGCCGCGCGAAGAGGCCTATGTTCCTGCAGCAGCAGAGCCAGCCTTCTTCAGCCGCGTCTCTGCAGCAGCTGCTCCCGTTGAGGCGCCTGCTGCAGTCCTCAGCGCAGATGAGGGCAAGCGCATCGCCGCCTACGCCAAGTGGACCGCCCAGGACCGCAATGCCGAGCGCAAGCCCTACCACAAGGGCAAGCTCATCGCCGGCAGCTGCAAGAACCCCCACCGCTCCGTCAGCGACTCATACAAGGTCGTCCTCCGCAACCTGCCCCTGGAAGTTGACTCCCTGCATGCCGACATGTGGGAGCTCGTCGCCCAGGCCGGCGCCGTGATTGATGTCTACGCCCCCAAGGGCATCTTCATCACCATGGCGTCGCCGGCAGAGGTGGACAAGGTCCTCGCCACATGGCCTAATGGCGTCAACTACATGGGCCAGGTCATCACCTTTGAGCGCGCCGGCATCGCGCGCCGATAAACCCCCAAAACAAAACAAAAAAAGCACAAAACCCCCAAAACAAAAATAGAAAACAGCACTATTTTTCATGCAGGAGGCCTACTCAGTAAATTTGAGTTGAGGATACAGCAGCTACTTAGACACACAATGCCAGATATACTCGTTTTCCATCAAGATGAGCGCGTTCTCCTTCCAAGCGGCTACCGCATATTCATTTTCCATAGGAACTCAGATGAGCAAACCTTCATGCAGAAAATCATTGCCCTCAATGTGAACGCGGTAATACTCACTGACATCTTCTGTGATGAGGCTCATGCGCCATGTGGCTGCTATGGCTATGATTGCCCATGCGAATGGCATCGTGGCTCTTCTGAAGAGGATTTTGCCGAATGCCTCTGCAGCAGAAACTACAACATAATTTGTAGCTATCACAAATAACAGTTAGGATTGATGGGACTAAAGCCACCTCACATGCTTTTCCTCATCAAAAGACTCGGAAAAAATTGAAACCCAACCGCCGATTTTTTTTGCTACACACCGCGCATTCAAGCCCCTGCAAGTTACATAGCCTTTACACGCCAACTAATTTGCAACACAAGCCACACATCATGGAGACCATCGCACAGCCTGTTGCCGCCCCAATGGAAGTGCCTGAGTGCTACATCTGCATGGAGCCTGAGACAGCTGAGATGCCGTTCCTTACCAAGCAGATGTGCCCATGCACTTCCAAGGCCGACTCGTCCCTCAAGGTGCACCAGCTGTGCCTTGAGCTGAGCCGCGACAGCACGGGCAAGTGCAATGTCTGCAAGAAGCCGCTCTCGGGCGAATGGGCCTTTGATGCCCGTTTCTTCCAGAAGAGCACCTACGGCAGCACCAGGGAGTTTGAGCAGCGTGTTGACGGGAAGCCTAATGGCATCTACTTCACCCTCAAGCCCACGCGCGCCTACCACGGCCCCATCCGCTGGCTGGCGGCGAAGGGGCTCCACAAGGACGGCAAGCTCCATGGCACGCAGATGACCTTCGTACAGGGCGGCGAGGCAGCAACAGAGCGCAACTACCATGAGGGCGTGCTGCATGGCCTTCTTGTGGAGCGCGACGCACTGGGCAAGGTGCTGCTGCAGGAGAACTATGAGGCTGGCAAGCTTCATGGACTGCGCCAGGAGCTGTACAAGGACATCCAGCTCACAGGCCAGTACGAGCACGGCGTCAAGGTCGGCGAGCATCTGGAGGCGGACAAAGTCACTGACTCCTATGGAGTAGTCTTCACGCGCTACATCAGCCGTGCGACCTACAAGGCCGGCGTCCTGAATGGCCCGTATTTGCAGTTCCACATTGACGCCGGCGAGGGGCTGCCCTCGGAGACAGCCGTGTACCGCGACGGCAAGCTCAACGGCCTGCAGGAGAAGTGGTATGTGGATACCACCAAGCTGGAGCGCGAGCAGCTACTGGAGGCCCACTGGGTTGATGGGCTGCGCAATGGCCGCTACGCGACCTTCACAGTCGGCAAGCTGGACCATGAGGCCTGGTACTACATGGACAAGGCGCACGGCCTTGAGCGCACCTTCTTCCCGGACGGCAAGCTCATGAAGGAGCTCACCTGGCACATGGGCACCAAGCACGGCCGCATCCGTGAGTGGACCAGCGGAGGCCGTGTTCTCATGGACGCCGCCTACGACAATGGCCTCCGCCATGGGCGCTTTGTTTCTCAGCATTTGCGCGGCTACAACTCTGTCACTGTGACCGAGGACTTCTGGTCCAACGGCACCAAGGAGCTGCGCCATGGTCTGTACCGCGTTAAAGAGGGTTCGGTGGTTACGCGGGAGGTCAACTATAAGATGGGCGTGCGCCATGGCATCAGCTTGAAGCACGACCATTATGATAATGGCTATATCTTCCGCTACCGCGACGGCAAGCTGCACGGCAAGTGCACGGTCATATGCAATGACCAGGTGCAGGCTGAGGGCTGCTTCAGCAACGGCGTGCCCGTCGGCAAGCACCAGCTCTTCTGCAATGGCGCCCTCAAGGAGTCCGTGTCCTACGACTCTGAGGGGCGGCTGCACGGCAAGTGCACCTTCAACCAGAGCGACGGCACGCCCTTCCAGGCTTTCAACTATGAGCACGGTGTCCTACACGGGCGCCAGGTCGTCTACTTCGCCGGCACGCAGAGGGAGAAGCGCGTCTTCAACATGCGCCGCGGCCATGTGCACGGCCGCTTCTGCGTCTACGATGAGCGCGGGGCCTTGATTGAGGAACTGCTGCTCAAGGAGGATGAGGGCGTTACGCTGCAAGAGTGCCTCGGCAAGAACGCGCTCTGCGCGCCGAGCGAGCGCGAGGCAGATGGGACCTACGCACATCGCTTCATGAACGCGGAGGGCACTATCTTCGCTTGCCCCAATGCAGCGGCTAGCTTGGACTGCGATTGCGAGGAGTGCTATGTCCCGCCGGCACGCGAGCCTCGTGACTACGACGATGACTACTGCGGCTGCGCCCTCTGCTGCGGTGATGACGATGACTGGGAGCCCTTGCGCGACCAGACATCCTACCGCGACGACCTCTCCTACCAGGAGGATGACGATGATGAATACAGGCGCGACCGCTACAGCGACTATTAGGCGCAAACACTAAAATAAATAAACATATGCAAATTCAAAACCACAAAAATTGTATTAATTCGCAGCAAAGCTACTCACTCATATTCGCTTTAATTGCTTCACAAAGAAAAATTGAATTTTTTATGGTCCCAAGGGACCGGTACACAAGTAATATGGACAAGCAACTCAAGCCACTCTGGGATGATTTCAAGTACTTTTCCCATCAACCTCCTGCAATTGAATGGATGCTGCAACAGGAGGCCACAGGTGCAACAATTAGGGGTGTGCCTGTCTTTGGTGGCGTACTCGGCGATGAGATGGGACTCGGCAAGACTATTGAGGTCGCCGGTCTAATCAAGAACTCGCCTGAGCGCTGCACTCTCATCCTTGCCCCGCTCGCCGTGGTTGCGACCTGGGCCTCTGTCCTGGAGCGCGCCAACATGACGGTATGGACTATTAGGAGCACTGGCAATGGGCAGTCTGATTGGCTGCCTGTCGGCCGTGTCGGGTCAGATAAACAGTGCTATATTACAAATCTGGATAAGCTCCTGCATCGCGCCGACCTATTTGACCGTGAATGGGGTCGCATCATCATTGATGAGGCCCATAAGATTCGCAATCCTGGCTCTGCGCTCGCAAAGGCCTGCTATAAGCTCCGTGGCCTCCGTCGCTGGGC
>JACCDW010888106.1_pt1 | contig 13293 bp, 15 predicted proteins | sample 7449781 | NCBI WGS metagenome assembly JACCDW01 (sample SAMN15323449, study PRJNA562643) | freshwater metagenome | isolation source: river surface water | place: USA:Blue River Watershed | collected 2017-08-18 | reverse complement strand
TGCCATTTGTAAACGAAGGCAACCATCGCATCATGGCTGCCGATCGTTTGGGCTGGAAGTGGCTGCCCGTCGAAGTGCGCTACTTTAATGGTGGCGAAGACGTAGATGGCCCGCTACACCCGGATCGCATTCGCGCTATGCACGGTGTCGAGCCTGCAAAGAAAGCAGAAGGTGGCGCCGTTGATGACGACGAGATCCAGCCGCGCAACCTGAACTCCATGGGCCTCTACAGCGCCGCGGCCGAGGCTGCGCGCGCTATCCCGCAAGAGCGTGGAACGCCGCAGCAGATGCTGGCGACCATGAAGGGCGTTAAGCCCGACGAACTCAATTGGTCTGGCGTGCAGAACAAGTTTGCCAATCAAAAGACGATTACTCGCGATGATTTGGCGCAACACTTTGAGAACAGCCTGCCGCCAATTATCGAGCAGACTAGCGATGCATTCCGTGACTACACAGTTCCGGGTGGTGATAACTACCGCGCAACGTTGCTGACACTGCCACCTGATCTGTCAAAGCAGGCATATGGCACTGATTTCAATCAGTACAGAAAAGAGTCGCACTGGTCAGAGCCAAACGTCATCGCGCATCTTCGCTTAAAAGATCGCGAGTATTCCGAGCGTAAGCGCACACCGAAGCCGGACACAACGACAAGCATTTCCATCAACACACCGCTGACCCCGTCTGGCGTGGACACTCGAACCATTGATGCATGGTCATCGCCGACGCCGGGTTTGGTGGTTACCAAGTCGCTAGAGCCTGACGAGCGCGGTTTGTTCCGCGTAACTCACGTCGGCACTGGTTTGAATGCCAGTGCTAACAAAGCGTTTTCATTCCCGCAGGCCATGGATGCCGCACGGCGCCTCGGCGAACTGTGGGATGGATGGGAAAAGGATGCCGATACCGTCAGAGCGTGGGCTAAGGAAAACGGCAAGGCTGCTCGCGACGCGCTGAGTCAGGCGTCAAATCCGCTAGGCAAAAAAGCCCTGCATCTTGAGGAACTACAAAGCGACTGGGCGCAGGAAGGTCGCGAGAAAGGCTTTGTTGGCCTAAAGGATTATCAGAAAGCCGAGCAAGATATTAAAAACATACAGAACGAAGCGTCGGAAAGATACGCAAAGTATTACGACGATCTGCTGTCGTCGGGCAATTTTGATCCGCTTATTGCCCAATCATTTGGCCATGTTAACAATGATGAAATTGAAAGATTTAGGGAGAACGTTAAAGATCCTGAATACAGAAAACAGGTTATCGATAATCGAGTTCAATCCGTAGGTCCAATTTCTAAAATATATGAACTTAACGACCCGGATCTTATAAATAGACATCGTGCTTCAATTGAAAAAGCAAAGGCATTAAAAGCAAAAAATTTGCAAGAAGCGCCGTTTGTCACCAACACAAACCAGTGGACTGACCTTGGTCTGAAGCGCGCGCTTACCGAAGCGGCTCGCGGTGACTATGACAAATTGATCTGGACTCCGGGCGCCGAGCAGGCTGATCGGTATAAGTTATCGAAGTACATCGATGAACTTGTCCATACGCTCAACACGGATGGGGAAAGTTATACCTTGCAGGGCTATAAAAACGACCGGCAAGTATTTAATAAATCAGTTCCTAAAGATGAACTGTCCTCATATGTAGGAAAAGACATCGCGGGTCAGATTCAAGACGCAACTGACAATGTCTATCCAAAGATGGGATCAATTAAAGGCAAGAACTTGGCCATTGGCGGTCAGGGCATGCTGGAGTATTACGATCGCATCCTGCCGCGGCGCCTGTTAGCGCTGGCTCAAGAGCACGATCCGCAAGCCAAAATCGAGCCGCACAAAGAGGCCCGAGACCAAACCAAAAACTTCCCGTCGCTTCGCATCACGCCTCGCATGCGCGATAGCATCCTGAAGCGCGGATTTAAGGCTTTTGCCCGCGGAGGTGCGGTGCAAAAACATTTGTTTGAAGAACAACCTAAAGGCGCACCGGTCAAAATGCCCGTGATGAACCACGACAAGGTCATTCGGCGCGCCCTGATGGCAGCAAAGGCTGGGAGAAATTAAATGGCGGTCAACGATCCAATCACTGGCGCACTGAATATCGCACAAGGCGTGCAAGATCCGGTCGCGACAGCACGGCAAGTTGCGGTCAATGTGCCGCCTGTCATGCCGATCAAAGCCTCAGAAAACGCACCGATTACCACAAAGAACCTTGGTGACGCGTTTGACCGTGCGATTGCGAACCATTTGTCGTTGTCGCCAGAGGAACAGGAAGCCAACGTTGATCGCGCGAACGAGTTAGTCGCGAAATACGTTGGAAAGACCAGCGCTGGCAAGCCAAAACCGTTGCTTGGTCAAAACGCCAAGTTGATGAAGTCGGAGAAAGGAGTTGAAGGCGAGGCCCCGGTGACGCTGCCCGACGGCCGCGGCGTCGAAACGACCGGTCTGGCATTGGCTCCGGCGTATCAGGAAGGCAAATTCAACACTTGCCCGAACTCGTTTTCATGCAAGGCCGAGTGCCTTGGCAAAACCTCGGGTAACTACTTCAAATTAGGCGGCGGACAGGATCTTTCGGAGTTCAAAGGCCCGCGACTCAACAGCCTTAACAAAACGATGGCGTTTTTCCGCGAGCCGGAAGCGTTTGCGGTCAAGTTGTTTGACGAAATCCAAGCCGCAAAGGAAGAAGCGGCCGAGAACGGCAACCATCTTGGCGTGCGCCTCAACGTGCTGTCGGACATTCACCCGCGAGTACACAAGGCCATCATCGAGAATCACCCGGATGTGACGTTCTACGACTATACAAAGAACAACACGAATCCGATCGCACCGAACCACCACTACACGTACTCGTCGACCGGCGTATCGCAGCCCGGGATTGAGAACGAAAACCAGAATTGGAGTCAGGCGCGTCGCCGGCTCGACACCGGCAGCAACGTGGCTATGGCATTCAGCCACAAAGACCACTTGCCAGAGACCGTGCATGACGCCGAGACCGGCCGCATGTATCGCGTCATCGATGGCGACACCCATGACTTCCGGCCGCTTGATGTTCAGCCCCCGGGCGCCCCGGGCGTCATCATCGGCCTGCGCAACAAGAAGGCGACCGGCAAGATGTCGGAAGTCGCTAAAGACTCAAAGGGCTTTTTCGTGCATTATGACCCGCAGTTGGCCATGAACCCGAATGGCACTTTTGCTCGCGGCCCCAGCCCGGGCATTTCGCCAAACACGGGCAAGCCAATGCTAGGCCCGACGCTCCCGCAAAATCGAAGCGTCACGATTGGAGTGCAGAAGAAAGCGCCGAAGACAATGTCGAACGACAGCCAACCGATGGAGAATCAGTAATGCATAAGAAGCCAAAACTGTCGCGCGAAGACTTTTACCATCAATTTCATAACGCGCATCACTACCGCGATTCTGGCGATTATCACCGCGAGGTGTCTCATCGCCGTCGCAAGCAGAAAAACGCTCAGGGACAAGTCCAGATGGGCGGTAGTGATAGCGCAATCAACAAAGCGCTCGCGCTGGCTGCGAGGGCTAGGAGCACCTAAATGGGCGGTTCAGTCAATCTCAAAGGCGGTGGCCAATACCAGATGCCGACGACCGGCACTGGCGAGAGTTATTCGCCTTCATATACGCCATCTGGCTATGGCGCTCGCTACGGCGGCTACGGCCAGCAATACGGCGGTTATGGTCAGCAGTACGGTTCCGGCATGGGACTGGGACAGGGCCTAGAAGGGATTGATCTAAACAATATTCCGAACGTGTCGACGGGCGGAAAAGGCTTCCAGCAGCAGCCGCAGTACAACTTCCAGCCGGCTCCGGTCATGCAGCCGTATACGAGCCAGATATCCACCGGCGGCAAGGGATTTCAGCAGCAGACGCCTGCCCAGTCAGTGGCTTATGCCCCGATGAACATTCCGGGCATGTCGTTTGCGCAGCCGCGCTACTTCTACCCAAATATGGCCCAGCAGATGCTGGGTCTTGGCGGTATGGGTGGCCTCGGCGCAACGATGCCGATGTATCAGCGCCCGGGCATTAGCACCTCAGGCTATACCTACCCGGCGTTGCAGCCTGCGGCGCCGCCTCCGCCGACATCGACTGGTGGTAAGGGATTCCGACCAAGTCCTGTAATGCCGGATACTCCGATGAACCCGGGATTGCGTCCGGCACTGCCGGATAATCCGACGCTAACCCCGGTATCGCCGCGGAACCCGACTGACCCAACGTTGCCGCCGCCACGCTACGAAGAACCCGAGTTGCCGCGTGCCGACCAGCGCATTCCGCAACTGGAAGATTCAATTTACAAGGATATGCCGCTGTTTGTGCCGGGATATTCCAATCAGCCACTGACGCAACCGGATGTTTTAGCCCGTCCGTCCGAAGAGATTTACACGCCTGAAATCCCGACTGGCCTTGCTCCAAATGTGGGGCAACAAAATCCATCGCCAGTCACGACCCCGTTTGATCGGTTTGAAGAGCCTGTTTATGCGCAACCAGCGCTACAAGAGCCGGCCCCGACCAGCCCAATCGATCGTTTTGAAGAGCCGATGTACGACACGCAAGATCGTGATCGCGGCTTTATGAACATCGATTGACCCCAGCACGAAATTGGAGAAGAATCAACCCCGTGAATTTCCCGCATAGCGTTGATTCGTACTAGGAGCACGAACATGTCAGAACTCGCAAAGAAGGCGCGCAGTGCCATGCGGGACAAAATCTCCCGTCTGATGCGCACCGACCCGAAAGCCAAGGTTGACGGGTCCAGTTATGTCCCGCCTGAACCGCTGGACGCCGACGTCAAGACGGGCCTGCGCCCGGTGTCGCGTCGCCAGTTCAAGAAGGGCGGCAAAGTCGTAATGATGAACGGCAAGCCGGTGAAATTCCGCGCTGACCGCATGGCTCGCAAGAACGGCGGCTCGACGCCTGCGACCCCGGACAACATCATCAACCGTGACGTGAAGGAAGCCAACGAGAAACGCGAAGGCAAGAAGCACGTCGGCGGCATGAAGAAGGGCGGCGCTGCCAAGCACAGCGACGTCGAGATGGATAAGGCGCTCATCAAGAAGATGGTGCACAAGCATGAGGCTGCCAAGCATCCCGGCAAGCCCATGACGAAACTCAAGCGTGGCGGTTATGCCCATAAGGCTGCCGGTGGTTATCAGGCTGGCGGAACCCCTCCGGTGCCGCCGCAGATGCCCGAGGACGTCCAAAATGACTACAACGCGTGGAAGATTTCTCAGGAGGTCAAGAAAGAGGCCTCTGCAAGTAAGGGTCCCCCCACCCGCAATTCCCCCGCTAAAAAGAACCGCGGTGGAGCGCTGGATGGCTCGTTGCAAGGCACTCGCCCGACGGGTGGCCGACTGGCTCGCAAGAGCGGTGGCCGCAATAACAAGAAAGGCGGGAAGATGAATGTGAATATCGTCATCGGTACGGGCCGCGAGGGCCAGCAGCCGATGCCGCGTGGTCCGATGCCACCGGCTGGTATCCCGGTTCCGGTAGGCGCCCCGCCGCCGGCCGCTCCGCCGATGGGTGGTATGGCTCCTCCGATGGGTCCGCCTCCGATGCCGATGGGCGGTCCTCCGGGTCCGGGCGGAATGCCTCCAATGCCTCGCAAAACCGGTGGTCGCGCTATTGGCGTCGATAAGCCGGGCCGCGTGGGTCATCGCAAGTATCGTTCTGCTGAGGACATGGACGCCGGTTCCGGCGGTGCTTTGGGACGTCTCGAAAAGGTCGAGATCCAGAAGCACAAGAAGTAATCTCCCTAGACCGGGCGGTGACCGTTGCCGCCCGTTTTTTTGCCTTAAATATTTACCGGCGTAAACATGTACAACTTGAATTTGGCATTTGAGGGAGAACTAAGAAGGCTAATAGAGGAGGAAATTGGGAGGCTTAAAGACAATCTTGCGAATGGATTGAGCACGCCTGACTTCGAGTCATACAAGAACCAAGTCGGAAAGATTGCCGGACTGATGTTGGCTCTTGATCTGTGCGAAGAGGCTAAAAATATCTTGTCGAAAAAATATTGATGGAGCGTTTGTAATGCAAATTGCAATGGAACATGACGTAGATCCGAAAACAGAATTGCTGAAAAAACTGGGAAATATCAAAGATATCGAGATTTTTAACAACCAAATCCTATGTGCAGTCTATGTGCGGCCTGAGAAAACCAAGGGCGGCATCGTGCTTCCCGATCAGCACCGCTCCGAAGATAGGATTCAGGGCAAGGTTGGCCTTGTTGTGAAGAAGGGTTCAGCCGCTTTCGTCGACGAAACCAACACTTGGTTTGTTGATGGCGCGATCGAGTTGAACGAATGGGTGATTTTCCGGCCCAGCGACGGCTGGAGCATCACGGTGAATGGCGTTTTGTGTCGCATTTTGGATGACATTAACGTTCGCGGTCGCATTCAACATCCTGATCAGGTTTGGTAACGGAGAAAATCATGGCAGACAACGACGAACAAATTGAAATCCAGTTGGAAGACGCTGATAAACCGTCCCAACAGCCAGAAGTTAAGGTCGTAAAGGCCGAAGAAGTCCCTGCTGGCCGCGATATTGAGCCTGAACAAGGCTTAGAAGCATTGCGCGCGCAGTTGGAAAAGGAGCGTTTGACTCGAATTGAAATGGAGCGCCGTGCTCGCGAGTTCGCAGCGTCGGCAATGCAGGCAAAAAACGAGGCGCAAGACAGCAATTTGCACCTTGTGACCAACGCAATCGAGTCTGTGAAGCAAAACACCGAGGTTTTGAAGAGCAATTACGCTCAAGCCATGTCCTCGGGCGACTACGACCGCGCTGCAGAGTACCAACAGGCGATGTCGAACAACGCCGCCAAACTTTTGCAGTTGGAACAGGGCAAGCAAGCGCTCGAAGCCATGCCAAGACAGCAGGCGCCGGCTCAAGTTGGTGTATCTGACCCTGTTGAGGCGCTTGCATCGCAGTTAACGCCGCGTTCGGCCGCGTGGATTCGCAAAAATCCGCAGTTTGCGACCGATCCTCGTCAATATCAGAAGATGTTGGCTGCGCATAACCTTGCTGTGGCTGACGGAATACCGCCTGATAGTGACGAATATTTTGAATCAGTCGAGTCGACCTTACGTATGCGTCGTTCTGAGCCTGTTCAGAGCGATGATCCGATGGCAGATGCAGCCAAACCGACGCAGAGACGCACTCCGCCCCCTGCCGCTCCGGTAAGCCGTAGCAGTGGAGGCCCGGGTACGCGCCCTAATACGGTTCGTCTGACGTCTGCAGAGCGTGAGATGGCGGGAATGATGGGCATGACCGTCGAGGAGTACGCCAAAAACAAGTTGGCGCTCCAAAAAGAAGGCAAATTGAACTAATAGGAGATCGATAAATGAATGCCGAAGCCCCCAAGAAGCGCGGTCGACCCAAGGTCAACAAGTTCCAAGCCGCTGCGCAGGAAATTGCCGCCGAAAAAGCCACTAGAGAAGTAATCGATGAGCCTGTTGTAGAGATGCGACAGGAAATGAGGCGCCCTATGCGTGAAGAAGATCCTCGTACGCGTGCCGCTCGCCGTGCCGCGGAAATTCGCAACCATATCGGCAACATGGACGAAGGAACCGACGAGTTCTACGTGCCGCCGCACGAAATTCCTGACGGCTGGACGTACGAATGGAAGCGCAAGTCGGTTTTGGGTCAGGAAGATGCTGCCCACCAGATCGCCCTTGCTCGAAAGGGATGGGAACCGGTCCCGGCGTCGCGTCACCCGTCCTTCATGCCCGATGGCGGCAATTTCAACACCATCGAGCGTAAGGGCATGATCCTGATGGAGCGCCCGGCGGAAGTTACCGAAGAGGCTCGCCAGATCGAGATGCGCCGCGCGCGCATGCAGGTCCGGCAGAAGGAAGAGCAGTTGAACTCGGCGCCGTCTGGCCAGTTCGAGCGCCAAAACAAGGAGAACAGCCTTGTGAAGGTGAAGAAGTCCTACGAGGCCGTGCCGATCCCTGAAAAATAAGGGAATTTGACTAAATAAGCCCCGGGGTCTATACAGTAGGCTCCGGGGTTTTTTTATGGGCGCGTCAGACTGACCCGGCAGACGGCATGTAGACGGGCGCGCCTACTTACATGCGAGGTAATTCTCATGGGTCAAACTACATTTACGGGTCCGGTTCAGTCGCTTAACGGCTTCATTTCCGGTACTGCAAACGATCCGATCGTTGTTGATACCGCTGGCAACATCTCCAGCGCTTATGCAACGGCGGAAAATACTACCGGTGACGTTCGTCTCCAGTATCAGCGCTTGACGTTTACCAGCACGGGTTCGGGTGAAACCGGCCGTTGGCTGACGCGTGTCACTGGCGCTGGCGCTGCTACGGGCGGCACGGTCAACGGCGGCCACATCTCGCTGTCGATCAACGGCTCGGGCACCGTTTCGGGTGCTGGCAACGCGCTTCGCGTGACCCTTGGCGGCACGTCGACCAACCCGGGCGGCACTCTTGCCGCGCTGCAGTTGGATTCGGACTTTGCTTCGGGCGGTACGTGGTCGAATGCCTCGTACATCCGCTGCACCAATAGCGGTACTGGCACGATTGACACGTTTGCCGTGTTGCCGAATGCCATGATCGCTGCCGAAGTTGCCGCTGCTGTGTCGCACGTCATCCCGATCAAGAATGCTTCGGGCACGCAGTACTACATCATGGTGTCGAACGCTGCCTAATGGAAATCACTAAAGATTTTCTACAGGCAGAAATTGCGAAATTTGAGAGGCAGCGTGACCACGCACATGAAGTGGCCGTTGCCTCTCAAGCCGCAGTTGATGTCTTGAAGGCATTGGTTGAGCGGCTGAATCTTCCTCCGCCGACAGATCTGAAGTTCTCAGATCTCGGTTTAGAAGATCCAGTACCGATCGAATCAATAAAAAATTGAGTATCACTGTTGACATTAATTGTCAGCGGTATACAGTGGAAACAACCCCTCCCCCGGTGGGAGGGTAGTTTTATACCGGTCTAAGTCGCCCCGGCGTGCGATGATGGCCTCCTCTGAAAAGGAGAACCCGTCATGGCGAACATTAATGCGCCTTTCGGATTTCGTCAGTACAGGGGCACCGGTTCTGCGCCTACGTATGAACAGGTCGCTACCTTTTGCGCTTATGACACCGCTGCGATGTATTTCGGAGACCCGGTCTTCCGCAATACGACGACTGGCGGCATTTACCCCACCACTCCCGGTGCTGGCGTTCTCGCTGGCGTCTTCGTTGGTTGCAAGTACCTGAGCGTTTCGCAGAAGCGCACTGTGTGGAGCAACTTCTGGGGCGCGGCGGACGTTGCTTCCGGTAACCTTGTTGAGTGCTACGTCGTCAACGACCCCAACGCGCAGTTTGTGGCGCAAGTTGGCGGTTCGTCGTCGGTTGGCGCTGTCGCCGCTCAGATCGGTGCGAACGTTCAGTTCAACTACGGCTCTCCGTCGACTGCCTCTGGCATCTCGGGCGCCTTTGTTGACATCAGCGTCACGCCGACCACCACGGCTACGCTCCCGTTCAAGTTGGTTGCTCTCGTTACTCAGCCCCCGGGTGCCAACGGCACCGAGGCTGGTGCGTACAACCAAGTGATCGTGGCGTTCAACAACGTCGAAACCAAGACCCTCACGGGCGTTTGATAGGAGTAAGGTAAAATGGCTGTCAATCTTTCAGCGATTAAAGACCTTCTCCTCCCCGGACTCCGTGGGGTAGAAGGCAAGTACGAGATGATCCCATCTCAGTACGACAAGATCTTCACCAAGCATGACTCGAAACTCGCCCTTGAGCGTACCGCCGAAATGCGTTACCTCGGGTTGGCGCAGTTGAAGACGGAAGGCGGTCAAACGTCTTTCGACAACGGTGCTGGTGAGCGTTATGTGTACAACCAAGAGCACAACGAAATTGCGCTCGGTTATGCGATTACCCGCAAGGCGATCGACGATAACCTGTACAAGACGCAGTTCCATCCGTCGAACCTCGGTCTGATCGAGTCTTTCCAGCAGACCAAGGAAATCTACGGCGCGAACATCCTGAACACTGCTACCACCTACAATGCCAACATTGGCGGTGACGGCGTGTCCTTGATCTCGACCAGCCACCCGATTGATGGTGGTGTGGTTGCGAACCGTCCGGCGGTCGACGTTGAACTCAACGAAGCGACCCTGCTGAACGCGATGATCGCGATTCGTACCAACTTCAAGGATCAGGCTGGCCTCAAGGTCTTCGCCCGTGGTCGCAAGTTGATCGTTCCGCCGGCTCTTGAGCCGACGGCCATCCGCCTCACGAAGACTGAACTCCGTCCGGGTTCCGCTGACAACGATGTCAACGCGATCCTCACGACGGCTGGCGGTCTGCCGGAAGGCTACATGGTCAACGACTTCTTGACCTCCGCTTCGGCGTGGTTCTTGCTGACCAACATCGACGGTCTGTCGTACATGGAACGCGTTAAGTTCGAGACCGACATGCAGGTTGACTTCGTCACTGACAACCTGCTCGTCAAGGGTTACGAGCGCTACTCGTTCGGGTACTACAACTGGCGTTCGATCTTCGGATCGTTCCCGTCCTAATCCTAGGAGTACACGACATGAAAGGCAGAAAGCATCGCGCCACTGGTGGCGTGAATCAGGCCGCAGAGGATCTTGGCAAGAAGAACCTGCGCTATACGTACCAGAGCAACGTCAATGACGAGGCCGAAGAGCGTAAGCGTGGTGGTAAGGTTGCCAAGAAGCACGTCGGTAAAATGCATGGCGGAATGTCCAAGATGCATGCCGGCCGCAAGCCTCGCAAGTCGGGCGGTAGTTGCGAAAGCAGCCCGTTCTCGTCTGCCCGCCGCGGCACGACCCCCAAGGGTCGCACCGTCGACGGCAGCCTTGACTGATCTCGGCTGATACGGCAAACAAAGACGGGGGCCTCTGTGCCCCCGTTTTTCCTTGAGGATTCTGTATGACGGCAGCGTGGCAAAAGAAAGAGGGTAAATCCCCCTCTGGCGGCCTTAACGAAAAGGGGCGCGCGTCGCTCCGTGCTCAAGGCCAAAACATCAAGCGTCCTGTGACGGCCGGCGAGGCAAAGAAAAGCCCCGCTGCTGCAGCCCGTCGCGACAATTTTAGGAGTCGGATGTGCGGCATGAAGGAGAAACTCACTTCAGCCAAAACTGCGCACGACCCCAATAGTCGAATCAATTTGGCCCTCAAACGCTGGGACGTTAAGTGCTAAGATGAAAAAAGAATTTTGGGAACGTGATCTCCCTGATGATCACAAGGTTAAGCACCTGCAAAAGAAGGAAAAACAGGCGGCAAAAGCACGCGCTCGCGCGGCAGGTCGTCCGTATCCGAACTTAGTCGATAACGCGGCGATAGCGCGTAAACGAAAAGGATAAATGTCATGCAGACAAAACAAGTTACCGTAGGACCGATCAATGCAGCCGATGCGAATGGCATTTGCGAATCTCAAACCCCAGTTGCTGGCGCACTGGCTCTTGATGGTGTGCTTGTATCCGGTGGCGTTGGTGTTCTTGATGTTCAGCGGCGCATTCTTATTACTTGCGCTGGGAACGAGTCGACTCGCACATTCACTGTCACCGGAACCAACTGGCAAGGAAACACCATCAGCGAAGTGGTTCCCGGGCCGAACGCCACCACTGCGTCGACGAACATCAGTTTCAAAACCGTAACGTCGGTCGTTATCTCGGGCAACGCCGCGGGCGCTGTCGAGGTTGGCACCAACGGTGTCGCCGACTCGCCGTGGGTCCGTTTTGATGACTGGGCGCCGAACTACATCTCGGTGAACTGCTCAACTGACGGCACGGTGAACTACAGCGTGCAGACGTCGCTCGATGACCCGAACAACATTGCCAACCCGGTTGCGGCTGGCGAAATGTCATGGCTAGACGCGCTCGACGCCAATTTGGTGTCTGAGGGTTCAGACAAGAGCGGTGGCATTCAATATGCCCCGACTTTTGCGCGCGTTGTGCTGAATAGCGGTACGGGTTCCGTTCGCGGAGTGTTCCTGCAATCGAGCAACGTACCGAAGTAAAACGCCCGACGGGGGATTTTTATGGCGACAAGCGGAACGTACGCGTACAACCCGTCGCTGGGCGAGATTACGCTTTACGCCTTCAATCTGTGCGGTATCCGCAATACCGCGCTGCTGCAAGAGCACATGGAGTCGGCACGCATGTCGGCAAACATGCTGCTCGGCCGTTGGAGCAGTCAGGGCGTTAATCTCTGGTGCGTCGACCTTGAGTCGATCCCCCTTGTTCAGGGCACTGCAACCTATGCGGTCCCTGCAAATACGGTGGTCATGCTTGACGCATACATCGTGCAAAACACGGGCGGAGCGGCTATCAACAGGCTGATCCTGCCTATCTCGCGATCTGAGTACGCCTCGTACCCAAATCCGACTCAGCAGGGCTTTCCGACTACATACTGGTTTGACCGCCTGTTGTCGCCGACTGTCACTCTCTGGCCTGTGCCGGATGGTGGCGAAGTGTCGTTCAACTACTACCGCGTCCGACAAATTCAGGACAGCGAGTTCGTAAACGGCCAGCAGGTCGAAATCCCGTATTACTTCATGGAGGCCTTTGCCTTTGGTCTTGCGCAGCGCCTCGCGATGATCTGGGCGCCGGATAAAGTGGCTATGCTCAAGCCGCTGGCAGACGAGTCGTATGACATCGCCGCTCGCCAGAACGTCGAAACTGCGCAGCAGTACATTTCGCCTACGGTATCGAGTTACTTCAGGCCGTAACGCATGTCCTACGCATCGCAGTCCGGCCGGGCTAAAACTAGCGCAACAAACCCACAAGCACATGCGATATGTGACCGGTGCGGTTTTCGCTATAACCACGCCGAACTGAAATGGCAGTATGACTGGCGCGGCGCCATGATCCAAAACATCAGGATCTTGGTCTGCGATACCTGCCTCGACACCCCGCAAGAGCAGTTGCGTTCGATCGTGGTCCCCGCGGACCCAACGCCAATCGTCAATGCTCGCGTGCAAGATTTTGAAGTTGCAGAAACCAACTACCAGACCGTTTCTGCGCCACCGACGATAGACCCGGAGACCGGCATCCCGATCCCGGGAAACACGACATTGGTCACGCAGAACGGCCAACAACTCACCACGCAGCCGTATGGGCCGCCTGTAGGCCTAACGCAGCCTGCGGTAATGCCGCTCAAAGGCACGACCGCATACGCTGTAAAACTGCCTGTGTTGTCCGTAACGGGCAACGGCACGACTGTCGTCACGGTGACTTGCTCGTCTCCGCACGGCTTGTCGACCAACGATCAAATATCCGTTGAAGGCGTCACCAACGTTAAGGCCTGCGGGTTCTATAGCGTGACG
>JACCDW011168101.1_pt1 | contig 13295 bp, 10 predicted proteins | sample 7449781 | NCBI WGS metagenome assembly JACCDW01 (sample SAMN15323449, study PRJNA562643) | freshwater metagenome | isolation source: river surface water | place: USA:Blue River Watershed | collected 2017-08-18 | reverse complement strand
GTTGGTAATACAATCTCAACACATAAATTAGACATCTTCAATCTTTCAATAAAAGGTGAGTTTGTATTAGCATTATCTATGTTCATAACATACATACGACCAGTTCCGATTCTTTCTTGTGCGAAAGAGTTCATCAATTCTCTTGCCTTAACAATCTTCTTAGGGATTTTTTTATCAGCTTCGTATTTCAAATACAACTCTTCAAATTCTGGAAGACCAAATACATCATAAAGTCCAGGAACATCAGAAGGTGAGAAAAGTGCAATATCACCATTTGATATAAATCTACTATAAAAAGTCTTCTCAAATTGAATACCATAATCCATGTGTCTTACACGGTTATCATCAGTACCTTTATTGTTTTTCAATACAAGAACATCCTCAATCTCTTTATGCCACCAAGGAAAGTAAAGAGTTGCGGATCCTTTACGAATACCACCCTGTGAACAAGAGTGTAGAGTTGATTGAAACATTTTAAAGAATGGAATAACTCCAGTATGGACGACTTCACCATTACGAACCTTTGAGCCAAGTGCTCTAATCTGACCAGCGTTAATTCCAATACCAGCTCTTTTAGCAACATACTGTCCAATTGCAACATTACCATGGAATATAGAATCTAAAGAGTCTCCAACTTCGATCAATGTACAACTTGAAAACTGGCGATTCGGTGTTCTAATACCAGCCATAATCGGAGTTGGTAAAGAAATTTTATGCTCAGAAATCATATCATAAAGTTCTTTAACAAATTCCATTCTAGTTGATTTGTCATAATCTGCAAAAACAGTCATAGAAATCATCATAAAACAAAACTGTGGAGTCTCATAAGATTTACCAGTACTTCTATCTTTAACAAGATATTTATCAATCAACTGTTGAAGACCAGCATATGTTAAATCATAATCTCTTTCGTGCTTAATATAAGAATCACATTTAGCAATTTCTTCCTGTGTATACTTCTCAAGTATTAAGGAATCATATAAATCAACTTTAATATTTCTACTAATACACTCAAAAAGTGATGGTAACTCCTTCTTTGTTTCAAAGACTTCTTTACGAAGTAAGTAATTCAATAGATTTGAAGCAACATATTGATAGTTTGGATTTTTGTCCGAAATCAAATCAACCGCTGATTGAATTAAAACTTTGTGTATTTCAGAGGTCTTTATACCCGGATAAAATTGTAGATGTGAATTCATTGCCACATCAGACGCGGAAACGCCACTTATACCTGATGTTGCCCAAATTAATACCTTATTAATTTTTTCAGCTTCGAAAACCTCAGTTTGACCATTTCTTTTTTTAACACTCAATTCATTGCTACGAGTGTTTTTCTTAACATCTTTCGATATCATTTCTTGCATATTAGTATGTTTTTATTTTTTAGAAATTTATATATTGTTATGATTTTTTACTTAAAATATCTTTTCATAAATTTTTAAAGAAAATCTATATTGTTTAATTTATTTAAATTATACTTAAATTTACTGTTATTAAGTATTTTTGTTATGGCTGAAATATGTATTTCATATACATTTTCAAATGAATCTATCTTAAATAGAGAAGCTGTATAGTCAGTATCTAATACAACACCAGTATAAACTTTTTGTTTTCCAAGTGGATCCATGTGAATAAACTCAAGTTCTGTTCCAATATAAATATTTCTATTTGTTATTTCTTTTGAATTTGTATTCTTTCCAATATGATCTTGTAATTCAATAATTATTAAATTTCTCCATTTATTATCCAATAGTTTAAACATGTTAAATAAATTATCAGAAAAATAGACAGATAGTTCATTGAATATTTCAACATTAGTGAATCCATCTTCCTCTAAATTTAATTTTAAAAGATGATAATAATGATTAAAATCGGATTTAGATGGTTTTCGTCTATTATTAAGAAAATTTATACTAGTATGTTGAAGTAATACATTATAAACCTTTTCTTTTACATTTTTTTGACGAATATAAAATTCGTTATCATAGGATTCAACATAAAAAAATGAAGATTTATCTACCTCAAATTTTTCATTAAAGTACATACCAGTATGATCAATATCATCTTCTTCTAATTTCTCTTCCTTTTTTCCTTTAAAAATGGAATCATATTTTAATGAGTGTTTACCCTGTACTTTATGCTTAGATAATATAACCTCCTCTTCTGTTTCTTTAGGAGACTCATCATCCTCAGATATTTCTATAACTATTTCTAAATCCTCTGAATCATCTGATATCAAAGAATCATCAATATCTTCAGAAGATTCTTTATTATCTAACTCTTCCTCAGATTCATCAATAAAATCTTGTTCCATTTCGTCGAAGTTATCTATATCTTCATCTTCTTCAAATTTTTTCTTTTTTGACATACAATTAAATATTTTTTAAGCATCTAAAAATTGATCATTTTCCAACGTTAAATAGGTTGGATTAAGGCTCAATTTTATTTGGCTCTTTAAAAAGTCACCGTCTCTTTGTTTTAACAATTTAAATCTATAAATATTTAAACGTTTCATTTCCTCGGTTCTTATTATAGCAAAAAAAGTGTCCGCAGTTTCAGCAATTGCTTTAGATTCTGGAACACTTTCTAAAGTTATATCGGACGCATTCCATGCATCCTTTGATACCTGTACGCCCGTGATGATAGGACATTTATATTTAGCACCAAGTGCTCTAAGTCCTTCAGCTAAATGTTTACCCTTTGTATAAAGATTATCACCAGCACCTTTAACAGGAGCAACAAGTGTGATATAATCAACAATAATCATATCAAATTTAATTCCTCTTTTTTGTTGAATCTTTTGAATATAATTATCAAACTCATTAATAGTTGCAGTTCCAGCTGCCCAAAACTTTGTATAGATTTTACCAACTTTATTAGAGAATAAATCACCACCTTCTTTCATAGAACCAAGTGATTTAATTTTTTTTCTAATTAATTCAGTATCCTTACTAACATTATCATAGTCATTAATTGGAATTCTTAGACGCATCGATCCAAGTCTTTTAAGAACTTTACGCTCGCTCATTTCAAGAGTAACATAAAGTACATTATGTCCAGCATCGGCTGTTCTTATTGCAAAATTTTGCATCCACAATGATTTACCATTATTAGTCTCAGCCATTATACAGTTAAGAGTGCCAATATCCCAACCACCACCTAAAATATGGTCGACTGTTTCAAATCCTGATTTAACTTTAAATCGTGAGCTATCTTGTACGTGAAGTTCGGCATCATCAAAATCAGAACCTAAGTCGTCATCATCTACAAAATTAGTAGATGACATTTCATCAACAATTGCTCTAATTTTATTAGCTCTTTCTATGGCTGATTCAAAATCTGATATGTTATCAAAATTTCTGGTTTCATCTATAATATCAACAGTACCTGCTTTAATTCTATTTGATAAAATCCAAGCATTGAATTTGGGTTCTATAAAATTCTTTTCATCATAATCTTTTAGATTATCTGTTAATAGAGACTTTAAAATTTCTTTTGTTATTATTCCTTCTTTATCTTCAAGGGTAACCATATCGAGAATTTGCCTCGGTGTTGGTATTTGTACATCTGAATTTTTAGTCATGTATTCACGGATTATACCGAATACAAATTGGATTTCAGAATTCCTAAAAAAATACGGTCTTATAATTTCAAAATACTTCTTATTCTTTAATATGTAGTTAAAAAAAACTTTTTCTAATGACGAGGTCATACATTTTAATATATTTTGATTTTATAGTGAAAATATATTTTATTGTTTGCTACTTTTTTCTTATTTTAACCTCGATAGAAAATCATTATAAACATCTTCGCTATTTTTAGACCAAGTATTTCTGCTTATATTTTGCTCACTAAGAATCTTTCTGTAATCATACGTATCATCAAAATTCCTTCTAGCATAAGCGACACTTTGCGCAAAATTACCCCCAACATCTCCATATCTAACATAGTATTTAACTAATCTATAAGATCGTTGTAATTTATTTTGACCACAATATCCACTTAATAATTCTTCAGCATAATCCATATCATTTAGAAGTATATACCAATATGCGCAGAAAATTATTTGACTCTTAAATGTTTCAATGAATTTGTAAATTTTTTGACTAAGATCCTCATCTCTATAACCAACCTCAATTAATTCAGCATCGGGTTCTTCATAGTTAACAAAGAAAGTAAAATCGTGACGACTTTCTTTTAAAAAATCAACAAATTTATTAATAGAATCTTTACTGTCTAAATTTTCTAAAATTTTATTTCCCTTAAATAGTTCAGCAATCTTAGAGTTAAAAAGACCCATGTAGCTGCCATACTTTTTCATTTCCATATAATTTTTATTCAAACTTCGATAATCACCAGACCTATTAGTCAACTCATCATTAATATATTTCAACTTATCTAACATTTCTGAGCTACCTACTCCTATCTTATTTAAAAACTCTAAAGTATGTTCATAACACATTTGCTTAAATCCTGTTAAAAAGGTTGATTTTTTTATTACAAAAAAATCATCCACTGGTTTAAATCCAAAAGCACTCATAAATGATTCTGGTAAAAGATATCTTTTTTGCTCTTTATTAGAATCATATAGATTAAGAACTAATGGTGTTCTAGTATAACTATCACTTATACCAAATGAATTATAATTATAATCAACACTGTTAAGCCAATCAATACTGTCAAAATCTTTTTGACTGATAGTATGTAATTTTTCATAATCATCAAATATACTATCTGTTAAAATTACGAACTCATTTGAGTAACAGTCGTAAGTTAAATATTTTTTATTTACCCAAGAAAAATTCCAACCGTTTTCCACTTTTCCATACTCAGAATCTCCTAAAAGTGAGTACAAATACTTTTTCTTTTTAGTAGGTTTTCCATCCTCAACACCATCATAAACATAACACACATCATCACTATCAACTAATCCAAAACCTTCTTCTTCAACAGCGGTATTTTTACTAACATATGATTTATAGAATTCAGAATAGACCGCAAGTTCTTTATAAATAAATTCATCTTTATAATTCTTAACACAATCTGATTTTAGTACATAATCATCTAAATCACTAATCCAAACAGATTCACTAGCAAGAATCCACATTTGGTGCGTATCAGACCACTGATGGCCAGGAACATTTGGATGACCACCAGTATTTTGAATATGATATTGAAGTTTTTTCCTATCTTCCCCATCGTATGTAACTAAAACACCATCCTCATAATTCAATATTGCAAATGTATCCATATATGGATAAAGTTTAAATTTCCAGCTCTTCAATTGAACTCTACATCCGTGTGTCCTACCATGAAAGTGTGCACTGAAACTATTGTCTTTTGCTTTTAAAAAATCTCTAAACCAGTCAGCAAATTTTTCAGCATCATTATCATATCTTGTATAGATCCTATCTAAAAAGTAAGGTGACTTTCCTGTACCTTCTATTAACTTCCAAAGTAATGCTCTACCTAATAATCTATTCTTATCATCAACTAGAATTAGTAATTGACAAGTATCTGGATTCTCAGTATAGATATTTAAAAATTCCTGAGTCTCTTGATATCTCATACAAGAGTTATTAAGTGTTCCACCACCCGGAACATAAGTGCTTTCAAGGTACCAGTGTCTAATTTCTTCACCAGATATTAAGTGAAACCCCTCTCCTGTTTTTTTATATTTTTTATCCCAAGAATTTTTATAAGTGTTTACAAACTTCTCGATTTGTTGGTCTGTAAAACTTATTTTATTTGTTGTTAGTATTTGTCTAACTGTTCTACCAATTTTAGCACTATTTGTAGCTCTATCAAAAGGATCTTGACCGGCATCTAAGAATCTTTTTACCTGTGTATCATTAACAAATTTAACATCATCATTTTTATCAGATGGTTTTAAGTAATTAACATTTGTAGTAATATCTTGGTTAATTAACCCCAATAACATTTTAGCAATAGGATCCTTTGATGAAGTATCTTTTAATAAATTGAGAAAATCTGGATCTACTTTTAAAAGTGATTCCAATAAAAAAAAGTATCTAAAATTTGAATATTTTCTTATCATTGCTCTTTAATTAGTTTACTATCACCCATATCCTCAGTGCTATCTATATCAAATGGTTTAACAACAGTTGGTACATCAAGATTTTTTGTATCAAATCCAAATTTATTTTTAAACTTTTTAACTAGCCAATCAAATCCATATTTTGTTAAAAATGTGGAAATACCCAAAGCAATTGCAGCCGAGTTACCAATTAAAGTGTCAATATTAAGATCATATTTACCAACTATTGCACTAATTCCGTTCATCGCAGGTATCAAAACAGAGGTATATGCTAACATATCTATAAGTCCATTTACAATATATGGTGTATTTTTGAATAATGCTTTTAATACCGAACCTAAAAATTTAAAACACTCAACCATTTTTTTAACAATTCCGTTACCAATTCCTCTTAATTTAAGTTCTTCTAAAATTGTTCTAGCATCCTGTTTAGTAACAATACTTTTAATCATACCAGTACCTCCACACTTTTCACAATCCTTAGATTTATTTTCACAATTACAAGGTACCTCAGCATCACCTGCTTTATTCTTTGACTCTTCCAAATATGTAATTGTTAATGCGGCGATACTAACTAATACAATATTCTCCATAGTTGGATCTACCTTTAAACTACCATTTGTTATTAATTCCTCAACAATTGGATACATTACTCTAACACCAACACCAAAAGTGAAAACTAATCCATAGTTAAATTTTAAATCTTGAGATAGTTTCTTTAAAATATCATTAATTTGTGAATCTTTATTATCAGACTCATTAATAGTTGGATTCGCTATAAAATTAGATAAATCTTCAGCCAATTGATACTTTTCAAAATTTAAAACTTTCATTAATTATATATTATTTTTCATTTCTAATCCACTTACCACCTGATAAAATAAATCCATTATTTATGTCTTTTAAATAGTCATAAGATAAGAAATCTTGAGCATCTTGTACATAAATGCCACTCGATCTATTGATCCATCCATTTTGAGTATTTGACCATTCGTAATTTTCAATTTGATCGGTCTCAATTCTTTGACCATTTATATCATATTGTGGTATAACTTCTAATGGCTCACCATCTGTATCAGTAAGAACATAATACTTATCATCTAAAGGCTCATAATTTGAAAGGATATTCTTTTGACCAAAAGTAAATGTATCCATATATGGTATATCTCTAACTACACCAGAGAACTCATCCCTATTATATTCTTCGATATTAAATTTTAAAGTAACTTTCATTGGAAACCAAGATACTTTTCCGTCTTTTGAATACTTAATCAAATTGCCACTTCTATTCTCATCTTTATAGATTAAATTATTCTTTTTAGCATAATCTATAAATTTATAGTAGTCAGAATCAAACGCACAATAAATTCTATCCATAAAAAAACCTTTATCTGTTTTCCAAATCAAAGCTCTTCCAAAAATATGTTCATCACTATTTAACATCACAAGAAGTTTAACTGGAACATAACTATAAAAATCGACTAGATGTAGTTCATCATTCATACATGAATTAAGAAGAGGATTTGAACTAGCACCATCATAAGTATAATTTTTAGATCTATATCCTTCTGAAATCCTTCTTCCCTCCCAAATATCAAAATGTGTTAATTTAGAATCTAAACTTGATTTATATTGGTTTACAAATTTCTCAATCTCAACATCACTAAATCTTGTGCCAAATAATTTACGAATAAGTCTTCCTATTTTAATAGTTGTTCTATTCTTAGAATAGATTTCGGTATTTCTACTTAAAGGTTGAATTAAAGTAGTAAGCATCTTTTCATCCTCAGTTTTAAAATGTTGAGACAGTTTAGTAGATGTTGTGAAACTAGCAGTATCACTCTCATCACCAATATTAACTAATGATATATCACACTTATCCAATCTTAAATCAAAAAAAGCTTTTGATATTGGACTATCTATTTCTCTTAAAATATAGTCAAATTCTGTGCAAAATTGAAAGGGAACTTCAATTTTCTTGAAGTTTTCAAAAATAAAGTCAAAAAAGTTTAGGATTTTCATCTTATTATATATAAAAATCAATAATTTGAAATAATTGTTTAATATATAATTAAAATAAAAACCTTTATATGAAACACTTAAAAAAATTCGAAAACTTTTATCTTTCTCCAGATGTTGATTCTGATGAGCAAGAATTTATTGACTACTCAAAAAAATTAAGATCTGCATCAAATGAAATAGAATCTGATTTTGATTCTGATGAGGAATTGTCAGATGTTATGCCTGATGAATTTTCTTCAGAAGAAGGAGATTGGGATCGTGAAGACGCATTTGCTTCAGACGAAGAAGAAGGCGATTTTAATAAAGAAGATCTTTATGACTCTTCAGAAGAAGAGGAAGGTGATGCACCATCATTTTCAGAAGAAGGAAGACATATTATGAGTTTCGAGGCTAAAAATAATTCATATAAAAAAGGTAAAAAGAAATCTAAACCAGATTTCTTGGATTTAGACAAAGACGGCGATAAAAAAGAATCTATGAAAAAGGCGGCTAAAGATGCTAAAGAAGATAAGAAAGAAGGAAAAGGTCTCACAGCAGCACAGAAAAAATTACCAGAAGGTTTAAGAAAAGCGATTGAAGCTAGAAAGAAGAAATAAATAAAAACCCACTCATTTGAGTGGGTTTTTTGTTTTAATATATACCATATGAGAATTATAAAATTCAATGAGTCGCTTTCTAAACAAGAAATTGATGATCTTTTATTAGACCTTAGAGATGCTGGATATGAAATGGAATCTGATGTATTTCAAGGATTCATAAGAATAAAAGGTAAAATATTTGAAACAGATAGAATTCAATTCATGAAAGATATTATCGAATTGAATAATAGAATGGTTTCAATAGGATATGAATACCTAAACGACAATCTAAACGTTTATATGGGTAAAATAGATGGTAAACACTATTGTGAGTTTACTCTAAAATTTAGAGACAATGAGGTATCAACCAATAAAGATGTAAAGTCATTTGAAGAATTTAAAGAATATGTAGAAAAAGTTTTAGGACTTCAATTTTATGAATGGGACACTGAATCCATGATACCTAATTGTGAAGATAATCGTGAATATCGAAACCTAAGAACAATTTTAAAATTAGATATCAATAAAGAACAACAAGGAAGTATTCCAGCTGGATTTACAATAACATTTGAAAAAGGATCATTAGATGATTTTATATCCACACATAAAAAAGAATTATCAACAATAGTAATGTCTCAAGATGAATGGAGTTCTGTAAACCTCTGGGCAGTTTCAGATGATAGAAAATCAAAATATCAAAATCCCGATTTAGTAGAAAGTGCTAAATCTAAACAATTTAAATTTGATCAAAAAGGCATAGAAGCTATTGAAAAATGTGTGACTATATTTAAATCACTTAGACATTAATCTTAACATTAACCTTTTTAATCGCTTCTTGAAACCAATGTGGAAAATATTGACCAGAATACTTTAAAAGATCTGAAAAAGAACCATCAATTATAATAGTATCAGCATAATCCTCATTTGATCTAACCGCTCTGCCTGTCATTTGAATAAGCCCAGAAATAGTCTTCCAAGTATACCAATCAGGATTATTTTTTTGTCTTAATTTATTCTTTTGAGAAGCCAAACTTGGATAAGGGATTTTAGCAATCACTTGAAATCTTGCTTTATCATCATCAAAACTAACACCAGTATCCATACTTGGAGAAACTATAACAGTTGGCTTATCAGTAGCATAGTGTTCTTGTAAAACTAAATCTTTATTAGAAGAGTCGTGATAGACTAATCTTGGATCTTTAACATCACGAGCAATCCAACTTGCTAATTCAAAAGAATTACTATGAATTATGCCTTTCTTATCAGGATACTTATTCAATATTCTTTGAATAAAAGGAACATAATTTTTAAAAGTCTCTTCTTTTGATTTATATGACATCTTTCCTAATGGCATATAATATATTGGACGATTTTTAACAGGAAATGGAGACTCAATTGAATAATATACTGCCTTTTCAACATCCAAACCATTAAGTTGACAAAATAGACTCTTATCTAAAATAGTTCCAGACATTAAAAATACCATATCATACTTAGAGAATACATACTTATCAAGGTAGTCAAATGCCCAAATTGGTTCTAATGACAATTCTTTTTGTTTAGTTTTCTCATTATAATTTGACTCTAATACCCAGTTATTAGGATTTGCCTTATACTCATTTAAGAAAATTTCAATTTTAGACTGGTATTGTTGTAAGTCTGTAATAACCTGCATTAACTTAATATCTGAGTTCTTACCACCCAAGACCTTATTAACTGCATTTTCTCTTTTAACTGATTTAGCATTTCTCTTCTCAGAACTCAATGTTCTCTCAACATCTGCTATAGTTGTAGCAATCTCACCTTGTAACTCTTTTAGAAAATCAATATATCCACTAATGGTGGTGATTTTTTTAAGTTCTTTTATAATCTTATCTTCATTAGAGAACTTCAATCTTTTAACAACAGTTTCTGTTATCTTAATTGTAATGAAATCAGACATTACATCATCAAAATCATGTGCCTCATCTACTATCAGCACATTACCACCTCTGGAATCCATCATTTTCGTCATATAGAGTTGGAAAAGAATGTAAAGATAGAAATTGGTTAAAGACATTCTACCTGATACATATCCGTCTCTAGCAGAAGAATGTGGGCAGAATTCACAACTTGATTTATTTAGTCTATTAAACTCATTACCTTGAGCACAGGAGCAAGAATATTGAGCACATTCATAATTTTCTTTACCCTTCAAGTCATTAATAGACTCATATGTTTCAACATATTGATCTTGAAGAATCTTACTATTTGTAATAACGTCAAATTTAGCATTACCATTAACATTTTTCAAATACCAGTCAGCAATCATCAATGCTAAGTGTGATTTTCCAGTACCTACTGGTAGATTAAGAAGAAAGAATTTATTTTCTTTATTCTTTTTATATTCAGTATCAATAAAATCAATACATTCTTGTTGCTCCTTACGAGGCTGATATTTAAGTAAATCTTTTTTTAGTGACATATTTTACAAATATACGAAATTATAATTCGGCTTCTAATTTTTTTATTTCATCCATAACGGCTTTATATTCTTCCTTCTTAGCCATCATGATTTTCTTATTCTTCTTACGGTCAGCGTAAACATCATCCAACATTTTAAGAGTTGGTGAGTATCGTTTTTCAAAAACAACACCATTTACACAGACAACGTGTTTATCTAAATCAATTTTAATCCTTTGATTACCATTGAAACAATAGTCTGCCTCTTGTTCAGTCTTAACACCAACAAATGTTTCAGGAGCAATAAAGAATTGAAGTTGTGTTGTTGGATAAAGTGATGCAAAATCATAAATAACACACCATTTATTCATACCAACAACTGGATCTTTAACCCAACCACCAGCAATTCCGGACTCACCACCTCGAACAGCATTTTCATCTTTAAATAAGATAATATTCTCCATCTCACGGAATCTATTTCTAAGAACACCTTCTGTAATAGCAAGTGAACCAAGTGCATTATTCATTTGAGATACAATATCTACAACACGAATTCTAGCAAGGGCAGAAATAGCGAAAATAATAGAAATATAATTTCTGGCTTCATGTATCTTTTGCACCAGAACGGAGTCAACAGCATTATAATACATAAAAGTTTCAAAGTCGTCTTCATAAAGTTTTTGGAGTGATCCAGAATATTTAATTTTATCCACACCAACTAACTTATTTGACACGAAATCTAAAGATGAACTTTCCTTAACCTTAATAGAGGTATCACAAATTTCATACAGTTGCATGTAGTCGAAAATCATTCTATGAGCAGGAACCTCATAGTCTGTTGACCATACTTTATTCAATCTTTTAGTAAAAGAAGAAACAGCGGGATCTATTTTTACTTCTCTTCCATTAACCCACTTACTAATTTTTCTAGAACGATTTACTAAATATAGCCAGTCATAGTTTAAGAAGTTCCAACCTGTTATAAGTGGCATCTTAGGAACCATCTTGTAGAAAAAATTGTACAACATATCAAATTCATCTTCATATTTGATATATTTAAACTTATAATCAACTTTTGATTTCTCAAAATATTTATTGGTATTATTTATAATACGATCCTGCATATCTTGTGGCATCTCTTTTAGACCCAAAAGAATTATTTTATCATCATATACAATAGATATTGATAATATTTGAGTAGCAGCACCTTCTTTTATGACATTACCATTCAAATCTTTAACATCAGCCGCCTCTGGAAATCCATCAACAATTTCAGTTTCAATATCTATGAAGAATATTTTTGGTAAATTAAATTCAAATATCTCTTCCTTCTCTTTTTCCGGTAGAGCATCTAAAAATTCATAAACCGCATATCGATCCGGGTGATTAACCTCCACTTGTTTAACATGTTTACCATCCCAAGATTTATAATCTGGGTGTCTTTGTGAATCATTGTCTTCACAAGTTACATATTTTAAGGGAGTTTCCCAGTCGTAATATTTTAATTTAATATCACCTTGCTTATCGACATAACTAACGATAAGTTTTTTATTACTAATTAAGTATTGAGTATCTACTAACATGATTTATTGTATATGAAAAAAATAATTAGGTTTAAAAATCACAATCAATATATTCTACTGACTGACCAGTTCTAACATTTGTAAATGTTAGATCTTCTCTATTATATACTTGTAGTGTATAGTGCTTAGAAGTCTTAAAAAGAGTTCTAATAAATGGAATATGTTCACCATTTTGAATCTCATCCTCATTAACCATTAAACAAAGTATTTTTGGATCATCTTCTGTTGTCATTTGAATTTGATTAAAATCCTCAGCATCTTTAAATGAATTCTTTTTACCAAAACAAATAAATTTTGTCTTTAATTCATCACCAGTTAGATCATATCTAATTGTAAAATCATCACCTTCTTTTATATCAGATAATTCTTCTTTTATATAAAGTCTAATCCAGATATAAACCATTTGTTTTTCAACTTGATTAGATTTTGGACCCTGATCAACATCATCTGTTAAATCATCACGGTCTATATTTTTAACCTGTGAAACTATAAGTTCATAAATTGGGTCTAATTCTTCTTGCATATTTTTTATTAATTTTTTAAACAGCTATTTCTAAATCAAAGCTTAACTTTTTAATACCATCTGTATTATGTATTTCAAAATCATCTATT